>ERZ773051.379-NODE-379-length-32782-cov-30.836435_pt1 | contig 32782 bp, 23 predicted proteins | sample MGYA00580631_ERZ773051 | MGnify/ENA primary metagenome ERZ773051 (study PRJEB29015, sample SAMEA2738137) | human oral metagenome | biome: human oral; feature: human-associated habitat; material: saliva | place: China | collected 2204 ... | reverse complement strand
ATAATGGATTGAATGAAGCTAACAAGAAGAAGTTTATAGATGGATTCATAAATACAAAAAAGTAGGCTGGAATAACCAGCCTACCAAATGTCCATTACTAAAACCCGTGAGCTTTCAGCCTACCAAATGTCCATTACACCTTGTTTTGCATTCTAAAAGCGCCTGTTTTGCGCTGCAATATAGGCACTTTTACCGAGCAAAACAGGCACTTTTGCAATGCAAAACAAGGGGTATTGCAAAGTGTTATAGCTCAAACGATTACAGCGTTGAGGCTATACTGCGAAATATTTACATTTTTCTGATGCACAAAAAGGGGGAGAATAGGCGCGCTACCTATCTCCCCCAATGTTAACTAAATAACTATAAAAAATATTTATTCACGCTCTCCAACCTTGCGGTCGATGTGTGCAAGCGTGTGTAAAGGCATTTGCTTGAAGAGCAAGAGAATATCTTTCACGTTCTTCTCTTCCTCAACTTGTTCGTCAATATACTTTGCAACGAAGTTCTGCGAAGCACGATCTTTCTCTGCATCAGCCACATCTGCCAACTCGTTGATAAGTTCTGTAACGTGTTGTTCGTGCTTAAGTACAGCTTCGAACACCTCTTTAGCGTCCGTCCAGTCGTTCTTTACTGCAGGAATAGCGCTCATTGTAGGAACTCCACCACGTGCTATTAAGTAGTCAGCCATATCAAGTGCATGTCCTCTTTCCTCGTCAGCTTGCTTGAAAAGCCAGCTTGCGAAACCGTTCCAGCCCTCTTTCTTGAACCAAAAAGCCATACCGAGGTAAATGTTTGCTGACCATAATTCTGCTTCAATCTGCTTGTTAAAAGCAGCTTCCATTGTCTTGTTTATATCCATAATTACAATTCTTTTATATTATTCTAATATTATTATTGTTCTATTTTAACTTGCAAAATTAGTCATTTTTTTCTGAATTTTCCAAACAATATCCATACTTTTTATAAACTTTTCAATATGCGCAAGGGGAGAAAATCAAAAAGATAAGAGAAATAATAAAGTAAAATTCAATTAACAAAAGAATTTTTAATAATAAAACAATGAAATATCAGAGTAAATAACTACATTTACAGTTGTGCACTTTTGTTTGACAACGTACAAATTGGGAAGACTTATAAATCTTAAAACTGGCGAAATTATTATTTTTTAATATATGAAAAAGAGGAAAATGACAACGATGTTAATTAAAGTACTCAGACATGATTTTGGGTTCTATAACTCATTATTTAAATGGGATGCTTTACCATCACCACTAGATTCTTCTTTTGAGTATTTATTACCTATATTGGAACTATGGGAAGAACAAGGATTTATCAGATTATTCAAAATAGATGACGAACAAATGATAGAGGTCTTGAAACCACCAAGCATGAAACAAATCACTCACATAAAGAAAGATCTGTCAAAAGAATGAGGAGGATTAACGAAATAAAAAAGGAGTTTCTACACAAACTGGAGTTTTTCTATAGAAATTTGAGTAGCATTTGGTCTGTAGAAGACTTTACAAACAATAGAAATGTTCAGAGTCTCTTAAAAGATTATCTATTGGTTCTTGAAGAAAAGGGTATCGTAAAAATTATCGATGGCAATAGGTTTAAAATAACGAATTTGCCATCGAGTATAATGTCTCGTCAGTCTAATAGCGAAACTAAAGAATGATAAATCTTAAAACAGGAGAAGTCATAACCTTCAAATAACACATGAATTATGAAACGTAGTAGATTAATAATAATAATAATAAATTATATTTATCACGATAATATTTATTTGATGTCTCCAATTGTTGATTGGAATTTATTAGATGTGCTAAATAAAAATATTCGAAATAATTATGAAAGAATTAGACCCATTTTGTTGAAATGGCAGGAAAATGGATATATAAAATTAATAGAAGATAACGAGATTGCTTTTTCTTTTATTCCAGAGAAATTACCATCAAAAGAAAAACTAATAGAAGAGAGCCTGAATTTCAAATAATGATTGATAAGAATGGTGAACTTGAAAACAGGTAGAACAATAACATTAAAATAATATGAAGAGAATAAAAATTATTCGTATATTGGTAACTTATATTTGTCATGATCCATTTGCATATAGTCCTATCTGGACATGGGATGGCTTTCCTCCAATTATATATACAGAAAGGGAAAGAATACTTCCTGTATTAAAAGAATGGGAACAAAAAGGATATTTAACTTTAATATATGATGAGAAAATAGCCTTTATCCTTAACGCAGAAAAATTACCATCAAAAGAAAAACTAATAGAAGAAAGTCGTAATATTAAATAAAGGATTGTAGAAGTAGAAAAGAAATTAACGAAGAAAGTATGGGACTTTGCCTATAGCTGCTTTATTTGTTCAAAGACAAATCATAGATAGAAGATAACCTGCATGTTGCATGGCATAATAGAATATCAAATAAGGAAAATGAAAAAATGTAATATCCTATATCATTCAATAACAATGTTATTCTTTACAACTTTGTTATCATCATGTCTCAAGGAGACTGCCGTTCCTATAGAATCGACATTCACCATAGAGACATCGGAAGACAAAACCTCACCTGTAACTATTCAATTGAAAAACGAGAGTTACGGGGCAGAAGAATATGAATGGACTTTTGAAGATGCACAAGGTAAAGGTTTGACTCCAGCATCAGATGAAATTGCTGAAGATATGAAGTTTGGCACTTCATTCGATCTTTCAACTATCAAGGATGACAAAGTGAGGGAAAACCTTGAGCGGCTCAGTAAAAAATCTGATGAAGAACTGTTCAAAAACTTAATCAATTTGGCGGAATGGGTATCACGTGGTGACCTTGAAGGCAATAACAAGAGAATGATAGCCGAGTGGCAGAAAAAAGTATATCAAACGTCTGAAGATCATTATACAGATTCAAGACTAACGGATGCGGTGTTTAAAGAGGAAACGACCCAATCTTTGATTTCCGAGGTTAAGCGACTTTTACATAAAGCTCTTAGAGTTGTTAACGGTGATATATCAAGACTCTCTATAAGTAATTATATTGGACAATTTAACATTAAACGTCCTGTGTTTTCTTCTTTTTCGGATAAACGTCACGGCTTAACTTTTGCCTTGAATGACACCTGGGGATTCAAAGTGACGTTGCTAAACTATCGATATGATGCTACAACAAAAAAATATTGGGCTAAATTAAAATTCGATGTCTTCGACCATTTTGGATTAGATAAAGACGATGTTGTAAAATTTGGATCGATGGAGAAAGTGCAAGATCGGGCTGGAAAACTTGCTCCAGATTCTATTTGTCAACAGGCTGCTGACGGTTTCTGTTCATGGTTCATTTTGCAATATAAGAGAGGATATAAGCCATTCGTAACAATGATGTCAAAAGAAATTGAAATGGAGGGAAGATTATGAATATGAGAAAGTTCTTTTTAGGAGGATTAGTATTTTGCCTTGGAAGTCTTATCTTTTTTATATCAAGATGCAATATGATTGACAAAAGCAGTTATTATGTCCTTGAATATCGTACTGGTAATACTGGTAATGACAATGAGAAAAAGATATATGCAGCAAGTATTATCCTTGTGGCGAATGCTCCTTGCCTAAAGAACTCATTAAAGAGAAACTTAGAAACTTTCTTTTGGAAAAATATAACACTGGATACAATAAATAGATATAACTCTATGTATGGTTATAGGTTTTATAGGGAGACAAAATATCTCACTAAAGATTTTAAAGAAGGGGGGCAATATAATCCAGAATTTAGTAGCTGGGATAATACAATGGACTGGAGAAATCATCTAGAAGATAGATTAGGAGAGGTATGTTTTTTTTGCCGAGAGGATAAAACAGGATTTTATGTTTGTAGTATCGCCAAGCAGTCTATCGTTTTTCATTGGTTTGAACCTCCTTATGAAGATTTTGAGTATGGAGAAGATTTTGATAATATAAATGACTTCTGGAAAAAGAAGCGAAAAGAATTAGGAATTGACAATACGTGATATTATGACTACAGATGGTTTATGTGCATCCTCCAATACATGAGAGGATACAAACCTTTTGTGACTATGATTCTAAAAGAAACTAACTTTGAAAATGTATTGAAATAATGATATTGAATAAGATAAAAAATAAAATCATAATAGCAAAGATTCCATATCGCTCAATAGCGATATGGCTTTTTACAGTTTTGCTATCATCCTGTCTCAAAGAGACTGTTGTTCCTATCGAGTCAGTATTCACAGTTGATGCATCGGAAGACAAAACCTCACCTGTAACTATTCAACTAAAAAATGAAAGTTACGGAGCAGATGAGTATGAATGGACATATGAAGGAGGCATTCCCTGCAGTTCCAATCAGAAGAGTCCAGGTAAGGTTGTGTTCACGCAAGCTGGTGCTACTACTTTGGAAGTGATACACAATGCACAAAAGTACATTCCAAGTAAATACTACAACACGCTCAAAGGCCTTCAGTTGGAGGATGTTATTGCCCATGCAGATGATGCAGGTGATTTTAGGTTTGATATTAAATGGAATGCAAAAAGCAGCCCAAATGCAGGCGGAAAACAAACTGTGAATATTTTTGTGGACACAAAAAACTACTCGTCTGCTCGCAACATGTTTAAAGATTTGGGGCAATTTAAGGCATATCTTAATGGAATAGACAATTTTGATCAACTCTATATTATCCAGCAAGGCGGCCGTGATGTAACAAAGAAAGATATTATCAAACAACTGGAAAAAGCCATAGCAAACGATGCAGAAAGTGTGTTTAGAGCAAAACCACAATTATGGAAGAATATGGATATAGATAATTTTGAAGAGTTAACACGATTGTGTCAAGAACAAAAATTATCCCAAGGACCAGAATACGAACCATTTAGAAATATGATATTAACAACAAAATAGTTTCAAGCATGAGATATATTGAGTCAAAAACAATAGAAAAAGTCGAAAGTTTCTGTCCTAGTAATGGGGACTATGCCTATACCAAAGGGCAGAAAGGTTATTTGTGTATCGATGGGGTGCTCTTAGAAAAAGAAAAAGCTCCTTTAGAGCTTTCTCTTAGAGGTAAGTATATGTACGTATGGTATGGTTCAGGTAAATTTGAACTCTATGAAGGGCATACACTTTTGAATAGTATAGAAAGTAATACTCATTTACTAAATGAGCAAACACAATATATCGGCAAACATTTTTTGGAATTAAAGCCTTATCGCGAGGGTTCTAATTTCGCATCTCCAATTGATGGACAACTGATATTGCCTGAGTTTATTCCGTACATGCTGTATGTGGAAGATGATACAATTATTGCCTATGATAATTTTAGCGGAGAGTTCAAACGAATAAATACTCAAACCGAAACTCTCTGGCAATTTCCTCTCTCTTCATTGGGAGGGACGGAATATGAACCTGACGGAACCGACAAAATAGACAAGATATTGGGAGTTATCCATGGGAATATCTGGTTTTATACAGATTTTTATAGATTAGTCGCTTTGGACTTGGAAACGGGAAATAAAGTATATTCATTAGAGTGCTTTAACGTATGTTTAGACAAAAGGACAAATAACATATTTGCAATTGCGTCAAGTATGATTACGATAATAGACACGGAAACGTTAGCAGTTATAGAACGGTATGATTTCCTTGAAACCGACTCCACGGGTATAGAAACGTATCGAAGTATACGCAGTCCGATGCTGCAAGGGAATTATTTTACCTTTTTGGGTGAAAAAGAGAATGATTATGGAGGCATGCGTTGGGCAGGTATTTTCGATTACAAAGCCAGTAAACTTGTTTGGGAACATGAAATTATCAGTGAAGAAGAATGCAATGAAACGAGAAACCAATTAGTGCCTCCCCAACCTTTGTATATGAGCGGTAATAAATTGTATATCAAAGACATCAAAGACAATTTATACATCTTTGAAAGAGAGGATATACAATGATAAAAGAAAATATGAAAAAAGTTAAGATGCAGAGTAGGAATGTATTAATATTTATGTTTGCTTTCCTTGTCTCTTCCTGTCTCAAAGAGACTGCTATTCCTATAAAATCAGCATTCACTATAGAGGCATCGGAAGATAAAACCTCTCCTGTAACTATTCAACTAAAAAATGAAAGTTACGGAGCAGATGAGTATGAATGGACATATGAAGGAGGACTGCCAAGTAGTTCTACCGAAAGAACTCCGGGTCAGGTTGTGTTCACGCAAGCCGGTGAGCACAAAATAACCTTGCGAGTCTGGAATGCTGTAGAGGAAAGAACAAGCCAGCAAACCATAAGGGTTGATTCCGCCATGACTATAGACTTTGATTTTTCAATCGCTCTCAACGACATTGCCCCGGGCGTGGTATCTATTACCAATAAGAGTAAAGGCGGAAGCCAATACGAATGGACTTTTGAAGGTGGCATTCCCTCTACATCCAACCAACAACATCCGGGAACGATAACATTTGCGGATGGTGGGGAGCATAAAATCCATCTCAAAGTATTCAATGGCAGTAAATATGAGGAACTTACTAAAATTCTAACCCTGCAACCTCCTATGCAAGCCGATTTTTCGTATGCACCTCTGCCTGTTGATCAAGACTGGGAAGCCCCACTCACGTTGAAGACAACCAATCTCACCACAGGAGGATTGTCTTATCATTGGGTATGTGCAGGAGCCAATGTGCTGTCTCCTACAAGTGAAATCGTATAAAAGACTTCGTACCCACCGCAGCCAACCAGCTCTGGGTAGCAGATATAACCTACATTCCATTGGCAGCAGGCGATGTATGTTATCTGCACCTCATTACAGATGCCTATTCCCATAAGGTTGTAGGCTGGATATTGGCTGATACTCTCCGTGCTGCCATAACGCTAAAAGCTTTGGATATGGCAATAGAAGAAGCCAAAGCAATGAGAAGTACGGATACCCTACCAGGACTTATTCATCATTCCGATCGTGGCGTACAATACTGTTGCGATGCCTACGTAAAGAAACTTCAAGACAATGAAATATCCATTTCTATGACCGAGGATTATAACCCTACAGATAACGCCATTGCGGAAAGTATTAATGGTAAAATAAAGGTAGAATGTGTCTATCGAACTCGCTTCAATACCTTTGAGCATGCCCACAAGGTGATCCAGCGATACATTCACTTCTACAACTATTGCCGACCGCACATGAGCATTGGATACAAGGTTCCACAGGTCGTCCACTTCGAGCAAGGCACACAGAAAAGAATGTGGAAGAATAAAGTTTATCCACAAAAGGATAGCAGGAATGGAAACAATCCACTATCTTTGCCAAGCCAGACAACAAATCGCTAATGAAGGTGTATGTCAATGAGCATAAAACTGAATGCTCCATCGAGGGGCATCCAGTTTTACCACACAAGCCAAGCCACAAGATCTGCGTATCCAATAAAGACCAAGTGTCTAGCTTTCCAGCATGGATTCTCAACTTATGTCTAGCTTTCCAGTAGACTTACAAAAAGACTGTCTACTTATTCAGCTAATATAACAAAAGAGTGTCTAGTCAAGTCAGGAAAAGTCAACCATCCATTAGAATTGAAATGTTCCCAGCGGTGGTACGCCAATGTTCCAGCGGCGGAATATTCATGTTCCGGCGTTGGAACATGAAAGTTCCAGTGTGGGAACATCCGTGTTCCAGCGTGGGAACATTACACCGCAGCCCTTACTTGCGGCGTGGAGGCTTAATATAATGTTCCTCAAAAGCTATAAATTCTGGTTCTACACCAGGGGCTACCTCTTCAAATATCTCACGTATTTGTGCTTGCTCCTCAGGCGATATAACCACATCGCCACGGCGCATTCGCCCTATTTGCGTAAAGCCAAAAGCGTCCTTCAACCGCTCATGAATCTCCGCCTCTGCATTGCCCGTGAGCGTCCCATAACGCCAACGCATACCACGAGCAAAGCGTCTCAACTTCCATTCATAATACTTCGGGCATTGCGAATAGCCGCCAGCTTGCTCAATGAGTTGGGGATTTGTCACGCTTAGAAATACGTATTCCTCGGCTATCTCCTGTTGGGCGATGTGCCAAAGCGTGCAACTCTCACGACGTGGGCACTGGGGCATATAGCAACTGTATTTATCCATTATTGTTCAAGATTTAGTTAACTGATATTTATAACACATGTATGTGCTTGATCGTTGCAAAGTTACTATTTTAAGGTAGATAACCAAAGAAATGTGCGCCGAATATGGGTAATAGCTCACTGAAATTATTATCCTGTATCGTGCACACTGCCCATAGCTTTTATGCTTGTAAGGAACAAATAAATGCTAAAAAAGCCTTGTATATTAGAAAATTAACCTACCTTTGTAGCATTAAATACAACATCTAAAGGTTATAGATTAGTGTTATTTGATGCCTAAAAGCCACAAAACGTCTTGTATAAGACCCTTTGTCAGAGAAGAATTAATCTACAAGGTTTTATGGAAATAGCATGGTAAACGACCTATTACCAACGTTGGAAACAATATAAGACATACATTAATTAAATACTTATGAACAAAAAGCTACTCCTGTGTATAGGCATGCTCTTCCTTTGTATCAGCATGGCTTTTTCACAAACCAAGGTTACGGGTACGGTGGTGGCAGCCGATGATAACGAACCAGTTATCGGTGCAACTGTTACTGTTGTGGGGGCTAAGATGGCAACAGTCACCGATGTCGATGGTAAGTTCTCATTGACTACTGACGTTGCAAACCCACAAGTGACAGTGGCGTACATCGGTATGGTGTCGCAAACACTGAAGGCTACCACTGACATGCACGTAGTATTGAAATCGAATGCAACAACCCTCAATGAAGTTGTTGTGACTGGTCTTACTCGCACCGACCGCCGCCTTTTCACGGGTGCGACAGATAAGTTGGATGCCGACAAAGCGCGCCTCAATGGTGTGGCAGACATCAGTCGCTCGCTTGAGGGACAGGCTGCTGGTGTATCTGTACAGAACGTTAGCGGCACCTTTGGTACATCACCTAAAATACGCATTCGTGGCGCTACGTCCATCTATGGAAGTAGTAAACCGCTGTGGGTTGTGGATGGTGTTATCATGGAAGATGCGGCTAATGTGGGTGCTGACGATCTAGCGTCTGGTAATCCTGAGACGCTCATCTCTTCGGCAATCGCTGGTTTGAATGCCGACGATATAGAGAGTTTTCAAATCCTTAAGGACGGTTCCGCTACCTCTATCTATGGTGCTCGTGCGATGGCAGGTGTCATCGTTGTAACCACAAAGAAGGGTAAGCAAGGACAATCACACATTAGTTATACGGGCGAGTTCACTTCCCGTTTGGTTCCTTCTTATAGCAACTTCGACATCTTAGACTCGAAGGAGCAGATGGGTATCTATCGTGAGTTGGCGGATAAGGGATGGCTGAATCTCTCGGAAGTGCTCAATGGTAGCGAGTATGGTGTATATGGAAAAATGTATGAGCTCATCAATCATTACGATCGTACAACGGGGCAGTTTGCATTGGAGAATACGCCCGAAGCACGCAATCGTTACCTACAACGAGCAGAGTTCCGAAACACCAACTGGTTCAAAGAACTATTCTCTTCGAACATCATGCAGACCCACTCTGTTAGCTTCAGTGGTGGTACGCAGCGTTCAAACTACTATGCTTCGTTTAGCGCACTACTTGACCCAGGATGGTACAAGCAGAGTAGTGTGAATCGTTATACGCTCAACGTCAACCTCACGCAGCACCTCACTGATAAGCTCTCATTAAACCTTATCGGTGGAGCAGCTTATCGCAAGCAGCGTGCGCCAGGTACTCTTGGACAGGATGTAGACGTTGTGGGCGGTGAAGTGAAGCGTGACTTCGATATTAACCCTTACTCTTATGCAAGCAATACCTCACGTGTATTAGATCCAAACGAGTATTACGTGGCAAACTTCGCACCATTTAATATCTTCCATGAGTTGGACAATAACTACATAGACTTGCATGCGCTTGATGCGAGATTTCAGTTAGAATTGAAGTATAAACCTATCCGTGATCTTGAGTTGTCATTGTTAGGTGCATTCAAATACATGGCATCTACACAGGAACATAATATTAAGGACGATTCTAACCAGGCACTGGCTTATCGTGCAATGGGCAATGGTATCATCCGAGATGGCAATAAGTACCTGTACAAAGACCCATCCAATCCGAATAAACTACCGCAGACAGTATTGCCCTACGGCGGTCTCTATCATAAAGGAGACAACCGAATGAGTGATTACGACTTGCGTGCAACAGCTAATTATAACCACACTTTCGCTGATACACACATAGTGAACTTGTTCGGAGGAATGGAGATTAAGAGCATTGAAAGACAGCGGAATGCCTCTGAAGGAGTGGGTTTGCGCTACAATGCGGGTATGGTTCCTTTCTATGTCTATGACTACTTTAAGCGTGCGGTTGAGGCTGGTAACACCTATTATTCCATAGTTCCAACCAATTCACGTAGCGTTGCCTTCTATAGCAATGCCACATATAGTTATATGGGAAAATACGTCTTCAACGGAACTTTACGCTATGAAGGTTCTAACCAAATGGGACGTGATGCGAAGGCAAGATGGATGCCTACATGGAACGTTTCGGGCGCTTGGAACGTGCATGAAGAGAGTTGGTTCAATAAGTTATCACCCTTGAATAAACTCACCTTGCGTGCTTCTTACAGTCTTACGGGTACTCCGCCAGATGCGTCTTACAGCAATTCAACCGCCATCATAACGGCTTCTAATCCTTTTAGACTATTCGCTGAAGACCAAGAACCACAGCTCGAAATCACCGAGTTAGCCAATGCGAACCTCACATACGAGAAGAAGAACGAGTTGAACTTGGGCTTTGATGCATCATTGTGGAATAATCGTCTGGGTATCACACTGGACTATTATACACGTAAGAACTTCGATGAGATTGGTCCAATGATTACTGCTGGACTTGGCGGACAGATAATCCGTGCTGCCAATGTAGCCTCTATGAATTCTAATGGTGTTGAGTTAAGTCTATCGTTAGTAGGCGTTAAGAACAAGTATTTCACATGGTCAACCAACTTCATCTATTCGTATGCTAAGACCAAGATCACTAAGCTCTTCAACCAAGGAAACGTGATGAGTTTAGTGAGTGGAAACGGCTTTGCTAAGCGTGGCTATCCTGCTCGTGCGTTGTTCTCGATACCCTTTGTGGGCATAAACGACGAGGGTATGCCTATGGTGCGCAATGAGAAAGGAGAGGTAACAACCGATGATATCAACTTCCAAGAGCGTACCCAGACCGACTTCCTCAAGTATGAAGGACCGACAGACCCGCCTCACACGGGTTCACTAGGCAACCTCTTCACGTATAAGGGCTTCACTCTTAACGTCTTCGTTACCTATGCTTTCGGTAACGTTGTACGCCTCGATCCTAAGTTCCGTGCCCGTTATAACGACTTAGTCTCTATGACTAACGACTTCAAGAATCGCTGGATGAAACCTGGCGATGAGGCTGTTACGAATGTTCCAGGTATATTGTCAAAGAGCCAGTATATGGCAAATACGAATGTGCGCATGGGTTACAACGCTTATAATTATAGTGATGTACGCATTGCAAAGGGCGACTTTATTCGCATGAAAGAGATTTCCCTCGGTTATAACCTACCGGCACAATGGTTCAAGAATAGCGTTATTCAGAACCTTTCTCTCAAACTCCAAGCCACTAATCTCTTCTTGCTTTATGCTGACAAGAGACTCAATGGGCAGGATCCAGAGTTCTATAACGTGGGTGGTGTGGCGTCACCAATGCCAAAGCAATTCACCCTTACAGTAAAAGTTGGACTTTAAAACTTATGAAGATGAACGTCAATAAATATATAATGTGCCTGTCGCTTGCGTCCGCTGCACTTGCCTTTACATCGTGCAACGACTTCTTGGACAAGTATCCCGATAGTCGTATGGACTTGAAGACACCCTCTGAATCGAGCCAACTACTCGTCAGTGCTTATCCGCAAGGACACCCTGCTTACCTCTTGGAGATGTACTCTGACAATACAGATGAGCAGTTGCACAGCACTTGGAGTGCCTTCGATCGTTTTCAAGAGCAGGCTTATCAATGGAAAGACATTGATGAGGTAAGCAATCCCGAGACGCCTCATCAGTTGTGGGAAGCGCATTACGCTGCTATCTCAACATGCAATGAAACGCTCGATCACATTGATAAGGTGAAGGACAAAGAGGCTTATGATGCGCAGAAGGGCGAGGCTTTGTTATGTCGTGCCTTTGCTATGTTCCAGTTGTCAACAGTATTTTGCCAGGCTTATGACAAGACCACTGCGCAGAACAACTTGGGCTTACCTTATCCTAAGCAACCCGAACGTGTCGTGGGCAGACTCATGGAGCGTGGCACCTTGGCAGAGCTTTACAAGAATATAGAAAACGACTTGGTGGAAGGCATGAAACTCGTTGGAACAAAGTATGATAAGCCTAAATTCCATTTTACCAAGCAGGCTGCTTATGCTTTCGCAACCCGTTTCTATCTCTATGCACAGCAATACGACAAGGCGGTGGAGTATGCGAATAAGGTGTTAGGAGACCATCCTGAGGACATACTACGCAACTGGGCAGAGTGGAACAGACTAGGTCCTAGTGGCAACGTGCAGCCTTATGATTTCATAAAAGCTAGTAAGAATGCCAACATTATGCTGCTTCCTGCACCTTCACAGTGGGGTGTTATCAGTATTCCAATACTTGCTGGTAGCAAGTACGCACACGGAGAGTTGATTAGTAAGAACGAGACTTTGCAGGCTGCAGGACCATGGGGTAACAGCGGAACAGACCTTAACTACACCGTTACCTATAATAATGGTATATCGAAATACGCCTTGCGTAAGATTCCATACATGGCTAAGGTCATCGATACACAGGCTGAAATAGGTATTCCCTATGGTGAGTTTGCTGTCTTTGCAACCGATATCACCCTCCTTGAACGTGCCGAGGCTTATGCTCTCTTGGGGCAATATGACAAGGCAGTAGCCGATATCAATAGCGAATTGGCAGTCTTCTCAAAGCATAGAGTGAGCCTCACTCTTGACCAGATAAAGGACTTCTACAATTCGTTGGCTTACTATACTCCTTCGCAGCCAACGCCTAAGAAGGAGCTACACCCATTGTTCACTATTGAGCAGACAACGCAAGAACCCCTTTTACAATGTATATTGCAACTGCGTCGATTGGTGACCATTCACGAGGGTTTCCGCCTACAAGATGTGAAGCGATATGGCATTACGATGTACAGACGTAAGGTGGATGTGCAATCGAATGTCACAGCTGTCACCGATACGATGAAGGCTGGCGACCCACGTTTAGCCATCCAGTTACCACAAGACGTGATAACTGCTGGCATTACTCCTAACCCACGTAATAAATAAAAGGAGACTTATTTATGAAAAGAAATATTCTATTGGCTGCTATCGTAATAGCCTGCGGAACCATGGTTCTCACGGCTTGTAACGATGACAAATTGGGCGGTGATTCCATCTTTCCAACCACTGCGGTGAAACGAAACACGTTCGATCAATGGCTGTATAAGAACTATACTATGCCTTATAACATCGAGTTCCAATACCGCTTGAAGACGGAAGAAACCGATAAAGCCTACAACTTCGTACCTGCCGATTCAGCAAAGACTGCCAAGTTAGCTATCATCACTAAGTACATGTGGTTCGATGCTTACGCCGAGACAGTGGGCTTGGATTTCGTCAAAGAGAACGTTCCGCGCATTATTGTTGCAGTAGGTATTCCTGGCTACACACGCTATCGCACGGAGGTAGTAGGTAGTGCGGAAGGTGGTTACAAGGTGACATTAAGTAAGGTGAACGCCCTTACTGACGACCTATTAAAGGACTACGGCAGTATGACGGGGTTCTATTTCCACACCATGCACCACGAGTTTATGCATATTCTGAACCAAAAGAAACCTTACGACGAGTCGTTTGATGACATCTCACGTGCCGATTATGTCAGTGGCAACTGGACGTCAGTACCTGAGAAGCAAGCCTACTCGCAGGGTTTCGTCTCACCTTATTCAATGGAGAATCCAGCAGAGGATATTGCCGAGCTGTACTCTATCTACGTTACAAGTACACCTCAGGAATGGAATAAAATCTTGCAGATTGCAGGTCCAAAGGGTACGAGTATCATCAATAGAAAGCTGAAGATGGTGCGTGAATATATGCGTAATTCATGGGATGCAGACATTGATTTGCTCCGTAACGCTATCCTTCGTCGTGGTTCGAAGATAGCAACGCTCAACTTGGAAAGCCTGGAATAAGAGCGATAAAAGAGGATTCTTGGGAATGTAAAAAGGGTAAGAAGTAAAAGAGTAAAGCCTTAGTAACCTCGCTATTGTCTCTCACTTCTTTTGCTCCCATCATCTCTTTAATTCCAAAGAAAGCCTCCCCTCGCATGGAAGAGAGCCTCCCTTCACCTCAAGGAGACGCCCTCTTCACTTCAAGGGAACGCCCTCTTCAAATAGAGGAACGTGCTCTCTCTTATACAGAAATCCTCATCACAAAAAACAAGTAATTGTGTTCTAACTCATTTCCGTTAGGCTCTTCGCCTCTTGGGCAGGCTATTGGAAGTTGAAAATAGCCATGAGCTTGTTATCAGGAAAGAGTTTAGACCCTAGAAATAAAACGAAAGAAGAAAATGAAAAAACTATGTTTTCTATTCTTAACCATCGTGTTGGGACTGTCTATGCAGTCGTGTTTACATGATGATAAGACACTCTTCGACCAGCCAGCAGCCGAGCGTATCGACAAGAGTGTATCGGATTACACCCAGCTATTGGAGTCCTCCGAAGGTGGTTGGATGTTGCATTATTATGCTGGAAAGGACTATAGTTATGGTGGTTACACGCTCTTGTTGAAGTTCAAGAATGGGCATGTAACGGCTATGGGCGACGTGCAAGATCCTGAGGAACAGGCTACTTCTGGATACGAGGTAGTCAAGGATCAAGGTCCGATGTTATCCTTCAATGAGTATAACAAGGTGATTCATCCACTTGCAGAACCATGGTTGGGCAACCCCGATGGAGTGCAAGGTGACTATGAATTTAGCATTCTTCGTGCTACAAACGATAGTATTTACTTGCGTGGAAGGAAGTGGAAAAACGAGATGGTACTCACTCGCTTGCCTAAAGACGCTAGTTGGGAAGAGATGATGATGGGCATTATCACCGTTAAAGATGGTATGAATGTCAATACCTACAACTGCTTCCTTGGCACCGACTCAATCGGTCAGTGCAACATCGATGGATCGACTCGTCGCTTTACAATGACTATAGGTGATAAGACATTGGATATGCCTTATTGCACCACACCAACAGGTATTTCGCTACGCGAACCATTGTTCTTCAATGGTAAGAAATACCAAAACTTCACATGGAACGAGGAGTCGCGTACGCTCACAGAGGGCGATTTGCGCATTGTGCAATACCTGCCGAAGAATCATAAGGACATAGACTTCTGGATTGGTACTTGGCGTCTGAAGACAAGCATAAGACGTAAGATAACACTCACGCTAAGCATGGGAACGGTGGCAAACACGCTAAAAGGTAAGTTGCAGATAGGTAATGTTGAATATGAGATACTCATGACTTATGACCCTGCAACAGGCAAACTCGAATTACCTGGACAGCCTGTTACTGACCCTACATATACCTATCCCGCAGGTATCGTTCTAGTACCTGGTTCAAAGGAGGAAGGTAAACTCTTTGGTGAAGGTAAGGGTAGTTTACTCTTCACGTGGGATGAGGATATGGAGCGAGCAACGGCTGATGACAGTGGACAAATCACTGGGCATAAGGTTGACTCATTCTTTGGTGTTGCCTATGGAGAGGACTTGTCGCCTATTATGAAGCCTGATGGCAGTTACACTTATGCGTTTACTTTACCTGGAATAGAGTACATGACGAAAATTAATTGATACTGATTATGAACAAATATATCTATATCTTCATAGCTGCCGTATCGGTCTTCTTCGGTGCAGCATGCAGTAGTGATAATGATTTACCAGCGTATGCAACGGGGCTGAAGGTGGTGAAAGCAGAGACAGACTTCGGTGTGCTCGGTGAGACCAAAGAGGTGATTATGAGTAAAGAACCCGCTCGTGCCTATGCACTTGACGCTTGGCTTACAGTGACGAAAACGGCAGAGAAGCTATCACTGACAGCCCAACCGAATACGAGTGCACAATCGCGTAACACGCTATTGGTGGTTAAGAATGAGCAAGGAGACTCTATCACACTGAATATCCAACAGGAGGGTGTGACCTTCGGGTTGCCTACTGGCGAGGATATCTATGCTGGAGATGAGGCTGTTGAACGCTCTTTGATTGCTACTTCTAACGTCCCCGTTGAGTATAGTGGGACGGCTAATTGGATTAAGGTAGGCAATACAAATGGGAAAATAAACGTCAAGGTCGAAGCTAATACGACGGGACGTCCACGTGTAGGGTGGGTTACAGCCAAGGCAATCGGGCTTGTTGACTCATTGAAAGTGGTACAGGCTTCGCTCAACGATGTGGTTGGCGATTATGTGCAAACGGCTAAAATGCGCCTTCCAAGTCGTGACTTAGCAGAGAAGACATCGTCTGTTCGCATTGAGGCAGCGGGTACGAACAAGGCAAACTTCATCGTTGACAATCAATACAAGTGGGAGGTTAGCTTCACACCAGGCAAAGGCTTTGAGATGATGAATGGTAAGATTGTTGGCAAGAAAGAGGTTGTTCCAGGCGTATATGAGTATCTTATCAGTGTAATCGTTGCTGATGACTTTAGTAAGGAACATGAGACTGCCATCAACGGAACGAAGGAGAGCATCCTTCTCACGTTCGATAACAATGGTAATCTAGTGTTCCGTGAGGCACAGAAGTTAGCTTCCGCACAAACCTTCTCATCCTATGGTTGGAACCGATTTACCGACACGAAGCCCGTTATGGGTGCTTTCCGTGGAATCGGAGAGGTGTATGTTAATCCGAAGTTAACACGTAGATAAATGCAACTTTAAATTCTATCATGATATAGAAAAGGGTGTTTTCACCCTGACTCCGCCCTTGCATGCGAATGTAGGGGCGGAGTTTTTGTGTAAGAAAGAGCCTCACCTTTAATTCAAAATGCAAAGTCCACAATTCAAAATTATGATTAGTTCGGTTTGAAGTAAGGCTTTGCAGGAATGCTCGTGTCATATAGTTTCAGTGTAGCGAGGTAGTACCTCGTTAGCTAGAATAGCAGAACTAGAAACAAGGGAACGCCCTTCTCCAATCGAGAAGGGCGTTTCTTCGTATCAAGGAGAGGCTTCCTTCAGTTCAAGGAAACGCCCCCTTTATTTGCAAATAGTAGTCTTCACTCCCCTCTCCATTCGGAGAGGGGGCGGGGGAGAGGCTGTAGATGGGATGCGGCAGAGGCTGTAGATGGAATTGGGCAGAGGCTGTAGTTGAGTTTTGATGAGGCTCCCTTTCCTATTTAACAACAAATCTTCTCATTTCTTTGGAGGACTTCTTAAAAAGTATTACATTTGTGTTGACAAACCTAAATGGGGGTGATTACAGGAGATTAGACGCATTGATTATGATCCTAATAGCCCTCCTTTAAAACCTAAAAGTCAGTTATTACCTATGCAAACTAAAATCCTATGCTGCGTGACAGGCACCCTCGCATTGGGCGCCATCCTACCTGCTCAGGCACAGAAGAAGCCCATGAATATCGTTTATATCATGAGTGACGACCATTCCTATCAAACGATTAGTGCCTACGACAAGCGTTTCATTGATACACCAAACATCGATTGGATTGCTAATCATGGTGTGAAATTCCAAGAGAGTTTCGTTGCTAACTCCCTTAGCGGACCCTCCCGAGCATGTATGTTAACGGGTAAGCACAGTCATGCAAATGGTTTCACAGATAACACCAAGACGTTTGATGGAGGACAGCAAACCTTTCCTAAGCTCTTACAGAGTGCAGGGTATCAGACCGCAATGATCGGTAAGTGGCACCTCACATCACTGCCTACTGGCTTCAACTATTGGGACATTCTCATTGGACAAGGCGACTACTACAACCCCGACTTCTTATGTAATGGCAAGCCACTACAGCGTCAGGGATATGTAACGAACATCATTGCTGACCTCGCAATAGACTGGATGGAGAATAAAAGAGATCCTTCCAAGCCTTTCTGCTTACTAATGCACAACAAGGCTCCTCATCGTGTTTGGAACCCTGATACATGCGACTTAGACCTCTTTAATGATGTGCAGTATCCATTGCCCGAGACGTTCTATGATAACTATGAAGGGCGTCTGGCAGCACAGAAACAGAAGATGAGTATTATCAAAGATATGGACATTGTCTATGATAATAAGATGGCGGATCACGAGCAGGAGATACATTCTGACAAGGAGTTGGAAGCGTGGGGACGTCGTAACTATGAGCGTATGACGCCTTCTCAAAAGGCCCAATGGGATCGCCATTATGACCCCATTATACAGAAGTTTAAGGCTGATAAGCTATCGGGGAAGGCGTTAGCTGAATGGAAGTACCAGCGTTATATGCATGATTATATGCGTGTGATTCGGTCGGTAGATCGCAATGTTGGACGTGTAATTGAGTATCTCCGTGAGAAGAATCTATTGGATAATACGATGATAGTCTACACCTCCGACCAAGGCTTCTACATGGGTGAACATGGTTGGTTCGATAAGAGATTCATGTATGAAGAGTCGTTCCGTACACCACTGCTAATCTATTGTCCGGGTGGGAAACAAGGCGTTGTTAATGAGATGGTACAGAACATTGACTATGCTCCAACATTCTTGGATGCAGCTGGCGTAAAGGTTCCTTCGGATATTCAAGGGCGTTCGCTCTTGCCGTTGTTACAGGGTAAGAAGCCTGCAGACTGGCGTAAATCGCTGTATTACCATTACTATGAATACCCTGCAGAGCACTCTGTCTGCCGTCATTATGGTATTCGGACGAAGCGTTACACACTGATTCATTTCTATAACGATATAGACTCTTGGGAGCTTTATGACCTCAAGAAAGACCCCTCACAACTGCATAATATCTATGGAGAAAAGGGCACGGAGAAACTCACGGAACGATTGAAGAAAGAGCTAAAAGAGCTTCAAGTACAATACAATGACCCCATAAGAAACCAATATTAGGTAGCGACCTTTGTACTTTTCAAGGACTGTTATGAAACGACTTACTTTATTATTAATGATGTTCCTGATGGTTCTGATGGCATTTGCTGACGGACGCATTAAGGTGGCGTGTGTGGGTAACAGTGTTACATGGGGGTATGGTTTGACCAATAGGGATGCCGATTGTTATCCCGTGCAGTTGCAGAGAATGTTAGGAGATAAGTACGATGTGCGTAATTTCGGGCACTCTGGAAGTACGCTTCTAAGCCATGGTCACCGTCCATATATCGACCAGAAGGAATACAAAGAAGCGTTAGCTTTCAAAGCCGATAGGGTTATTATCCATCTAGGACTCAATGACACGGACCCTCGTAATTGGTCTGAATATGCTGAAGAGTTCAATTCTAACTATATAGAACTCGTCAACTCCTTCCGCAAAGTGAACCCTAAAGCACAGATATGGGTGTGCTTGATGTCGCCAATCTTCGAACGCCACCCTCGCTTCGAGAGCGGAACTAGGGACTGGCATAGCCTCATTCAACAGCATATCAAGCAGGTGACAATGGCTGAGAACCTCCCATTAATAGACCTTTATACGCCTCTTCACAATCGTCCAGACCTCTTTGCGGATGCGCTCCACCCCAATGCTGAAGGTGCAAAGATCATCGCTGAGACTGTATATAAGGCTATGACCGGCAATTATGGAGGGTTATCTCTTGCGCCACTATATACCGATGGAATGGTAATGCAGCGTAACGAACCGATTATCTTTCGTGGTTCTGCCAATGCAAAGACGATTGTTAAGGTAAGTTTTGATGGTCAGAATCAATCCACAACAGCTGCAGATGATGGTACATGGAGCGTTAATTTCTCTGCTCGAAAGGCTGGCGGTCCTTACAAAGCAATAGTTGCTGCAGGTAAAGAGCGGCTGACGTTGAAAGATATATACGTCGGAGAGGTGTGGTTGTGTTCTGGGCAATCGAATATGGAATTGCCTATCTCCGCCGTACAAAGTGGTAAGCAAGACCTTGTGGAGGCTGGTTCACAACCCTTAATACATCTCTTTAATATGTCAACACGCTATCCAACGAATGCTGTGAGCTGGTCGGAAGCGGTGTGCGACTCGGTTAATCGCCACCAACTCATGTGAGTTGGACCATGGCGTAACTGTTCGGTCGAATCGTTATCGGGCTTCTCTGCAGTCGCATATCACTTCGCTAAGGGTTTAGCAGACAGTCTGCAGGTACCTATAGGAGTGATTTGTAATGCCGTAGGAGGCACTACCACCGAGTCGTGGATTGACCGTTCGACCCTTGAAAAGGACTTCCCTACGATCTTGCGGGACTGGTATCATGGAGATTTCGGCATGAAGTGGGCAAGAGAACGTGCTTTGCAGAATATAGCCAATAGCAAGAATCCATTGCAACAGCACCCTTATGCGCCTGCTTATATGTTCGAGACAGCTATGACTCCTTTGTTGGGTTATACGTTGAAAGGTATTGTGTGGTATCAAGGAGAGTCGAATGCGCATAACATCGAGCTGCATGAACGCCTCTTCCCATTATTGGAGAAAAGTTGGCGAAACTTCTTTCAACAGAAGAATATGCCCTTTTATTTCATACAACTATCTAGTCTGAACCGTCGTTCCTGGCCGCGTTTCCGTGATTCACAACGGCGTATGGCGTTAGGGTTGGAGCATACTTGGATGACGGTGACAAGCGATTTGGGAGATTCACTTGATGTGCATTACACCAATAAGAAGCCTGTAGGTGAACGGCTCGCCCTGCAAGTTTTGCACCATAGTTATGGACATGATATTGTGTCAGAGGGACCTGTTATAGAGCGGGTTGAGTTCGTTGATGGAGGCTTATTGTTGACTTTCTCAAACGCAAAGGAACTTCATTTCACGGGTAACCGATTGATAGGCTTTGAGCTTGCGGGCGCCGATGGTATCTATCATGAAGCCCAAGCAACGATAGAGAATGGTTATCAGGTGCGTGTGTCGTGTGGGTTAGTAGTAGCCCATCCTGTTAGTGTTCGCTATGGTTGGCAGCCGTTTACTCGTGCGAACCTTGTGAATGAAAAGGGACTACCTTGCAGTACATTTGAGACCGCAGAACATAGATTTTAGATAGAGCGGACGCTCCATATCTATTTCCCTTGCCGAGAGGGAAGGGGAGTAGAAAGGTTCATTTCTATTTGAAGTAATCATTTAACAAGTTTTTATTAGATAATTGTTTTCAGTATAGTTAGTTGTGCTTCCTTATAGAGGAAACAATGTTTTGAATATTAAAGTATTATCCCTTGAATTAAAGGAAACGCCCTTCTCCAATAGAGAAGGGCGTTTCGTTAATAGGAAGAGAGGCTCTCTTGCCATCGAAGAGATGCCCTCGTTGATTCTAATAAAACTATCGTCTTTGGACAACAATGCGTATTCCTACCCCGTGGATGGGGGCAAGATAGGATTTAAAAAGACTTCAGAAAGACTTGAATCTTCACTCTCCTGTATAGAACTTAATCAGTTGAGTGATAGCCTGGGTGCATGCTGGACAGAACTCAGGATGGGTATTTGTGCGCATACGGCAGTCTGGGTAAGCGCGGTAAACACCATGTTGCGCATAGCCAGCAGGCTCGTATGCACCCACTTTCCACTTGTCCCTGCGTGCGTTCGGCTTATCTAAGTCGGTTGGTTCAGGCGTCGGTAATGGGGTCTTCTTATCGATCATTCCTTCCCACTTATTGTGGAAGTCGACCAGAGTTGTTAGGTTCGGTTCCCATGGCTCGACGTCCTTTGGATACATATTAATCTCTTCTTTGGCATAAGCATACTCATCACCAAGTCCTGCGAAAGAGTGTCCAAACTCGTGGACAACCACTGGTTTGAATAGAGGATGGTGTGCCATTGAGAGGTTGTAAGAGTTCAGAATACCGCCACCACCATATTTCTCTGTGTTTACTAGTACGATGATATGTTCGTAAGGCGTACCAGCTAGCCAGTCATGGAGGTCTTTGAGATGGAGTGTAGTGAGGTATCTGTCGCTGTAGAAAGTGTCGAAATGAGAGTGAAGAGCCGTGTTCTTCCATATACCCTTTGATGGTTCGGAAGTGCCACTATCAACGGATGGCGCCTTGACAGCCACAATATTGAATCGAGAACGCAGTGATTTGAAAGGTTCGTGAGCGAAGAGAGCCTCCATCGCAATGCGACAATCCTTTATAAATGTAGGCATTTCAGCCTCAGTGTAACCCTCCGCAATATATGCAATGTGTATGCAGTGCGATGGATCAGCAGCCTGTTGCAAGGTCTCGTAAGGTGTGATATTATGCTCCCCGATGTGTCGGATGAGAATATCCTGTGGTAGAACGATGTGCGTCATGCGGTTAGTAACCTCGCGCCGATTGTTCCTTAGTTCGATAGTTACATCTGCTGTATCTTTGGGATAAGGTACTAGAAAGACGTTCTCAAACGATTTCTTGCTATTACCCTGTGCCTCATCATAAGTGAGCCACTCCTGGAATAGAGTCGAAAAGGAGTTTCGATAGATTACTTTCTGCGTACGATGGTCACGCACAATGACCTGTCCATTGCCCTCAACGGGCACTTCTGCTAGTCGTTCGTGCTTGCCATACCAATGTGGGATACGTGATAGTTCGTCCACAGCGATGGTCTGCTCTTTGGCATTCCCTGCGAAGATGTAATCCAAACGGAGCGTTGCATCCTCAAAGTAATGGTTGAAATCCTGCGCAACAGCACTCATGGAGAGTGCGAGGAGTAGGGTAGTAATGATTTTTCTCATAGGTCTTGAAAATTGGTTAGAACTATTATTTCTCATTCTTCAGATAGATAGAATCATTGACAAAGTAGCGTTTGCTTCTCTCAAATACGCATATCTTATCATCTGCAAAGATATGAATAATTAATGAAATTAGCTATCAGGAAAGAGATTATTAATACCTTATTTCTTATTCATAGCTCATTGTTAAAGCCTTTCACAGGCTCTTTGAAGGGAATGAAGTCTTATTGTTAGGTTCTTTATAAGGTGTTTCCCTCTATTTTAAAGTTCCTCATTATGATATGTGTCGAGTGTTAAGAGTTGCGTAGTTGGGGGTATTTTAGTGGTTTTTACTTACTCTTTACTATGTCAGAAGATGGTTGTAATGTGGATAGGAGGCGAGTATCTTTGTATTAAGAAATAGTTATGAGAGTGCGAAGAGTTTAATTTTAGCGGTCATTCCAGTCATAGCTTATATGTATATAGGTATTTGATAATAAGCAATATAGCTGAAATGTTAAGGGTGACAGCAACTAAATTAAAAATTAAATTAGATGCTTTTATATTGATAAAAAGAATTGATAAGATGTGAGAAGGTACATGAGTTATGTATTCAGGTTCGTGGAGACGTGTTTAGTTATATATAGAGAAAGGAACAATCGTTTGTGTTTAACGGAAGATGAAATGATAAAATAGGGTTTAGAGGTCGCACTAATAGTCCCTAATGATACATTAGGACAATGGCTAGATGGATTATATAGTAACAATAAAAATGCCCCGTATGGAAGGACGAGGCAACCTAATGTTCTCACAACGGAATAATCCTTATTGTGAATACTTTAAAATTAGTTCGTTACAAAGGTATGTATTAAAAAAATAATAAGCAAATTTTCTTAATGAAATTTTGACTTTGTTGTTGTTTTTTTGTACCTTTACACAAATTATCATATAATCAATTCAACATGAAGAAAATACTAGGATTAGACTTAGGAACTACAAGTATTGGTTGGGCCTTAGTGAATGAAAGTGAAAACAAAGACGAACAATCTTCTATCGTAAGACTTGGTGTGAGAGTAATCCCATTGACTGTAGATGAAAAAGGAAACTTTGAAAAGGGGAAAGCTATCACAACAAATGCTGATAGACAGCAGGTGCATGCTGCAAGAATAAACCTTCAAAGATATAAGCTGCGCAGAGAGAATCTTCGTGATTGTTTACAGAAACAAGGTTGGATAGGTTCTGAACCGATGTATGAAGATGGTAAATCTTCTACTTTTGAGACCTATAAGTTGCGTGCGAAAGCTGCAGAAGAGGAAGTGTCATTGCATGAGTTTGCTCGAGTTTTATTTATGTTGAATAAGAAACGTGGCTATAAAAGTAATCGAAAAGCAAATGATAAAGAAGATGGAAAGCTTTTTGATGGTATGACCATAGCCAAGAAACTCTATGAAGAACGCTTGACTCCTGCTGAATACTCCCTTCAGTTGCTCAATAAAGGTAGGAAGTTTACACCAGAATATTACCGTTCTGATCTTATTGCAGAGTTCGAGAAGATATGGAACGAGCAGCAGAAATATTATCCAGAGATACTCACTGACGAGTTTAAACAGCAGTTAGAAGGTAAAGCAAAGAGCAATACAAGCAAGCTATTCCTTGGTAAATATGGTATTTACTCAGCTGATACAAAAGGTTTAGATAGGAGGCTGAAACCTTTGAAATGGAGGGTTGAAGCGATGAAGCAACAGGTTGATAAAGATGTTTTAGCCTTTGTTCTCAGTGACTTGAAAGGGCAGATCGCTAATACGAGTGGGCTACTTGGTGCTATTAGTGATAGAAGTAAAGAACTCTATTTCAGCAAGCAGACAATTGGTCAATACCTATGGGCTTCTCTGCAAGAAAATCCACATATCAGTATTAAGAATCAACCTTTCTATCGTCAAGATTACTTAGATGAATTTGAAAAGATTTGGGAAACACAAGCAACTTTCCATAAGGAATTGACATCAGAACTGAAGCAAGAAATCAGGGATATTATCATCTTTTATCAACGACCATTGAAGAGTAAGAAGAATCTCATTGCTGTTTGCGAACTTGAACAGCGTAAGGTGAAAGTGACAGTTGATGGAAAAGAAAAAGAGATAACGATAGGTCCGAAGGTTGCTCCCAAGTCTTCCCCTATGTTCCAAGAGTTTAGAATTTGGCAAAATCTAAATAACATTCTACTTCTAGACCATGAGACTAATAGCAAGCGTCCATTGTATGAGGAAGAGCGAAACCTTTTATATGAAGAACTAAGCGTTAAGGAGAAACTCAGTAAAACGGAGGCTCTGAAGATATTAGGCAAGAAAGGTAGGCAATGGGATTTGAATTATAAAGAGTTAGAAGGTAATAAAACACAAGCAGTTCTCTATGATTTTTATAACCGAATTATAGTGATGTCTGGGCATGAAGAGTGTAATTTTAAGAAACTAAAAGCTTCCGATATTTGCCATTATATTAAGACGATATTCAAGAACTTAGCCTTCAATACAGACATACTATGTTTTGATTCATCGCTGGAGGGGCATGAGTTGGAAAGACAACCAATGTATCAGCTTTGGCATTTGTTGTATTCCTATGAAGGTGATAACTCTCGAACAGGTAATGATGCATTATTAAGAAAGTTGGAAACATCATTTGGCTTTCCAAAAGAATATGCAGCTGTGCTTGCCGATGTCATTTTTGAAGATAGCTACGGAAACCTCAGTGTGAAAGCAATGCGTAATATTTTGCCACATTTACAAGCTGGGAAAGATTATAGTCAAGCATGTGAGGAGGCAGGATATAAACATTCGCGTCGGTCGCTTACAAAGGAAGAATTAAATCAAAAGGTGTATAAAGAGAAGTTAGAACTATTGCCAAAGAATAGTTTACATAACCCTGTTGTTGAGAAGATCCTCAATCAGATGGTTAATGTCATCAATGCAGTTATTGAAGAATATGGGAAGCCCGATGAAATAAGGATAGAATTAGCTCGTGAACTGAAGATTGGAGCTGCAGAGCGAGAGAATATGACACGAGGTATTAATCAAGGTAATGCTGAGAATAAACGTATTCGTGAAATACTAGAGAAGGAATTTGCACTTTCGTATATCAGTAGGAATGACATCATAAAATATAAGTTATATGAAGAACTTAAATCGAATGGCTTTAAGACTTTATACTCTGACACGTATATTTCAAAAGATAAACTCTTCTCAAAAGATTTTGATATTGAGCATATTATTCCGAAAGCTCGTTTGTTTGATGATTCACTTTCAAATAAGACAATCGAAGCACGTGATGTAAATATAGCTAAAAGTAATAAGACGGCCTTTGATTTTATACTTGAAAGGTATGGAGAACAAGGTGTTAAGGCTTATAAGACGAAACTTCTTCGCCTTCTAGAAGATGGGGCTATTAGTAATAAGAAGTATAATAATTTGCTGAAAACGGAAGCAGATATACCTTCTGGCTTTATTGATCGTGACCTCCGGAATACTCAATATATTGCAAAAAAAGCGTATGAAATATTAAGCGAGTTGGTTAAGATTGTTACTCCAACAACAGGATCAGTGACCAATCGATTGCGCGAAGATTGGCAGTTGGTGGATGTTATGAAAGAACTTAACTTTGAGAAGTATCAGAAGTTAGGTTTAGCTGATGTGATAGAAGACAGAGATGGTCGGAAAGTTAAGCGTATAAAAGACTGGACGAAACGCAATGATCATCGCCATCATGCGATGGATGCATTGACAATAGCTTTTACGAAGCCATCTTATATTCAGTATTTGAACAACCTCAATGCACGCAGTGATAAGAGTAGCAGTATTTATGGTATAGAGGTAAAGGAACTGCATCGTGAAGAAGGTAAGCTTCGCTTTAATGCTCCTTTGCCTATCAATGAATTCCGTGCAGAAGCTAAAAGGCATCTAAAATCGGTCTTGGTATCTATAAAGGCGAAGAAAAAAGTGATGACACAGAACGTCAATAAAATTAAGACAAAGCATGGAATCATAAAAAAGGTACAGCTTACGCCACGTGGAGAATTACATAACGCTACATACTATGGGACAAAGAAACGTCCATTAGTAAGGATGGTGAAAGTTGGAGCAGCATTAGACGAAGCTACAATAAAAAGGGTATGCAGCCCCGCTATTCGTGCAGCATTACTGAAACGTCTGAATGCTTATAATGGTGATGCTAAAAAGGCTTTTACAGGGAGGAATTCAATAGATAAGAATCCGATTTACCTAGATATTGAGCAGACGAAGATAGTTCCAGCCTTGGTTAAAACAATAGAGTGGGAAATGTATCATCCTATTCGTAAACGGATTACACCTGACCTTAAAATCGACAAAGTGATAGATAAAGGTATAAGGGAAAAACTGAAAGCTCGGTTGGCAGAGTTTAATGGAGATGCCCAAAAAGCTTTCAGCAACTTGGATGAGAATCCTATTTATATGGATGAAGCAAAACGAATAACTTTGAAACGAGTTAGTATTGAGGGAGTCTTAAGTGCAATTCCGTTACATACATTAAAGGATAAGGCTGGTAAGCCAATTATTGGAAGTGATGGGAGCCCTGTATTCGGTGATTATGTTCAAACAAGTAATAACCACCATATTGCCTTTTATATAGATGACAAAGGTAATTTGCAAGATAATCCAGTATCATTCTTTGAAGCTGCCGAACGTAAATCACAAGGAGTTCCTGTTATCGATAAGAGGTATAATTGCGATAAAGGATGGCACTTTGTATTTACAATGAAGCAAAATGAATACTTTGTCTTCCCAAATGAAGCTACAGGTTTTATTCCTTCTGAAGTAGATTTATTGGATGAAGCTAATTATGATATTATTAGTCCGAATCTATACAGAGTTCAGAAGTTATCGAAGGCTTCAGGTAGAGATTATTGGTTTAGGCATCACTTAGAGACTATGTTGAATGATGATTTAAGGTTGAAGAACTCTACGTTCAAGCGGATAAAGTCCTTAAAAGGTTTAGAAGGAATTGTCAAAGTACGTATCAATTCCATTGGAAAGATAGTCGCAGTAGGGGAATACGATTAATTAGATGGCTTATGATAAAGAAGACATTATGTTTCAGCAATCCTGCCTATTTAAGTTTGCACAATGCTCAATTGGTAATTCGTTTGCCAGAGGTAGAAGGTTGTGAGAACCTGCCTGATAGTTTCAAGCAGCAGAGTGAGCGTACAATTCCAATAGAAGATATTGGAGTTGTACTGCTTGATAATAAACGAATCACGATTACATCGTCTGCATTAGAAGCCTTGATAGAGAACAATTCTGCTGTAATCACTTGTGATAGTAAGAATATGCCCATTGGACTTTTGCTACCTTTATGTGGTAACACGACACAGAATGAACGCTTCCGTATGCAGGTAGATGCATCGTTACCACTAAAGAAACAGTTATGGCAACAAACAATAAAACAGAAAATAAGTAATCAGGCAAGACTCCTAAGTACATATACTAATGCTGATGTTGGATGTATGTATGCCTGGGCAGATAAAGTTAGAAGTGGTGATCCCGATAACCTTGAGGCTCGAGCAGCTGCTTACTATTGGAAAAATATCTTTACTGATATTTCAGATTTTGTAAGAGGTCGGGATGGGGAACCGCCTAACAACTTATTAAATTATGGATATGCGATATTACGTGCTGTTGTGGCTCGTTCTTTAGTAGCAAGTGGATTACTCCCAACATTGGGAATTCATCATCACAATCGATATAATGCTTATTGTTTGGCAGATGACGTAATGGAACCTTATCGTCCTTATGTTGATGGGTTGGTGTTGGATATAATGTGTTTGACTAATGATTATAGTGAATTAACAAAAGAAATAAAGATTCGACTTCTATCTATTCCCGTTCTTGATACTACTATTGGAGGGAAAAAGAGTCCGTTAATGATAGCTACACAACAGACGACAGCCTCTCTTTATAAGTGTTTTAGTGGGGAACAAAGAAGAATGGTTTATCCTGAATTATAAAGTCAATTGGTGGAAACTTATAGATTTAGTCAATATAGGAGTATGTGGTTAATGGTATTTTTTGATTTACCTACAGATACAAAGAAAGAGCGAAAGGCTGCCTCTCTCTTTCGACAGAACTTATTAAAAGACGGATTTACAATGTTCCAATTCTCTATTTACATACGCCATTGTGGTAGTAAGGAAAACATGGAGGTTCACATAAAAAGAGTCTCAACTATTATTCCAGAGTATGGAAAGGTGGGGATAATGAGTATAACTGATAAGCAGTTTGAGGGGATTAAGCTCTTTTATGGTAAGAAACCACATAAGCCTAATGTACCAGGAGTACAGCTAGAGCTTTTTTAAAAAGGTTAAAGTTCCACTTTTAAAAGTGAAACTTTAATCTTTCTTGCATTTTTCTTTTTTGTAAGTAGAGTGTATGTTGCTTATAATCAATGCTTTATTCTACTTGAGTTGTATTTGATAATGCAAAGATACTAATTTTAAAGCTAATCACAACATTTGGATAGATTAGTTACTGAAAAGTCGCGTTGTATTTGATAATGCAAAGATACTAATTTTAAAGCTAATCACAACCTTTCTGGCAATACTAAGCATCGCATGGATGTTGTATTTGATAATGCAAAGATACTAATTTTAAAGCTAATCACAACAACAAAGGAAAATGACTTTAAGAGCAAAACGTTGTATTTGATAATGCAAAGATACTAATTTTAAAGCTAATCACAACTACCTTGACAGACTTCTTGTTGAGCAAGCTGTTGTATTTGATAATGCAAAGATACTAATTTTAAAGCTAATCACAACACGAGGCGGATTGTCTCAAGGCTGCAAAAGGTTGTATTTGATAATGCAAAGATACTAATTTTAAAGCTAATCACAACTCAACTGCTGCACTGAATGACCCATTCAATGTTGTATTTGATAATGCAAAGATACTAATTTTAAAGCTAATCACAACTAATTGGAATGTGTGCAATATATCCTAATGTTGTATTTGATAATGCAAAGATACTAATTTTAAAGCTAATCACAACATGATGATTCTTCTGTTTTGGATTCTGGTGTTGTATTTGATAATGCAAAGATACTAATTTTAAAGCTAATCACAACTATTCTCTTGTGCTGTTTTATTGTCAGCTAGTTGTATTTGATAATGCAAAGATACTAATTTTAAAGCTAATCACAACGCATAACCCCCAGTACTTATCTTCCATCACGTTGTATTTGATAATGCAAAGATACTAATTTTAAAGCTAATCACAACTGAAGAGTTCAAATTTCTTCTGCGTAGTCTGTTGTATTTGATAATGCAAAGATACTAATTTTAAAGCTAATCACAACAAGGACTTTTGATAAACTATCTCAGCTTGGTTGTATTTGATAATGCAAAGATACTAATTTTAAAGCTAATCACAACGGTTTTTCCCTTGATGTTGTAAACTCTAACGTTGTATTTGATAATGCAAAGATACTAATTTTAAAGCTAATCACAACTTCTACGGCTGCACTGAACGACCCATTCAACGTTGTATTTGATAATGCAAAGATACTAATTTTAAAGCTAATCACAACCGTGTGGAGCAGGGAACATATAGCCATACTGTTGTATTTGATAATGCAAAGATACTAATTTTAAAGCTAATCACAACTATCTTGATAGACTTCTTGTTGAGCAAGCTGTTGTATTTGATAATGCAAAGATACTAATTTTAAAGCTAATCACAACATGATAACTTCACGGTACAATGTATGTGTGTTGTATTTGATAATGCAAAGATACTAATTTTAAAGCTAATCACAACACCACACGATGATAGTACATATCGCACCTGTTGTATTTGATAATGCAAAGATACTAATTTTAAAGCTAATCACAACAAGTCCTTTGAGGAAAGCTCTTCCCCCCCTGTTGTATTTGATAATGCAAAGATACTAATTTTAAAGCTAATCACAACACCTACCGATGAGAATTATCTAAGGCTAATGTTGTATTTGATAATGCAAAGATACTAATTTTAAAGCTAATCACAACTGTTCCTTCGTCCTTGGTTTCATAGTCTCTGTTGTATTTGATAATGCAAAGATACTAATTTTAAAGCTAATCACAACAAACAAGGCGAATTAAATTTCGAAGAAGCAGTTGTATTTGATAATGCAAAGATACTAATTTTAAAGCTAATCACAACTGAAAGCAGCGTATATAAATAAGAATACAGGTTGTATTTGATAATGCAAAGATACTAATTTTAAAGCTAATCACAACAATTCTGTTTCAATCAATGTTGCTTATATTGTTGTATTTGATAATGCAAAGATACTAATTTTAAAGCTAATCACAACTTATGCCAAACTATTCCTTTAATCATAGCGTTGTATTTGATAATGCAAAGATACTAATTTTAAAGCTAATCACAACACTGATTACCACTGATAAAAAGCCTCGCTAGTTGTATTTGATAATGCAAAGATACTAATTTTAAAGCTAATCACAACACGATAACAAGTTGCTTTATAGGCTTGGAGTTGTATTTGATAATGCAAAGATACTAATTTTAAAGCTAATCACAACAGAACAGCTTCGCAAGTAGTATTGCGCTCGTTGTATTTGATAATGCAAAGATACTAATTTTAAAGCTAATCACAACGAGCAAGACAAAAGTCATTATATCTATTCAGTTGTATTTGATAATGCAAAGATACTAATTTTAAAGCTAATCACAACTCGCTTCCAAATCTATATTCATTTGACGCAGTTGTATTTGATAATGCAAAGATACTAATTTTAAAGCTAATCACAACACCCAGCCTTTACGCTTGAACTCCTGCTTGTTGTATTTGATAATGCAAAGATACTAATTTTAAAGCTAATCACAACTGTGCGTGTGAATGGTTATACAGAAGATGAGTTGTATTTGATAATGCAAAGATACTAATTTTAAAGCTAATCACAACTATCTTTGAACCAGTATATTTTGAAAGGTGTTGTATTTGATAATGCAAAGATACTAATTTTAAAGCTAATCACAACTGTGGCAACGTTCGACATTTCGCGCGTTTGGTTGTATTTGATAATGCAAAGATACTAATTTTAAAGCTAATCACAACACCTCTGTTGAGATTGAGATAACGCAGGAGGTTGTATTTGATAATGCAAAGATACTAATTTTAAAGCTAATCACAACGCCAAACCAATTTCATCGGTTCATTTGTCAGTTGTATTTGATAATGCAAAGATACTAATTTTAAAGCTAATCACAACTGCCTTGTTCAAACTATCTTCTACAACGAGTTGTATTTGATAATGCAAAGGTACTAATTTTAAAGCCAATCACAACTGTCACCTCACAATCATCCATTAGCTGTTGGTTGTATTTGATAATGCAAAGGTACTAATTTTAAAGCCAATCACAACGACAGAGCAATTTCCTCGGCTCATTCGTCAGTTGTATTTGATAATGCTAAGATATTAATTCTAAAGCTAATCACAACCTATGAGACGGTTTCCGTAGTTCTTTGCCGATTTATTTATACCCTCTCTGCTTATTTTAACGAATATATACACGTTTTGTAACTGATAATTGAGGTGGAAATTCATTTTTATTGTAACTTTGTCTTGTGTTTAGGACATTGGAGAAGTTGAGTGCTTATTGGAGTTAGACTAAATAAGAGTATTCCCTCCTAAGTTCAGCAAATTATAAGAGACAATATGACTTTATTGCTTTCAGATAACAGACAAGACAATGAGCAAGCAAGTATTTCAGACAGACT
>ERZ773051.378-NODE-378-length-32803-cov-8.549347_pt1 | contig 32803 bp, 48 predicted proteins | sample MGYA00580631_ERZ773051 | MGnify/ENA primary metagenome ERZ773051 (study PRJEB29015, sample SAMEA2738137) | human oral metagenome | biome: human oral; feature: human-associated habitat; material: saliva | place: China | collected 2204 ... | reverse complement strand
AGAGTTCGGATCTATAAGAACTGCAAAAATAAATAATGATATTTATTTTGTAGGCAAAGACGTAGCCGACGCTCTCGGTTATGTAGATACCAATAAGGCTGTATCAATGCACGTTGACGATGAGGACAAAAAACTCAACGACAAAACGTCGCCGAGTTTTGGCCAACGTGGCGCAACGCTAATTAATGAAAGCGGCCTTTATAGCTTGGTATTATCCAGCAAGCTAGAGAGTGCAAAAAGATTTAAACGCTGGATAACTGCCGATGTACTACCTGCACTACGCAGAACAGGCAGCTACTCGCTAAATATTCCTCAAACTTTGCCAGAGGCCTTACGAGCTTATGCAGATGAGGTAGAGCAGCATAACAGGACTAGAGCCTTAGTTGAGGCACAGCGGCCGAAAGTGCTTTTTGCAGACGCAGTAAGCACTAGCGACACAGATATTTTAGTAGGCGACCTCGCCAAATTGCTAAACCAGAACGGCTATGCAGTAGGGCAAAATAGACTGTTTGAGCAGCTACGGAATGAGGGCTATCTGATTTCACGAAAAGGCAACTCTTACAATATGCCAACTCAAAGAGCTATGGAAATGGGGCTTTTTAGAATTAAAGAAACAGCTATAACTCATTCAGACGGCAGAGTAAGCCTCAACAAGACACCTAAAGTAACAGGCAAAGGGCAACAGTATTTTATTAATCGCTTTATAGGTAAATGATATGCAGTTACTTATAGACTCGATACACGAATTTTATAACAACGCTGAAAACCTAGCAGCGTTTGAGGAATGGAAAGAGAGGAAAAGAAATGGTAATGACGCAGCAATTAAAAGCAAGACACAGAAAACCGATGAAAGCTAGACGGCTAGGCAAAAGCGATGAGCCTACTCAATTACAAATGGCATTATTTACAGCTTTAACATTCGCATTCTTATTCGCTGTTTCCTATTGGTGGTGTACAGGTGAGGCTCTTATTAAATGGTAATCGAGGTACTAGCAGCATTATGTATGACTACATCAATGATATTCACTATTTACTGCCTCGGCCTAATGATCTGGCTTATGGCATAAAAAAAGAACAGTCAACTAAAAGCTGACTGTTCAAAGTTCCAATCGATTAAGAAAAGGAACATCACACAACAATATTATAACGTATTTAGCTATGAAAAGAAAGGAAACATCACACAATGTACAAAAAAATCTTTGACAGCAAAAACGCCACTCGAGAGGAATGGCTAAAGGTTCGCAAGTTAGGGCTTGGCGGTTCTGACATGAGCGCCGTGCTAGGCGTCAACCAATGGCGCAGCCCTCTCGATGTGTGGCTCGATAAAACCAGCGACACAGTAGAGGAAAAGGAAAGCGAACCAATGTATTGGGGCACTATCCTCGAGGACATTGTAGCCCAAGAGTTCGCAAAGCGCACAGGCTATAAAGTGCGTAATAACAATTTCACATTACAGAGTGAGCAGTACCCTTACTTGCTCGCCAATATTGATAGGGAAATCGTCGGCCTTGACGCTGGTCTTGAATGTAAGACAGCGAACGCATTCAAGGCTGAGGAGTGGCAAGGCGATAATGTTCCGGACGCCTATTATATCCAGTGCCAGCATTATATGGCTGTTACTGGTAAGGCGAGCTGGTGGATAGCTTGCCTTGTAGGTGGTAACACATTCTACTACAAAGAAATTAAGCGTAATGATGAAATCATTCAAGCAATTATTGATACTGGGGCTGAATTTTGGCGGTTAGTCGAAACCAAGACTATGCCAGCGCCAGACGATAGTAAGGCTTGCAGCGAGGCACTCAAAAAACTCTATAAAAACAGTAACGGCAAAGCTATAGAGCTATCAGCTCAATATAACAATGTCATTGTTGATTATCTCGAGTTAAAAGAGCAGCTCGCAGAGCTAGAAAGTAAAAAGCGAGGCATTGAAAACCTCTTGAAAGACGCTCTAGGCGAAAACGAAAAAGGCTCATGCGGTGAGCATTATGTAAGCTGGAAATCAATCAAGCCTCGAGAGACTTTTGATAGTAAGAGATTTAAGAGCGATCACCCAGAAATGTATACAAATTACATTAAACAAGGCGAACCGAGCCGACGCTTTGAGGTGAAATGATGAAAACACATGATTTAAGAAAAATTATAGAGGCTGTTCCTTATGATTTTGATGTACATATCGAAAACACAGAGACGGCAAGCAGTAAGGCTAATAGCATTTTTATTGACTTTGAAAAAAAAGAAATAGTTATAGGGGGTGTACTAATGGAAAACACAGAAAATAAAGAACTCGAAACAGTAGAAACTAAGCCAAAGAGAAAGCAGTTACTTGCAGAAATAGCCCAATTAAAGGAACTTAACAAAAAACTAGAAGACGACCTCAGATATAGAGGTTACAAAGTTGAAAATCAGAAAGACGAAATCACAAATTTAAAAGCACAAATCACCTCATTGCGTGCTTATGTAGCAGGCGTTAAAGGTGACGCATTCCCAGAAAGCGAGGACAAATAACAATGGCGACTACAGCAGGAATTGAACTCAAAAAAAATAACATCGTAGCTCAAAAAGAGGCTAAAACATTGAAAGGCATGCTCGATATGCCTGCTTATAAAAACAAATTTAATGAAATGCTCGGCAAAAAGGCCGCTGGCTTTATGAGCAGCATTATCGCAGTAACTAACAATAATAAATACTTGGCAAAGGCTAACCCTGCGACAGTAATTGGCGCAGCAGCGCAGGCAGCTATGTTAGACCTGCCAATAAATCAGAGCTTAGGCTTTGCGTATATTGTGCCTTATGGCAGCGAGGCGCAATTCCAGCTCGGTTATAAAGGGTATATCCAACTAGCCCAACGCAGCGGCCAGTATGTAGATATTGGGGCCAAAACAGTATATGAGGGCGAGCTTGAATATGAAAATAGGTTATTGGATAAATTCAAATTCGGCGAGCGCACAGGCGATAAAGTTATCGGTTATCTTGCTTATTTCCGCTTAACTAATGGCTTTGAAAAAATGCTATTCATGACGCTTGATGAAATGCAAGCGCATGCCAAGAAATACAGTAAAAACTATAAAGGCGGCACTGATAAATGGGGTTTAACCGATTTTAACACAATGGCAGAAAAGACTGTGTTAAAACGCTTGTTATCTAAATACGGCCCTTTGAGTATTGAAAGTATTCAAATGAGCCAAGCATTAAGTAATGACGGCAGCGTAATCAGTATGAATAAAGACGGCGATTTTGACGTCGATTTTGACGGCGAAACTATCGACGCAGAATATGAGGAACCTGCAGCAGAGGAACATGGCGGCGATACCTACAACGTAGCTGGCGAGATTATCGACGCTAACACAGGTGAGGTAGTCGGCCATGAATAACGATAAAATGCTCGCTCAGTTTGGTGCTGATTGGGTGAAAGTAAGAGATCATATCGCAGCATTAAAGCTGGCTAATATTCCTTATACGCCTACTTTCATGGTACGAGCTGAAAAGGTAACAGGCGTACAGGCTAACACAGTAAAAAGCATTTTAGACTATGGCTTACAAATTGGCTTGTACAGACATACAGGCGATAGAAACGTGATTACATTCGCACCAACGAAATAGAAAGGGGGATATATGGCAGAGCCTAAACGATATTTTTGGTTAAAGCTGCATAAAGATTTCTTCCAACGTAAAGAAATTAAGCGATTGAGAAAAATCGCAGGCGGCGACACTTACACAATTATTTATTTAAAAATGCTCTTACGCTCAATTATGAGTGAGGGAAAACTCTACTTTGACGGCCTAGAAGAAAATTTTTGCTCTGAGCTGGCTCTTGATCTCGATGAAAGCGAGGAAAATGTACAAATTACTGTTACTTATCTCTTAAATAGTGGCTTGCTCGAAATGCGTTCCGAAGATGAATATTACTTGCCAGACACGAAAAATAGTACAGGGTGCGAAACCGCAGTCGCTGCAAGGGTTCGCAGGCACCGAGATAAGAAAAAAGCGTTACAATGTAACACCGATGTAACGCAAGTGAAACATTTTTGTAACGGAGAGAAAGAGATAGAGAAAGAGATAGAGAAAGAGATAGAGAAAGAGATAGAACACAGAGAAAGAGATAGAGATATAACTATATCTACAACTAGAGAAAAAGAGAAAGAGGAAGAAACTCACTCTCTTTTCTTGAATATAGATATCTATGATCTCTGGGCCAAATACTATGGGCCTTTCTCACCTTACATAAAAACCGCTCTTGATGACCTAGTGAGCGAATATGGCTTGCTAGAAACAAGCGAGGCTGTGAACATCGCTCATGAGCGTGGTAAATCGAGCATTAAATATGTAGAGGGGATATTGAAAAATCAAAGGTTAGAAAATGAAACAAATAGACGTAACGGCAGCAATCGAAAAGATGAGGCAGTCGATTGGCAAGCGGAACATGACAGGGTGCACGGCCAAAGCTGATTATGAATTTATCAAGCCTATCTATGATAAGCCTGTCATTATCCAAAAAGATAAAAATCAGACTTATAGCGTGGCTGGTATTCCTAAACGCTACTACGATATGAGCTTTGAATATTTAAAGCAGCATGGAAAATTTCCAAAGGAAAACGCCGATGCCTATCGCATAGTAAATGAATACAGGAAGAACATAGAGCAGAATTTAAGCACAGGCAAGGGCCTCATATTAAGGGGCCCAGCTGGCACAGGGAAAACCTCTCTCGGCGTGTGCTTATTAAAAGAGGCTCTAGCAATTGGCAAAGGGTGCTTAATGCTCTCTATGCCAAACCTTTTGGATAACATGCTTACGTTATCCAAAGGCGATAGCGTGGCGTTCATGAGCTACGAGCAAAAGCTGCGGAATATACCGCTCTTACTGCTCGATGATTTTGGGGCTGAATATTCAAAATCGGAATGGGTAGCCGCAAAGGTTGAGAGCATTGTCATAGACCGCTACAACAGAATGAGGCCGATTATCCTCACCACTAACTATAGCGAGGGCTGGACTAAAGACCATTACAGCCAGCGCATATATGACAGGTTGAGAGGTGAATATCAAGAGGCCATTTTCATGGGCGCCTCTCATAGATAATGAAAATTCATTTAAACGCCCTATAAGGCGAGTTTAAAATTCTCACGATAGAATTATCGAGCGAATAGCTATAGGGGGCAAAATAACGAAATTTAGTACATAAAATTAGAAAATAAATTAAAAGATATAGAGGTGAAATCGTGGAACTTGTAATTATGGGCCAACCAAGAACGAAAAAGAACAGCAGCAGGATAGCACTTATAAACAATAGGCATGTATTATTACCGTCAAAAGCATACAAAGCGTATGAGCGAGTTGCTCTCATACAGCTGGCTCGAGTGCAGGCTGTTCATGGCCCAATATCGGTTATGTGCCGCTATTTTTTACAAAATCGAGCGCATTGGCCGGATTTGGTTGGCCTATTACAAGCAACCTCTGACATATTGCAAGCGGCTGGCGTGATTGATGATGATAAATACATCGTCAATTATGACGGCTCTATGATCGCTGGGCTCGATAAAAATAATCCTAGAGTCGAGATTATAATACATCAAATTGCCGAGAACAGCGTATTATGCGATGAATATGTAAAAGCAAAAGCTCGTAAGTGCGACACCACGAAACGAGCAAAAAGCCCAAGAGGTGCCACGGCAGGGGCTAAGGCTAAACCTAAAGCCCCTACCTCAATATCATACAAGGAATACAGAAAACTCATTAAGAAAGGACATCACACACCATGAATGAGAAAGAATACAGATTGCAGCTAATAGGTACTATCGGCCTTGATATTTGGCTTAATGCTAATAGCGAGGCTCACGCTGAGGAGCTAAAAGAGCAAGTACTAAAAACTATCAATGATCAAATCACGATTGACTGCGGCAAGGTAGACGGCGCTCTTGATGTATACGTTGACTGTATCGACCTTGAAATCGAAAAATTAGTAATTCAAGACTAGCGAGGTGCTTATGAACAGAAACATCAAAGCCACATATGACGGCAAGCACTTTCAACTCACAGCAGAGGAATGTAACACAGTAGAGCTTTTATCCTTTGCCTGCGATGTAGTAGAGCAAGCGCTGCATATTGTCGCTGGTAACGATACAGAGTTATTCGATGAGGCAAAAGAGGCTATCATCGAGGAAATTCAAGGAATTAACGAGGTACATCATGAGCGAATATTGCAATAACAGACTGAGCGAACGCTTTAAAAATAAAATACCGCAATTCCTAGCACACCTCGATATATGGAACGAGGAAACTATGGACGATTGCGCAGCAACGCCTAGAGCCTATTATAAAGCGCTTAAACAGCAACAAAAGACACACGCCGTATGTGTTATATGTGGCAAGGTGTTCGAGAAAGGTAAATATCAGAAAACACGCACCACATGCAGTAGATCATGTGGCTGTAAATTAGGTGCTATTCATAGAAACGAGAAAATGAGCAAGAGGAGAGCTGAGAATGCTAGATATAAAAATCAAGAAACTAAGTAAAAACGTAGAACTACCGAAACAAAGCACGCAGGGCGCTGCTGGTATGGACTTTTACCTACCGCAGCCAGTGCGATTTTGGCCAAAGTGCTCTAAGAAAGTGCCGCTCGGCGTGGCTGTGGAAATTCCAAAGGGCTATGTAATGCTGCTCATTCCACGCAGCAGTACATGGAAAACACCGCTCAGAATGCCGAATAGTGTAGGCGTAATTGATAGCGACTACAGAGGCGAGGTGTGTGCGTTGCTACAAAATACAAGTTATTTATGGGCTTACGCAGGGGCAGGCGAGCGGTTAGTGCAAGGCGTGATCGTGCCTGTGCCTAGCGTTCAAATTCAAGAGGTAGAGGAACTAAGCGAAACCAGCCGAGGGGTTGGCGGTTTTGGGAGTACTGGGAAATAAAGGGGTTAAACAATGAAAGAATACAAAGATTTTCGAGTGCGCAATGGGCTATATGTACATAACAAACACATTGACTGCGAACAATGGAAATTCAAATTTGATAACGGATATGGGGCGTCAGTAATTACTGGTGGCATTGCTTACTGCAACGAGGCACAGCCTTACGAGTTGGCCGTATTAAAACATGATGAGCTTTGTTATGATACACCGATCACTGATGATGTAATCGGCTACTTAACAAGTCATGAGGTATACGAATTACTAGATAGAATTGAGCAGTTATAGGGAGTGTGTATTATGTCAAAATCACCATGTAAAAACTGCACAGAGCGGTATGTAGGCTGCCATAGTAAATGCAAGCCGTACACAGAATACACTCAAATATTAGTAGCATATCGTGAGGCTAGGGAACATAAAGGCGATGTGATTGGCTATGTAAAAGATAGCAATAACCGCATTCGCCGCAGAACTAATAGGCCTGTGCGTGTATGGCAGTAGAGGGAAATCTATGAAACTGGCATACGCTGGCAACTGGTTCGCTCTTGGTGCTTGTATATATGGCCGTAAAAGCCCAGATGAGGCATTAAAAGTATTAGGTTTACAGATTAAGCCTAGAAAGAAAAACCGCTATAACGTAGATATTGAAATTCTAATAAATATGAGGCGTGAGGGTTTGACAATAAGACAAATTGCAGCAGCCTGTGATATGTCTTTCACAGTAGTTAGAAAACGCCTTTTAAATGCAGGTATTGAATTAACAAGATTAAATAACAAGGAGAAAACACAATGAATAAAACAATTTTAACAGCAGCAATTTTCGCAACAGTAGCAGGCAACGCATTCGCAGCAGGTAATATCGCAGTAGGGCAAGTAGAGCCAAACACGTTGGCGCCTGTGGCTAATGGCTATAATTCTATTGTAGCTGGTGCTAATTCCAGCGCTAATGGTTCCAATGTGGTGGTATTCGGCCGAGATAATACTGTGAATGCAGATGATACTACTGTTATCGGCGGCGGTAATGGTACTGTAGCAGCTGGAGAAACTACTGTAATTGGGTACAACAATTATGTAGGTGCTCATAAAGAGCAAGTTATGATCGGCGCCAATTCTGTAGTAGATAATCAAGGCGCCATTGCGATTGGCACGCATACCATGACGAGAGGTATGGACGCCGTAACAATCGGCAATAATGCAAGCGCACCTATTCAAAATAGTGTAGCTATTGGCACAAACAGCCAAACGTATGAGCCTGTAGGCTTTGGACAAATGCAGATTAATGGCGTTACTCACGTTTTCGCAGGTGAGGCGCCTAATTCTTCCGTATCTTTTGGCAGTAAGAAAAGCGAAACATACAGCCATTTAGATAATTACTCTCGCCAGTTGCAAAATGTGGCAGCTGGCAGAATTGAGGCCGATAGCCTCGACGCTGTGAATGGCAGCCAGTTATTCGCTGCTATTGATGAGATTAACAGCAACGGCCTAGCAATTACCAATAACGCTCAAAATATCTCTAATAACGCTCAAAAAATTGCAGGCAATACCAAAGCTATTGCAGATAATACAGCAACGATCACTAAAAACAGTAACGCCATTACTAACTTGGGCGCAGTAGTCAATAATCAAGGCAAAGTATTGGCTAATCATGAGGGCCATATTGTAGCGCTTGAAAGCGATAATAAAGCACTTAAAAATGATGTGCAAAACGTTCAAAATCAAGCGAATATCAATACTAAAGATATTGCAGGGTTAAAAGACAGTAACGCAGCACTCGAGCAGAATTTCAACAATAAAATTTCAAATGTTATGGGCGAGGTAGCTAAAACTGGCGCAGCTAATGCAGCACTCAGCGCTTTACACTATGTAGGGTATAACGCAGATGACAAATTGAGCTTTGCTGCAGGCTACGGCCATTATAAGAATGCTAATGCAGCAGCTCTCGGCGCATTCTACGCACCTAATGAGCATGTATTATTTAGCGTAGCAGGCACATTCGGCGCCGCTAAAATGGTAAACGCTGGCGTATCTTTCAGACTTGGTAAAGGCAGCGAGTACGAAACTAACCATAAAGGCAAAATTGCACAGCTCGAGGCGCTTGTAAATCAATTAGTCAAAGAGGTTGAGGAATTGAAAGCAGGTAAATAATATGAAAGCACTTTTGAAATCTGTATTTGTAGTATCTATTTTTATTATGAAAATTGAGAGCGTTGCGCTCTCGATTGCCTTAGTACTTTGGTTGGTTGGACTATTCGGCGTAACTGGTGGCGATGTATTGAGAGTGCTCGCAGCATTTCTCGGTACGTTTATAGTATCTTTGGCGTCATTCGTGATCGCAGATATGAGAAAGTAGGCGCTTATGAATAGATTTGAAAACAGAATAGAATTAGAAAAATTACAAGCAGCTCTAACTATTGTTATTGATAACGATATAATCATTCCTTATATCGAGCAAAAAGAGGCCTTTTTATCAAAAACAAAATTATATGGGTACATTTGGCGTTATAAAAATTGTTATGTAAATTTTAATTTGAATAGCATTGTAGACGCTGAAATTTTACAACAAAACACTTTACATGTGTACGTTGAGGATATAAGAGCATATGTAAAAAGCGAGTTTTGCAAAATGCTCAAAAAAAGAGGTGAAAAATAATGCTATGTAGCATGGGAGAGTTAGAGAAACACGGCTTTGATGAGTTTGAGATACATCAATATCCGAAAGGGGTTAGCTTGATTTTAAAGTGTGCCGATTGGATCACTAACAAAGAGCTCGATGTAGCTTTAAATTATGCTCGAAAAATTGCTAAGAATAAGCCTTATAGAGTGTTCATTAAGGTTAAAGATAGCTTAGGTTATAAGGTTCTAGAGGTTATGGATGTAATCGACCTTAGATTATTGGATAGCAAGATAAAAGTAAATGGAAACAGCTTTACACTTGGTAAGCGGTTAAAAGTAGTAGTGAGGGAATAGTATGAACGATAAAGAGGGCCGTAAATGGCTATTACAAAAGCTATATGATAACGGAATTAAATACATAGCATACTCGCCGTTTTATGGTGGATATGTAGGCGTAAAAGAAACGCCTAGAATTAGCGCTAAAGGTGAGGTAATTAACGATATAACAACCGTTATCACTTTACATGGGCTTTTACCAGATTTCAATGAGCCGAATTATCTCGATATTGGCAAGTATCTGGGTGTTTTTGATTGGAACAAGGTGGCTATAGATACGCCTATCATAGTAAACGAATTACCCTCGGTTGAATTGCGTAGATACTTTAAAGAGTATAAGGACGGAAATGTGTATTATTTCAGTGGTGGCCGTACAAGTTGGAGTAGTATGTCAAGTGAATATATAACACCAGATAAAGTAAGGTTAGCAGGTGGCGACGATGAAAACTAATACTTATATCGTAACTCTCGAGAGTGGCCATTATGTATGGACTCGAGAGGACGAAATACACAGCTACAAAGCAGCAATAGAGGCAGGTATAAAAGAGGCTCAAAGGTGCGGCAAGGATATATTTTATCTAGTGCCATGCTCTCAATGGTGGCCTTTTACTGGTGGAATTGCTATGGAATTAGTCGAAGATTTAGCCATTGATTTAAGAAACGATATAAACGATTACGAAACGCTTAAAAACGTATCAGAGAGCGAAATTAAAGAGCTAGAGCTAGGCATTAACAAACTCTTTAGGCAATGGCTTATAAGAAATAATCGCATACCAAACGGCGTATATTTTGATGATGAAATCATTTACAAGGTAGTAAATGGAAAGGCGGTAAAGATTGGAAAAGCAATATAGCGATGATCGTGAGAAACGCCTTAACTATATAACATGGGTTATATTCATAAGCTCTATCGTGTTTAGTATTCTAATTACATTGGGCATGCTTTTATTGTTAGCTGCTGGCGTGCATTATATTTGGGGGTGATTAAATGGAATGTAAGGGGCGTACTTTTACCGAGTCAGAGGTAGAGGCTATAGTTAAGATTGCAGCAGAAACAGCAGCACAAACAGCCTTAACCGAATTTAATCGGCGTAACGAGGATATGCTCGCAAAGAAAAACGAAAGAGCCTATAAAAACACTACAACGCTACTCGAGGGATATACGGCCATGAAAGCGCACTGTAAGAGTGCTATTGCAAAGGCAGAGGATACATTGACACCTAGCAACTTACAAACAGTATTGTATGAGGTTTTTAATCGCAGGGGCTTACTACAGATTGAAACTATTCTCGCAAGTAAGAGGCGTACAGAGCTTATTATTGAGCATATAGATAAAATGCTCGATGTATACCGAACTAACTGCATTAATAATAATAAACACTATTGCGAGTGCGTGATAGATAGGTATATCAACGACTTAACAATCGCAGAAATAGCAGAAAAGCATAACACAGTAGAACGAAATGTCTATAGGTGGCTAGATAAAGGGATAGATGATTTAAGTATCTATTTATTTGGAGCTTACGCTCTATAAAATGTCAAAAAGCTGTCATATTCAGTACTATTAGAGTGTGGTATTATTTTATTGGTAAAAGGTGCTTGAACTATTAAGTTTACGTTTCATTTTATCCTCCTTTCTTATAGACAACTGACATCGCAAAAACACCTCGGCAGAGATTGAGACACTCTGTTCGAGGTGTTTTTGTATTTACACATAAAAAGAGGTGAGATCGTGGCGACAAAAGCGCAACCAAAAAGAAAAAGTAATGCAGGCCGTAAAGGCTTATATAAAGAGTGGTTAGAGGCTGACAATCTTATTCTATTAGAGGGTTGGGCTAGAGACGGCCTCACAGATGAGCAGATAGCGCATAATATCGGCATTACAACTACAACTTTATATGACTGGAAAAAGAAATACCCTCAATTTACTGAGGCCATAAAAAGTGGTAAAGAGGTAGTCGATAGAATTGTAGAGAATGCACTACTTAAAAGTGCTATGGGCTATAAGTTTGACGAGGTAGTAAAAGAGCGTATCTACAACCCAGAAACAGGCGAAAGTGAAATAGTAGAGGTTAAACGCACTACTAAAGACGTAGCGCCGAACTCTACATCATTAATATTCTGGCTTAAAAACAGACAGCCTGCTAAATGGCGAGATACTAAGAATATAGACGCAGCCGTAGAGGTGAAAAACCCATTCGAGGGAATAGATACGGCTGATATTAAAAAGCTCATCGGTGAGGAATAAGCTCAATCTGTATACAGTCATGAAAAGGGGGTGAGGGTGTGCAGGTTCGAGATAATAAAGAGAAAATCATTCAACTGGCTAAAAGGGAACTCGCTCGGCGTGAGTTCTTTTATTATTGCAATCAAAAGGCAGGCGACTTTTACAAGAAAAGCCGTAAGTACTTAGTTGATTTATGCGACGAGCTAGAGAACTTTATCAAGGATGATAATTATAACGTGCTTATTATGAACCTGCCCCCATAGCCTCGGCACGGTAAGAGCCGTACTGCGCAGCTGTTTGTACAATGGTTATTCGGGAATAACCCAGCGGCCAAAGTTATGACAGGCTCATATAACGAAACACTCTCTAAAATGTTTAGTAAATCGGTTAGAAACGCTATACAAGAGAGCAAGGCCGACGAGGATATAACTGTATTTAGCGATGTATTCCCTACTGTAAGCGTTGCTGTAGGCGACGCACAGGCTCATTTATGGAGCTTAGAGGGGTATACTAACTCATACCTTGCAACCTCGCCAACTGGTACAGCTACAGGCTTTGGCTGTTCGCTCATGATCATTGACGATATTATAAAGAATAGCGAAGAGGCCTATAATGCGAGCGTAAAAGAAAAGCATTGGGAATGGTTTACAAACACAATGCTTTCACGGCTCGAAGAGGGCGGCAAGATTATTATTATCATGACACGCTGGGCGAGCGATGACTTAGCAGGTAGAGCAATAGAGCATTTCAAAGATGATACGTTATTCAAGGCGAAAGTAATCACCATGAAAGCCTTGCAAGATGACGGCTCAATGCTTTGCGAAGAGGTGCTATCTAAAGCCTCTTACCTGTCTAAGGTTCGAGCTATGGGCGAGGATATTGCCAGCGCCAACTATCAGCAAATACCGATAGACCTTAAAGGGTGCTTGTACAGTCAAATACTTACATATGACACGTTGCCGAAAGACGATAAAGGTAACGTGTTATTTTCATGTATTAAGAATTACACAGATACGGCTGATACAGGCAGCGACTACCTGGCCAGCTTTACATACGGCGTATACGAGGGTGAGGCGTATATCCTTGATGTAGTCTACACCAAAGACGCTATGGAAACCACAGAGCCAGAGGTGGCCGATATGTTTTATCGTAACGGCGTAAATGTGGCAGATATAGAAAGCAATAACGGCGGCCGAGGGTTTGGCCGTAACGTGCAGAATATACTCAAACAAAAATACAATTCAAATAAGTGTGTGATTAATATGTTTCATCAAAGCGGCAACAAAATAGCACGCATTCAGTCCAATGCTACATGGGTTATGAACCATATATATATGCCTAAAAATTGGCGTGATAGGTGGCCTCAGTTGGCTGCTGACATTACGAGATACCAACGAGAGGGCAAGAATGCACACGATGACGCAGCCGACGCACTCACAGGCATAGCAGAGAAAATCAATGCGCCGCAGGTTCGCAGCGGTAGAATTAACATCAATTAGAAAAGAGGTAACATGGCAATAACATATAACAACCCTCGAGCGGAAGAGTACGAGCTACTACATGACGCCTATTATGGTAGCGGCATGTTCGCAAGTGGCGCAGCAGTAACAGCACATACTCGAGAAAGTACTCAATCAATCGACTTTAGACGCAAAATAGCATACTATCTCAACTATACAGGGCCTATACTCAATGCGAGCGTAGACCCTATTTTTAAAGATGAAATTAAGCGAGAATATAGTAACTCTGTATTATTCGATGAGTTTATCAATGATGTAGATAGACAGGGTACTACACTACAGGAATTTATAGAGCAAAATGCTATAGCAGCCAAGCTCTATGGCGTTATGTATATCGTAGTGGATAACGTGAGCGAGTTCGGCAGCTCTTTGGCCGAAACACTAGCCAATAGATCTATGCCGTACTTAACAGCGGTAGAGCCTAAAAACGTAGTCAATTATGAGTTCGACGATAACGGCAAGCTCAAACTGTTTACTTATGCCAGCTACTTAAAGAATGCCGACGGCACAATTAAGGCGCACTATCACACATGGACGCCAACCGAGTGGAAAATCACCGATAGCGACAATAAAGTAGTAGGGAAAGGCGAGCATAACATCGGCCGCATTCCTATTGTTCAATGGTTCGGTAGAGCAGCACGCAAGCGTGATATTTTGCCACCGCCTGAGTATTTGAGCATTGCGAAAACGAATGCTCATGTATATAACCTATGCTCACTACTCTCTCAAATTCTTTACAATCAGACATTCTCTATCTTGACTATGCCAGTCGATAACAACGGCTTGCAAGATGTAACTATCGGCACTGATAACTTGCTCGCATATCCAGCAGAGGCAGGCAAGGCACCGAGCTTTATTGCGCCAGATAAAGGCCCAGCCGAGGTACTTATGGCTCAAATTGATAAGCTCATCAACGAAATGTATCGCATGAGCGGCATTGATAGTGTTATCGGTGTACAGCAAGCAAAGAGCGGCGTGGCTAAACAATGGGATTTCGAGCGTACTAATCAAAATCTAGCAGCCTTTGCAGTACGTTGCGAGAATGCAGAATATGACATTATCGAGCTATATAAGCTATGGAGTGGCGACAATATCGAGTATCTTTGCGACTATCCTCGTGATTTCAAGGTAAATGATGTATCTGAGAGCCTCACACAGGCACAACAGGCGAAAGATTTAGAGTTTAAATCTGATACATTCGACAGCGAAATCTTAAAGAAAGTAATTGACGCTTACATGCCTAACCTTGAAAAGGAAACTAAAGATATGATCGTTAAAGAGACGCAGGTAGCAGCCGATGAACTGGCGCAGGACAAAGCCTATAGCGATGAGGGCGTAGACGATGAAACAGACGAGCCAAACGCTTGATAATATCCTCGAGCAATTCGAGAAAATGGTACATGAATTAGTAACGCTTGGATATTCAGCCGATAAGGCCGTTCAAATCGCTTATAAGACTTATCCTATTATGGAAATGCTAGAGGCCCCTCTCACGGCTGATATGGTGGAAAATTTCAATAAGGCCTATCATAGTGTACTTACACCGCTCTCGGTGGCAGGGCATAGGCCTTTTAATTACACTACTCAATCAATTAGCGAGGCTATGCAAGCAGCTTGGGCGAGCGACGGCTTAAAGCTATCTAAACGCTTACATCGTAACGCTCATAAAGTGCAACGAGAGGCCGTAGAGGTTATAAAGCAATCTCTGAAACGTGGCAAAAGTACTCGTGAGATAGCTCGCTCGATATTCGAGGGCTATGGCAAGGGTGGTATTATCGCTACTGATAAGCTACCAAAGCATATAGAACGGCTTAGAGCCTTAAAGCCGCCTCAATCACTCAATGATGAGGAACTTGCTCACTTTAAGCGTGTAATTAGACGTACAGAGCGGCAAGTGCAGCAGAATACAACGCCGAGCTTGCGAGCTGCTTATTCAGAGCTAATACAAGCAGTAGACGAGGGGAATGCTATAGACCTATCGAGAGCTGTTACTGTGGCGGTGCAGGAAAAAGCACGATACAACGCCGAGCGAATAGCTCGCACAGAAACAGCCAGAGCATACGCCGACGGCCAAATGCTGCGCTATAAAGACGATGAGGATGTAGTCGCACTCAAATGGGTGCTATCAAGTAGACATCCTCGGTATGATATATGCGACTTTTACGCTAATGCCGATTTATACGGCTTAGGCAAAGGCGTTTATCCGAAAGATAAATTCCCAACGCTGCCAGCTCATCCGCATTGTATGTGTAGAGTATCGCCTGTATTTGATTTTGAGGTTGATATAACCAAAGCAAAAGACAATACAGACGAGGGCGGCAAGCAATATATAGAGTCTATTTCTCGTGATCATAGAGAGAAATTGCTCGGCATAAGCGGCAGTAAAGAGGTTACAAGCGGTAAAGCTAACTGGAAAGACTACGCAAGGGGCTGGAATGGGGAAACATTCGAGCCTAGAGAACCAAAGAAAAATACATAATTTAGACCTACAGGCCTATGCAAGTGAATGCATGGGCCTTTTATATTGCTATTGATTAGGGGAGCCGAAAGATAGCGAAATTCATGACGAAAGGGAGAAAGACTCATGACTTTAGCAGAATTGTACACAAAACTTGAAAATCTCGAGGGTGGTAAGGAACTTATCGAGGGCTTTAAAAGCGAAATCTCTCGCATTAACGAGGGAGCCAAAGCCGACAGACTCAAATTCGAGAAACAGATTACCGATTTAACAACGGCTCGAGACGAGTTAAAAGGTAAGGTTGACGAATACGAGGCTCACAAAGGCGAAAAAAGCCCAGAAATCATGGCTTTAGAGAAACAAATTAAAGGCCTTACAGATAAGTACGAGCAAGCAGAGGCAGCTCGCCAAGCAGAGATTGAAAAGCGTACCAATTCCGAAATCAGCGCTCAAACAATCGCAGCGCTAACAAAAGCTAATTGTACAGACGCCGAAACATTCAGCAAGCTCATAGCTGGACAGATTTCCGTTCAAGAGGACGGCTCATATGGCTGGACAAAAGAAGACGGCACAATCGGCACTATTGAGGAATGTGCAACAGCATTTCTTGCTGATAAGCCTTACGCAGTTAAAACTACGCAAAATGGCGGCAGCGGTGCAGGTGCAGGCAATGCGAATGACGGCAATAGTCAACTAGCAGAAATGTTCAAAATCGCAGGTGTGAAACCACCTAGCGAGGGCTAATTATTTGATTACGAAATGAGGTAATAATCAATGGCAATTAACACTTTAACAATGGCTCAAAATTTCCAAACAGTACTAGACCAACAAATGCTGGTAGGTGCTACATCTGGCTTTATGGAAGTAAATGCTGGCGAGGTTAAATATAACGGCGGCGATACTGTAAAAATTCCTACTCTTTCCGTTGACGGCTTGGCTAACTATGATCGTGATAACGGCTATAATCGTGGTGCTGTATCTTTGACTTACGAAGATTTTAAACTTACGCAAGACCGTGGCCGTAAATTCAATCTTGACTCTATGGAAGTAGATGAAAGCAATTTCTTGGCGACAGGCACAAATGTTATGTCTACATTCCAAGTAGAGCAAGTTATCCCAGAGGTTGACGCTTACCGCTACTCTAAAATCGCTGCTTATGCTAAACAAGGCAACCGCAAAACAGACGCTTTCACACCAAGCGCAGCTAACATCATCGACCAATTAAACAAGGAAATCGTTGAAATCGAGGACTTAGTAGGTGAAACAGGCGACTTGGTAATCGTAATGAGCACTCGAGTTCAATCTGTATTGAATAGCGCAGCAGGTGCTAAAGGTATGCTTGATGTAGCTAACTTTGAACATGGCGCTTATAGCACTCGTGTTCGCACTTATAACGGCATTCCTATTATTGCTGTTCCTAGTGCTCGCATGAAATCTCAATACACATTCAATGACGGCAAAACTGCAGGCCAAGAAAAAGGCGGCTTTAAAGCTGACACAGCAGCGAAAGCTATCAACTGGATCATTATGTCTCGCCGTGCAGCTATTGCAGTATCTAAAACAGATACAATGCGCATTTTCGACCCAACAATTAACCAACAAGCGAACGCTTGGGGCATTGATTACAGAAAGTTCCATGATGTATGGGTTCCAAAAAATCGCTTGGCTACTGTATGGGCTAACTTTGGCGCATAATTAGGGGGTAACGCATGGGGAAATATAGACTTATCCGACTGAATGAGGTTCGCTATACAGATGATGAGTATACTCTCGAGCTATGGCTCGATGAGGGCTTTGTATTAGAGCCTGCAATCGACAAAGACAGCGAGGCGGCTGCTGCTAAACCTAAGAAAAAGGCGACTAAAGCAGCCGAAGAATAACCATGAACGCTAGAGAGGTATTTGAAAAGCGGTTAAGGCAAGCAATTAGAGCCAGCGCTCGAGAGGTGCAGGAAGAGGCACAACGCACTCACAGGTTTACCTCTCGAACAGGCCAACTTGAAAGAGCTATAGACGTGCGCATGATTGGCGATAAGACGGCAGAGGTATATATCGACAATAACGCAGCACCTTATGGGCCTTTCGTACATGAGGGAATACGAGCACATGAGATATTTCCAAAAGGGAAACAAGTGCTCCGCTGGGTTCCTAATGGTGGTAATGGCTTTGTATTCGCTAAACGTGTATTTCATAGAGGCACTAAGCCAGACCAATTTTTATATGAGGCTCTCGACAATAGCCGTGAGGCTGTTCATGATATATTCTCAAAAGCTGTCAATGTATCGCTTGGCGAGATTGCTCGAAATGTAGAGCTAGGCGTTAAACGCACAGAGCTACACATTAAACTGTAAGGGGTTACATAAATGTTATACGAATTTCAAAACATGGTATTCGATGATGAGCTACTAGGCCCCAACGTGCTGGAGACCACTTTAAAGAAAGCGGAAAGTTGGCTGTATGTATTGGCTAAAAAGTTAGGCGTGCAAGAGGGCGATGTTATCCGCTCTTTTATTGCAGATGAATTGGTTACATTGTACTGTTACCGAGAAACCTGCATGAATAAAGCCGCCTCTCTGATTGGCCAATATAGCCGTAATGGTTCCGATGATGATTATTACTCTAAGAAACTAAAGTATATCAACGATAGAATAGCGGTATTAGAGGCTCAAATCACAGCGGAACAGCTCACAGGGCAGCCTACTAAGTATGCAGGTTATAGAAATATACCTTTATATCGAGGTGGCTAATATGTGGCTCGAATTATTGAATAAAATTAAATACGCATTAGAGAAAGCCGAGTTTAATGGACAAATTAAGCTCGGTTTTTTAGCGCCTCAAACGGCTGGGGTAGACTCTCTCGGAATGGTAATGCTAGGACGAGGCGAGGCAACGCCTGCCGATGAAAACGTGCATAACATGCTCAAACAAGAGTTTTATATTGAATGCTGGACTAAATCAGATAGTCATGAGTTCGATGTGGCTTATGAGCAGATTGCCGCATTAGAGAGTCAAGTCGAGAGCGTTATTATTGCTTTTCGTGAGGCTTGCGGCGCACTTAATGAGGAATTTTGCGTATTACAAGACAGCGGCTATCAGATTATCGATATTCGCTGCACAAATAAAACAGACGATCACGACAGCATGAGGCCCTTTATTGGTACACAATACCGATTTGAGGCTAAAATGTACGATTTAAAAGAAAACCTAAATACTAAAGGGGGTATTTATTAATGGTAGAAACAAAATTATATAAACCTGCGGCGGTAGATATGCCAACAGCTGGTAAAAACTACCTTTTATATTTGAATACTGGCACAGATGAAAAAGCAGGCGCTAAATGGTTGCTATTAGGCGGCCAACGTTCTGGCGACCTCTCTCGTAAAGCCGACTCTATCGACGCAAGCCATAAAGGCTCTGGTGGTTGGAAATCTACTATTGCAGGCCTTAAAGAATGGAGTTTTTCTCTTGAAACTTTGCTTATGCCTAAAGAGGAAAGCCTTAAATTGTTAGAAAAAGCATTCTTGGACGGCGACAACGTACACATTAAATTTGAATATCCAGATAAAACATTTTTCACAGGCATTGCAAGCGTTACAGAGCTCTCTATTCAAACACCGCATGACGGCGTAGCGACTTATAAAGGCTCTTTAAATGGCGTTGGCCCATTATCTGAATTACAAGCTGCACCTGCTGGCATTGGTGGCTAATAGGTAGCCTTATATACCTATACTATTCCTAAATTAGCGCTAAAATAGGGAGTTTTTGAATTATGAAAAAAGTAGAATGTAATTTCTTTAAAAATGGCGAATATTTAATGTTCAATATGCAGCGCCTCATGGAGTTTGAGGCTGCTGTAGGGCAACCTATTGGGGAGCTCTTACAAATGAGCATTTGGCCTATTAATAGCATTATCACAGGCTATGCAATCGGTATGAAACAGCATAAACGCAACCCTCAACAGTATTATGAATTGTTTGACGAGTTGCTTGCTGATGAAACCAAAGACATGAGCCTATTATCATTACAAGCGCCACTTATGCAAGCGATCATTGCAAGTGGTGCTTTGGGTTCCAAAATGTACTATCAAATGTACCCAAACGAGCTCACGCCAGATGATAAGGTAGCAATCGAAAACGAGGCCGAACAAACAAAAAACTAGAGGGGGGCCAAAGTGCCCCCTCTTTTTCTCTTTGGTTACGAAATGCTGAGGAAATGGCGTATAGCGTGCTGGGCTTAAAGCCTTGGGAGTTTATGAAATTACAGCCGATAGAGTTTAAAAAGCTCGTGAGAGGCTATGAACGCAAGCAAAAAATAGATGATATGAACCGAGCATTTTGGGTGGCTAATATCATGAATACGCAATTATCAGAGCCAATCGAGCCAAAGAAATTTATTGATATTCTATATCCGCCAACAGCAGCCGAAAAGCGGCAAGCAGAGGCGGACTTTATCCGTGAATTTAGAGAGGCAGGGGGTGAGATATAGAAAATGGCAGATAGTAATATTAATGTTCGCATAAGTGCTGACAGTTCAGAGGCTACGGCGGCCGTCAATAAGGTGGCCCATACGATAAGCTCTGAACTACCTAAAAGCGTGGCAGAGGCGAGCAATCGAGTAGCCAAAGAGGCGGCTGGTATTCGTGCAGAGATAAAATCTATCGTATCTCAAATGAATAAAGGGCTGCAATTCGCTGGCGCTGTTACTGGCATAGGCTTTGTGGCCGACAAAATCAAAGATGTAGCAGTTGCTGCTACACAAACAGCCGATGAATTAACAAGCATACGCTCTCGTATCAACTTAATCAATGACGGCTCACAAACTACAGCCCAAATCATGGAAAAGGTTTACGACGCAGCGCAACGCTCTCGAGGCAGCTATACAGATATGGCCGACAGCGTGGCAAAGCTCAATATGCTGGCAAAAGACGCTTTCAGCTCGAACGATGAGGCAATCGCCTTTGTAGAGCAATTAAATAAGCAATTCAAAATATCTGGCGCCAGCGTACAAGAGGCCAGCGCTGCGATGTACCAATTAACGCAAGCTATGGCAGCAGGCAAGCTACAGGGCGACGAGTTCCACTCTATCATGGAAAATGCGCCGTTATTGGCTCAATCTATTGCCAATGAAATGGGCTTAACTGTAGGCCAGTTAAAAGAAATGAGCTCGCAAGGCTTAATTACATCGGACATTATCAAAGAGGCTCTATTTAATAGTGCAGAGGAAACAAACGCAAAATTCGCCGAAATTCCTATGACATTCGCAGAGGTAGGGCAATCTATTCAGAATGAGCTAATACAAGCCTTTCAGCCTGTACTTGAACAGATTTCAAGCATTCCACAAAGCGGCGAGTTCCAAGCGTTAAGCGAGGGCGTAGTGGTAGCAATCAGAGGCATGGCGGTAGCTGCACAGGGTTCAATAGGACTTATTCAAGCAGCATTCGCAGGCTTACGAATTGCTATATCCACGATCACGCAGACAGTAGCGAGCTTTGGCACTTTGTTTATAACTACTATGCCGAGAGTATCGGCAGCAGTATTGGCCGTAGTGGTAGCATTTACCACTTATAGGGCTGCTGTAGCTTTATGTAATGCTCAGACGGCGGCGTTGACTGTTAAAGTAGTAGCGTTACGAGTGGCAGAGGTAGCCTCGGCTACGGCTACGAAAGTACATGCGGCTGCTATGGCAGTATTAAGAGCTGCAATGGCTGGCACATCAATAGTAACGGCAGCACTAACAGCTATATTGTTTGGCGTAAGAGGTGCTTATATAGCTGTTCGCAGCGGTGCACTAGCAGCAGCGGCAGCGCAGCAAGTTGTAAATGTAGTGATGAGAGCTAACCCTGTAGGGTTATTGATTTCTGTACTTGTAACATTGGTTACAGTATTCGCTACAGCGGCAGCAGCTGGCAATGGCTTTGGGGCTACATTGAGCTCGGTATTCTCTACTATCGTACATACGGCTGTATGGGGCGTGAATAAGATTATCGACGCATTGAACTGGCTCATCGCTAAACTCAACAGCGTAGGCGATAAAGTAGCCAAATTCTTCGGCGGCACGTTTACCGCCATTGCACAGGTTGACACTATCAGCGCAGATACTGCGCAGGATATTGTAAATACTGCTGGCGATATGGCCTCGCAGGTATTTAGTGGCTTATCCGCTGGCGGTGGCGATAGCGGCCTCGATGTAGGTGGCGGCGGTGGTTCAGACGTCGGCGGTGGTAGTGGCAAAGGCAGTAAAGGCGGTAAAGGCGGCGGCGGTAAAGGCCATAAAGGCAAAGACCTTGAAAAAGAGGCCAAGCAAGTGCACGAGAAAATCCTGCAATCGTACCTTGAAATGCTCGGCAATAAGCAAGAATTACTCGAATTAGAGTATAAGAAAGAACTTGATGAGCTCGAGAAATCAAAAGCAGCCAATGCTAACTATCAACAAGACCTTGAACTATTAAACGCCGTATATGCCGAGAAACGCATTAAAGCCAAACAGGAAGAAATGGCGAAAATGCGAGAAATCGAGAATAACATCCGTGATATGCGTAAAGACCTCGAGTTAAGCCTAGCGGTTAAGGATAGCACAGGCCAAGCCTCGCCTATGGTGCAATTCACTAAAGAATACACCGACGCAATAGACGCTATCGGCGATAAATGGGACAAATACAGCGATGATTTTGTTCAAATGGATAAAATGCAGCAACAGCATTTTATTGACACGCTGAAAGAGCGAGGCATTCTGTTTGAAATGACAGAGGACGGCCGAGTTGATTTTGAAAAGCAAAAGACTGAGGAATTGCTCGCAGTTCATCGTGATTACAATGATAAATACCTAGAGTTACAGCGCACAATGGCCGAGGAAAAATGGAACATTGACGAGGCTATGCGCACACAGAACTTTGAGGCGTTGCAGTCAGCACTAGACGCTGAATATGTAGCTACTCAACAGAGCTATGATCTACGCAAGGAATTGTTAAGCGAATACCAGCAAGCCGTAATGGATAGCCACTTGAACACACAGCAGCTTTTATGGGATACGGCAAGCGCTGGCATTGATAAATTGCAAGAGGGCATTTCTGGACTCTTACAAGGCACGATGACAATAACGCAGGCTTTCCAAAATATGGGTAAGGCTATTCTTAAAACAATAGCCGATAGTGTGGCTCAATGGATAGCGGCTCAAATTAAGCAAGCCGTACTCGGCAGAATGCTACAGTCGCAACAAACGGCGGCAAGCGTAGCAGCTGCACAGGCTCAATTACCTGCATGGAGCTCACTCGCTCAACAAGTATCTATGGCGACATTCGGCGCTAGTGCTGCGGCTGGTTTAGCTGCTTGGAGCAGTAGCACAGCGGCAGGCGTGGCGCAAGCAACGGCACTCGGTGCGGTTGGTAACTTTGGTGGCAGCTTTGGCGCTGCGTTTAGTGCTAAGAGTATGCCAGCACTCGCAGAGGGTGGCCTTGCATACGGCACCACAATAGCCCAAATCGGTGAGGGTAAATATCAAGAGGCTGTATTGCCTCTATCTGATACAGTATTCGACCGATTAGGAGAGGGCATAAGCCGCTCTAATGGTGGCATGGGCGCAGGCGGTGGCATTACGCTCAACGTAAGCGCTATAGACGCCGAGAGCTTTGGCTCATTCCTTGAAACACGAGGCGGCCGAGCTTTGCGTCAATTCCTTGTAAATCAAGATAGAGAATTTATCGGAACAGAGGGAACTTGGTAATATGGCAGAAATAATGAAATTTCCTACTATCATCTCTTTGGCTTGGAAATCTCAGAAAGTCCAAAAATGGGATACCAAGACAAAGACCTCTGGCTCTGGTAAGGTGCGCACCATGACAAACTGGAAATATCCACAATACACCATTTCCACAGAGTTTGAGGTGCTGACACCTGCACAATATAAGGAACTTATGGGCTTTTACTCTAAGACTAAAGGCGGCACAGTTCCTTTTTTGTGGTTAGATCCAGAGGATAACGCCGAGACAGGCATTCAGCTCGGTACTGGCAATATGGGCTCATGGCAAGCCGTGCGAAAGTTCGGCGATTTCCTAGAGCCTGTGTATCACATTGAAAACCTTAAATTATACGCTAATGGCTCACCTATTCGAGCTGTTAGCGATAAAGGCGTAATTAAGCTGGCAGCAGGCCAAACAGTTGCGCCGAATGCAGTAATTACAGCCGATTATACCTATTATTGGCTCGTAAGGTTCAGCGGTGATATGACGGCCGAGTATATCTTTACAAATGTTTATAAATCTAAGTCATTCAAATTAGTATCAACTCGATAGGGGGCGCATTATGAAAGAGGTAAACGAGGTATTACGAAATCACCTCAATAATGACAAGTATTTCATGAGCTGCGACCTTTACGAGTTGCGCTTGCGTAGTGGCGTTACTTACTATTGGGCTGATAGCGACGCCGACGTATCATATAACGGCCAAATCTACAAAAGCGACGGCCCTATTATCGTAAGGGATAAGATAGCCACTAATAGCACTGTAAGCGTTGATAAAATGACGATTAGCATATCCACGAATGAGCAGGATAAAATAGGCGGCGTTCCTATTATGGCTGTGGCTCATAATGGTGGCTTTGACGGCGCTCAAATGACGCTCAAACGAGCATTTTTTGATGATGATTACACCATTATAGGCGCTGTAGGTTTGTTTACTGGCTTATGTGAGGTTAGTCAAGGCGGCGGCCTTACCTTAAAGCTCAATGTTAAATCAATCGTGCAAAAGCTCAATATTGAATACCCAAATCGGCGGTATTATCCACAGTGCCCTTTTAGCGTGTACTCAAAAGAGTGTGGCGTTGATATATCTAAATTCAGAAAGAGCGGCAAGGTTACAGCTTTAGGCTCTGGCCCTAATTCCATAAGAATTGACTTGCAATTTGAAAATGGCTATTACACAGCTGGCGGCATTGATTGGATCACAGGCCCATTAGCAGGGCAATCGACGCAGATACTACAAAGCAATGACGGCGTAATTCTGTATATGAGCGCTCTCGAGGTAAGCCCAAGAGTCGGCGACCAATTCTATATTTACGCTGGCTGCAATAAGACGCCTACAGAGTGCAAAAATAAATTCAATAACTGGAATAGAAACAGGGCTACGCCTTACGTACCACTAAAGGAGAGCATACGATGAATACATTAACAACTGGCGAAAAGATAGCAAAAGCTGCTACTGCATGGCTAGGCACACCATACGCCAATAATTCTATGGTAAAAGGTGCTGGCGTCGATTGCTCTTATTTGTTAGTGGCTGCCTTAATTGATAGTGGCCTCATGAAAGCCGATAGACTACAGATAGAAAACTACTCAAATGAGTGGCATTTACACCACTCAGAGGAGAAATATCTCAAATATGCGCAACAGGTAGCCGACGAGGTGAAAGAGGGCGCACCGCTTGAAATTGGCGATTTTTTACTATATCAATACGGCCGATGTATCTCACACGGCGCTATATATATCGGTAAAGGGCTAGTAATTCATGCTTTCGTTGATTATGGCGTGATTATTTCTAAGCTCGATGATGTGCTATTTTATGACAAAAAAGGCCGCTCACGTTTGAGGGCTGTATATAGATATAGAGAGGAGCGTGAATAATGGGCTTTTTATTTCATAGAGGCAAAAATACAACTAGCCGAGCCGATATGATCGCCGATTTTCAAATCAATACAGCCTCATATGGCGAGGTGGTTCCAGAAATACTGGGCACTACTCGAGTGAGTGGCAATATCATCGATTATGAAGATTTCACAGCTCATGAACATAAAACCACTACACGCACAGGCAAAGGCGGCGGCTCTAAGCATACAGATATAAGCTACACTTACACAGTAGCGGCAGCTATTGCATTGTGTGAGGGGCCTATCGCTGGTATTGGTAAGGTGTGGAAAGATAAAGAGGTATATCAATACCCAAACGAAAGCATTCAGCTCACCTTATTCAATGGAGCAGTAGCCCAAGCGCCATGGCCTTATATGACATCTAAGCACCCAGATAAAGCACTACCTTATAGTGGACTCGCATATATGGCTGGTGTGGTTGATTTAGGCGACAGAGGGAGCCTACCTCAATATAATTTCGAGGTATACGGCAAGCTACGAGATACAGGCGACGGCGTAGATGTAAACCCAGCCGACTATATCGAGCATGTACTGCAATCAGTTGGGGCAGATGTACAGATTGAGGGTATTGAAAACTTTAGAGCATACTGTAAGGCGGCCGATATATTAATCAGTACACCACCTGCTCAAAAGAGTGCTAAGGCTCAACAGATTATCAATGATATAGCCGAGATTACTAATAGCCTTGTATTCTGGAGTACTGACCGCCTAAAAATCGTGCCTTTAGCCGATAAGCCAATAGGCACATGGACACCTGCGAACCAAATTCAATATGACCTCACGGCAGATGATTTTATCGCAGGCACAGACGGCCAGCTTATTTTGTATAAGCGAAAAGATACAAGCGAGGCCTATAACGAGGCTACAGTCGAGTTTATTAATCGTGCCAATAGCTACGAAAAAGAAACAGTATCTTTTGAGGTGGTGGCCGATGTACAACGCAACGGCTTAAAGCCTGCCTCAAAGAAAACGGCTCACTACCTATATACAAAGGCTAGGGCTCAATACTACGCTGAACAGCTCGCTATGAAACGCTTGTATGCTAAAACTCAATACACTTTCCGTTTAGATTGGGCTTTCTGTACGCTCGAGGTAGGCGATTTAGTAACGCTTACCGATGAGGCCTGCCAGTTAAATCGCCAAATCGTTGTAATTACAGCGGTAAACGAGGCAGCAGACGGCCAACTCGAATTTACGGCCGAGGGCAAGCCTGCTGGTACTTATGCGCCAGCTCGCTATGATGTGCACGAAAACGAGCGGCCTTTCATTGATTACAATCAAGAGTCGCCAAGCGTCAACGATGTGGCTATATTCCAAACTGTAGGCGATGTAGGCGGAAATCAAGTATTTATAGGCGTCAATGCACCAGCTGGCTGGGGTGGCTGTTCTGTATGGCTATCCGATAACGGCGAAAACTACAGCCGCATAGGTTCCATTACTCAACAGGCTCGCATGGGCCGCACTCGGTTGGCATTCAATGAAACAGCGAACGCCTGCGAGGTTACTCTTAATCAAGGAACGCTTAAAGGTGGCACGCATATAGACGCAGAGCGAGCGAATACACTTTGTTGGGTAAGTGGTGAGGCGCTTAGTTATGAGGGTGCTACTATGGCGCCTAACAATCAATTTTCATTGACTGGCCTCGTGCGTGGACAATATGGCACTAATGCAATCAGTCATAACGCTGGCGAGCGGTTTATTCGTGTAGATGAGGCGCTTTTCCGTTATCCTTACAGAAAAGAGGATATAGGTAAAACAATATACCTCAAATTTACCTCAATGAACCTATTCGGCAGCAACGAGCAGGAGCTCGACGAGGTGCAGGCTTATCAATACACCTTAACGCCGTACTTTATACCAGAGGTTACAGACCTCACGCTATACACTAAATACTACGAGATCACTAATAGGGTTAAGTCATTCGATGTGGTGGCAGAGTTCAACGTGCCACATATTAATAGCCTTGATACAGTTGAGGTATGGTATAGAGAGCCAAGCGGCCAATGGAAATATGGCGGCGCAGGTGAGGGGCAAGTCATTATAAGCGGCTGTGAATTAGGTCATACATACGAGGTTAAAGCCGTTGTAAAAGATACACACGGAAACACCTCGCAGGGCGTATCTAAGAGCATTACTGTAGAGCTAAAGAGTGAAATTCCGAATAAGCCTCTCGGCTTTTCTATTTCATTCGGCGATATGGCGCATTTCAACTGGCTAGAGGTTAGAAATGCCGATGTAGATTATTATGAGCTACGGCTAGACCTTGACGCAGGGCAAAATGACGGCTTAATCGGCCGCAGTAATAACACTACCTATAGTGGCATGCTGCGCAATCGCACTGGTAAGGTTTACTTGTACGCTCATAACCCAGCCAAAGGCTATGGAGCACCTGCAGAATTAACCTATAACGTGCCTTTGCCTAAAGTGCCTGCTAATGTAAAAGCAACTGGCAATATCAACGGTATAGGCGTTACATTTGAGGCTATTCCTGCAAGCTGTAAGGGCGCTAATGTATATGTAGATAGCAAAGTATACTTTACTACTACAAACGCTTTAACAATTCCTTTAGATGCTGGCGTCTACAATGTAAAAGTGGCTTATGTAGATATATTCGGCGAGGGGCCAGCGAGTGAGGCTGTCATGGTTACAGTACGAGCTAAAATTGATAAAGCTCTACTTGATATGGAAAGCCTCGGCCTTGCTGATATGGATAAGGCTATTAATGATCTAAAAGGCGAGGTTGGCTCGGTTAAAACTAGCGTCAACGGCTTTGAAAGTAAACTCATCGACCAAGCGAACGCATTCCAGCGCTCTGTAAGTGATTTGAATAGCAATGTAAACTCTCAAATTACTCAAATTTCTAATGGTATTGAATTAAAGGTTACAAATGCACTCAATAATCTTGACGGCGCTGCACTTGTAAGCCGTATCAATCTAAGCCCAGCAGGCACACGCATAGACGGCAAGCTCTTGCACGTTACTGGTGAGGCGTTATTTGATAACAATATCATTACAAAGGGTATGCTACAGGCTGGCTCTGTTACTGCTGATAAAATGCAGGTGGATAACCTAAGCACAATCACGGCGAACATAGGCGACTTAAACGGCGGCTCTATCACAGGTGGCACCTTTAAAAATGCGAATGGCTCATTTAAAATTGACCCAAACGGTAATATTATAGGGGCTAACATTACGGCCTCACGCATTGACGCAAGCTCGATATTCCAATCTGGCTATAAGATTAAGAATATGGATGTAAAAGTGTACAAGGTTCGGCATGGTGATTATTGCCCTATTCCAGAGGGCTTCACTGAGGCTCAATGTGCATTCGTACCAGTTGGATATATTCAAACAGAGAGCTATTGCCGCTCTAGTAATCACAGCCCTTATATTCCTAGAATATCAGATGATGGGCTCGCACCAGTTGGAAAAAGTATTAGCAACAGCGAATATAATCAACAAAAAGCTCGTTGGGTAGGTAGTTGTGATCTATACTTTAGAACTAACCGCTCTAAAAAGGTAAATATCGGCATTAAAGGTAAACGGCAAGCGATTGCTGAAAGCCGTTATTTAGATATGTCTACCTCTGGCAGCGACGGCTCAAATCAAGGGTTTAAAGATGTAGAGTGTTATTCCTATGGCGAACTATTTGTATTAGTAATTGCCAAACAATAAAGGGGGGCTGATTTATGGTAAAACACGATTTCACTATCCACGCTGGCCAAGATTTCAATATCAATTATGTAGTGCCAGAGGATAGCGATAGAGTACTCACAGGCTTTAATGGCGTGTGCAAAATTAGAAAGCGAGCCGATGAGGGCGTTATATTTGAGCTCAATGCAGAGGTAGGTGAGAAATACGTTACATTCTCATTGAGTGGCGCTACATCGGCAGCAAAAAAAGTAAATGGCAGAGATTTTGTGTATGACGCTTTCATTTACAATGACAGCGAGCACATCAAACTCGGCTATGGCAAAATTACGTTTATTCAAGATATTTCAATGCACGATTAAAAAGGGGGCAGAATTATGGCAGATAACACTTTAACTCTAAAATTAGATAAGGAAACCATTTTCCCTTTGCTCGAGGGGTTAAGAGGCCCAAAAGGCGAAAAAGGCGAGGACGGCCAACGTGGTGAGCGTGGTGAACAGGGCGAGCAAGGCCTTAGAGGGCCTAAAGGTGAGCCAGCAAGTGCAGAGCGAGCAGCTGAACTATTGAAACAAAAAAATGTATACTTGGCTGATAATAGCGTTGGAACAGTACTCGCTAAATTAGTAGAACTTTTAGGCGATACAATTCAAGTAGCTTACAAACCAATCGAATATATCCAGCCTTTGGCAGGACAAGAGTTTATTGATTTAAGAGGTGAGCCTCATTTTAAAGTTTCAGTTGACGGCGGCGAAAAACGTGTGTTCGAGAGCGACAATATGCGTGTTCCTATCGAACCATTTGGAGTTGCTAATATTTTAGTTAAATATTATGATTTAGCTGATCGTGAGGTCGGCAGCGCAGAAATTAAAGGCGTAGAGGTTCATTCTAACGCTGATGATACATTCGAGAAAAACAATGTAAGATATGCCTTGTTTGGTCGCAAATTGGAAGTTGATGTAACAAACTTTACAGGAAACCAATATATTAAAATGTTTGGTAAATGGTTAGTAACTCAAATTGATAGTGTAGTAATCAAAACAAGCAAAAACGTGCATATCGTAACAATGGAAGGAAGTTTCCTAGATAATAATAACAATGCAATTGGCAATATCCCTATTGTTGTGGAAACTCCTCAAAAGGTTACATTCGCTAATGGTGATAATATTCCTTTCCCTATTAAACTCGGTACATTGCAATATGGTGTGGATAATATTAGGTTCCAATCCTCTCGACTTGAATGGTCTGATAGCGCACATAAATATATCAACACAGGTGGTGCGGTAGATCATTTATAATATTTGTAGTAAGGGGAACATATGGGAGAAATAACGAATTTCTTTAGTGAGGCATGGCGAACTCTTACAGAGTCATTCGCCATTAAAGCCTTACTCGCTGTTATGGCAGAGGTCGGCATATACATGCTAGGGCTCAAACATGTGCAGGTGCTAGGGATATTTATTTTGCTGGTATTCCTAGACCTTATCACACGTTGGGCGGCGATTGGCTATCAAATGCTTATTGATTTAGGGGCTAACCCAGATACTATAAGTGGCTATGATAAATATATCGCCATTCCTGCAGCATGGGGTAAAGGCTTGATTAATTCAAAACATATGAGAAAGCCATTCATAACAAAAGTACTCACTTACTGCCTAGCAACTGCTGGGGCGTGGTGCTTTGATTTCATGGCTGGACAATATGCTTTTGCTGTCAATATTGTATGGCTATATCTTGGCTCGGTTGAGTTTTTGAGCATTCTCGAGAATATGAGAGACGGCGGAAACAGTACAATCGCTGGGCTGCTTGATGTAGTGCATAGCAAAATTGACATGATTTTAAAAAAATAAAGGTTTATGGCTGCATTCAATAGGGTGCAGCCTTTTAATTTGGGGGTAAACATAATGAAAATTGGCGAATATTTCGACGATTACGAATTTTCTTGCAACTGCGAGCGTCATGAGGTGGACGAAAACGGCCATAATGTGCTAGATCATATCATCGATAAAAGACTCGTGGACTTATTGGACGCTATCCGTGAACGCTTGGGCGTTCCTGTTACTATTAATAGTGGCTATCGTTGCGAGGCTCACAACGAGGAAGTTGGTGGCGTTCGCAACTCTTACCATACGCAAGGCTTGGCGGCTGATATTACTTATGACGGTATAGATGTAGATTATCTCGCACAGATTGCCGAAGAATGCGGCGCCGACGGCATAGGTAAGTATTACTATCAAGACTTTGTACATGTTGATGTGCGAGGTTATGCGGCACGCTGGAGTGATATGGACTAAATAGGGGGCTAGATATGTATGAGAAATGTAAGACATACCTCGAAACGTTTAAATCTAAGATTACTATGCAGCGCTTTATTGTTGGCGCTATTTGTGTTCTGTTCCTCTATGGCGTTGGCAGCCTCGCGAGTGGATATTTCGCAGCCAGAGCCAACTATCAGCGTGCCATTGAGCGACTGGAACAAACTCAAAGGGCACTTGATGATAGCCGACGCCTCAATCGAGAACTCAACAAAATCATTGGAACAAGCCAACAGCTTAACAATGACGCAGGCGACAGAATTAAAAGAATTGAGGGTTATCAACAGCGAGAGGGCGAAAGCCTTAACCGAATTGAGGGAAATCAACGAGAAACAGGGGAAAGAGTTAGCGAAAGCCTCGAACAAAATAACAGAGCAAGAGGAGAGATTAAATCAAGCCTCGAGCTCATTAAACGAATTGAAGAACGAAATCAAAAACAATAGACGAACAGAGCAACGCTTGCGGCGTCAACGTGATACATGGGCCGCTGGCGGTGTGATTGGTTTTCTAATCGGCGCAGCTGGCGCCATTCGATGAAATCGAGGTGATCCATAATCTCCCTACTATGTGAGGGCGGACACATAGGTAACGTGTTCCATATTGGAACGAGTTGCAACCTATTTTCTTGATAATAAAATAGGCCTATCGTGATTAGTAGATACTAGCACGATAGGCCTTATTTTTCGTTTATAGAGTTTTATAGTGAATATATTGTATTATAACTAATATATCTTATATAATACATTATATACTTTAAACGCCGAAAGGGACTATTAAAGTAATAGGGTAGGCGGTAGAATTTATATAAAAGTGGTTCGCTTTATTATACATATTGCCCACCAATTATGTTGATATCTACCGTCCTTGAGAATTCAAGGACGGTTATTTTTATATGTAATATATTTATTTATAGATGCAACAGTCTTTACTAAGATAGAGAGTTATTTAAATACTTGTATCTTATCATTTTAATCAAGGGTGTATTTAGAAATAAATAGTAAATAGAGGAATTATGGAACCTAGACCTATGATGGATCGCTTAGAAGCGGTGTTTTCAATAGTACCTAAGGCACGTGCAATAGCTGATATAGGTACTGATCATGGATATTTAGCAGTAGAACTTATCAACCGTAATCGTGCTGAATTTGT
>ERZ773051.363-NODE-363-length-33598-cov-18.510449_pt1 | contig 33598 bp, 53 predicted proteins | sample MGYA00580631_ERZ773051 | MGnify/ENA primary metagenome ERZ773051 (study PRJEB29015, sample SAMEA2738137) | human oral metagenome | biome: human oral; feature: human-associated habitat; material: saliva | place: China | collected 2204 ... | reverse complement strand
TTCAAGAAACTTCAAAATCAGGAATTCAAGAAACTTCAAAATCTGTAAATAATAACGCTAAGAATATAATAAGTAATAGTGAAGTTGATAAAAAACTATTAGACCTACTAAACGAAAAAACCAAACGTAATTTCAGAATACTTCCACGTGGTTACAAAGAAACCTTGAAGAAGTTCTCGTTAGAAGAAATCGGTAAAGCACTAGACGTACTCGTTGAAGATGATTGGCACTCAAAGAAGATTAACGAATTAAAAAGCGACTATCTGCTCAGAGCCTCTACAATAGACAACATGCTATCGAAGCGAAAAAAGCAACATGAAGGCATGGCAGACCTAGATGAGTTAATGGGAGATGGATCGTGGATGGCTTAAAAATCGATTTAGAGGACGCCTCAGAGCGTTTTGTTGCGGAAACGATAAAATACCACAATGAAGCCGTAAAGACGCTCAGAAACGATTACACGACGTTACAGAGCATATCTAACATCAATCACAATGTCGACAAATACGAAGAGCTATTCGAAACAGTCGAAAACACTGCAAATTGGCATAAATCAAAAATCAGGGAGATATTACGTGGACAATTTAACCTATCTTAAATCAAAAATCGACACACTGAAGTCGAACGAACAGCTAGACCTTTACGAATACGTACTTGGAGCATCTGCTAAAACTGCAAAATCCGCAGCAGCAGAGCTCGAATTCACGATGATGGCAGACTATCACGAAGAAATCGAAGAGCGCATGAAAAACTGGGGCAAAATCATCGGATTAAGAACAGGGAACTGGGTACTTGACCGCATGACAATGGGATTAGCGCCAGGAGAGCTTACTGTTATCGGTGGAGCCACTAGTAACGGTAAAACAGCCCTAAGCATGAATATCGCGGCAAATGTAGCTAAGCAAAACAAATCTGTTTTATTCGTTACTTTGGAAATGACTCACGGCGAAGCAGGTGTGCGATTTAGAAAAATCCTTGGCGAAACAGAATACGAAAAGTGTGCAGCTGGCATATTTTTCCAAAAAAACGATGAATTAAGCTGGCAATCAATCGACGGATTGGTTCGAAAAGCCAAAGAAGAAGCCAACTGTGAACTGGTCGTGATTGATCACCTTCATTACTTTACGCGGGAAATCCAAAACGTCGCCGAAGAATTGGGAAATATAACAAAAGAATTAAAAAAGAACGCAATCAGGCATCAGATTCCTATCATTCTAATCAGTCATACACGAAAAGCACCAGACAGCCATACACGAAAGACTGGAATAAACGATTTGCGAGGTTCGAGCTATATTGCTCAGGACGCGGATATCGTCTTAATGGTTGAACGAAATATGAAAGATTTTCCAAATGATATCATCGTTACTTTAGAGAAAAACCGCAACAGGTACGGTTGTAAAGTTGGTACATCTTACCATTTTGAATTTAGGGAGCTTAAGGTGATTGAACCAGCTAGAAATAGCAGGTTCGACACGTAGGACTTTGTGAATTTTACACTATGCAGACACGGCTAGACGTGGCAAAATTGAATAAGAAATTAGCCATATCTACTGCCGAGTTGACGACCGTGTGGGTGGTCTGAAAGCAACACTAGTTGGGCACCTCAAAATCCTACAAAATATTAATTTTTTTGTGGGAGGAGTGCTCTGTGATTGATGAGTATTTATCTTTTATTCGTGATGTAGACCGTCTATCAGATAAGACCGTCTATGACAGAAAAGTGTGGCTAAATGACTTCGATAAGTTTTTGAGAACAAAAGGCGTACAGAAAATTGAAGAAATTCAGTTGAAGCATATTCGTGAGTATTTAGCCTCAAAAAGCAACTTAAAAAGAAACAGTCTTGCCGCCTTGATAACAGTTTTAAGGAGCTTTTTCAGATGTCTAGAAGGCGACTTTGAAATCACTCTAGGGTTTAGGTGGCAAAAAATCAAAACTATAACACCAGAAAAAGTAGACAAAACAGTAGTGCCTGAAGATATAGTCTGCAAAGTCCTAGGTGAAGTTGATGAGCAAATGAAAATAATTATCTATCTAATGTTTGGCTCAGGTCTTCGAGTTTCTGAGTTGGTGAGAATACGCACGCAAGATATCTACGATAATTACATATCTGTAAGAGGAAAAGGTAAAGCTGGTGGTAAATGTCGTGAAGTTTTGGTTCACCCTGAAATTATGAAGCTAGTGAGAGAGTTTATTATCAAAAATAGCATCGATGGCTATCTTATTAAAAGAAAACAAATACATAAAAATGTCGACCAGTCGAAGCCAGTCGACACCGACACAATAGCGCGTTGGCTAAAGGTGTTTGAGAAGTATGGTTATCACGTAAGCCCTCATATAGCACGCTATTCGTTCGCTACAAACATGTACTTAAACGGTGCTGATATAAAAACAGTTCAAATAAGTCTAGGTCATGAAAACGTGAATACAACGCAAAACTATCTACACGTCCCACCTAAATATATAAGGGAGCAATTCGACAAATTTATGACTTTACGCCCAATTTAAGCATGAGCCTATTGACTTTTTAATTTGGGTGTGCTAATATAAGAGCATATTCAATAGAACTTTTACACCCTCTGATTTGTACTAAAGCGATAAGTTTATGTTATAATCTGATTGGCAACCTGAGGACTTCTAAGCCTAAGGTCGTAGGTTCGAATCCTACTCGGGGCGCCATAATTTGGGTTTTAACCACAGCAAATCGCTGTGGTTTTTTAATTTCCACGAGGTTATCAAACGCGTATCTGATAATCTCGTGCAGAATTAACAAGCTGTGCTATTACGATTACGTAAGCGACACCATAAAAGAGCGTACGACGAAAATTATACAAGCGTGACAGATTGCTCGAAGGTTCAGGCGTAACACGTGTAGAAGTTGGTATCTTAACAATTTGGAATTAGTGGGCAGTAATGGGCGGTTTGACGATCGCCAGCTCCTTTGCTGGACGTTTGAGTGTTTATTTTTGGGTTTATTAAAAGTAAAACTCCTGTGTTTCAAACGTCCGCTACTGCTCACTACAGGTCTCCCACACCTGCGCTGAAAAGTGGGCAGTATAAAGCAAAAACCGCTCAAAAGAGCGGCTACAAAGCCATTATATCAAATGGCAGATTGAGAGTAAATATGAAAATTAACGTAAAGCAGGTCAGAGCGAGTTATCGCTTTGATTTCTTTGATAATGAGTGGTACTGCAACCACGACAACCTAGAAGTAATTCAACCTTGCTGTTCAGGCAGAGAAGCTGAATGGTGTGGTTGTCAGGGTGAACCTGAGTTTTATTGTCCAAATCCAGATTGTGACGGAATTGAGGACGAAGTTGTAAACATCTGTGCTAGAGAGGAGTTAATACAATGTCTAGCGTAAAAGAGAATAAAGAAAACAAAAAACAAAACAAGGAGAAGAAAATGAAAAAACTTAATATTGAAACTATCAAAACTATCATCATCACGATTTTAATTACAGGAATTATCGCTTTTATCGGCGGTATGCAATATCAGAAAAACCAAACTGAACAAGTCAAAGCTGAAGCGGCGACAATCGTCAAGAATGTCAAAGTTGAAGTGTCAAAACAGTAGCAACGGAAAAGCGGCAACCGTTGCTACCACAAACTGCCGCAAAGGTTGAAGCCTCGCCTGCACCTCAAAAAGCTATGGAGAAAGCTGGTGTAGGCGGCTGCGACAGGTTTCAACCTTTACTTGAGAAATACAATTGGGACGTGCGAATTATGAAAGCTATTATGCAAGCTGAGAGTTCGTGCAATGAAAATGCTACAGGTGATACAAGCCTGACATTTACACAAAACGGAAGAACATATGGCTATTCAGTTTCTCTATTTCAGGTACGAATTTTGCCTGGACGAGAAGCTTGCGATTCGCACAACCCAGAAATAAATATTGACTGTGCTTATCACGTGTGGAAATCACAAGGATATAAGGCTTGGTCAGTTTACACGAATGGAAGATATTTAAGATTTTTATAGAAAGGAGGCATAGATGAGTGAATTATACAAAGCCTTACAAGAGTTTCGCAAAATAACACCACTGGTTAAAGCCTCAAAAGAAAACCCGTATTTCAAAAGCAAGTATGCAGACTACAATGTTGTAGTTAGTGAAACACGAGAGGATTTAGAGAAATGTGGATTGATGGTTAAGCAAACAATTAGCCATATTGACACTAAAACGGCTATTAGGACAAAGCTTATTCACCTAGAAAGTGGCGAGATGCTTGAAGATGTTGCACCAGTTGAAAGCGCGCCTAACAATCCTCAGACGCAAGGCTCAGGCATTACTTACATGAAGCGATATTCATACATAGCAATGCTTGATTTACTTGTCGATACTGATGATGACGGTAATCTTGAGCGTAAACTCAAAGAAAGAACCGACAAAGAGTCTGCCGACCTAAAAGCTGCTGAAACAGCCTTACGAGCCTGTAAGACTTTAGGTGAATTAAAAGAAAAGTATACTAAGATTCTTAGAGCTAATCCAAAGCTATCACGTGAGCTTGTCGGCGTTAAGGACGAGATAAAGGCAAAGCTAGGAGGTAACGAATGAAAATCCTAGACATTGAACAACGAAGTCAAGAGTGGTTGGATTTTCACGAAGGCAGGATATCTGGATCATCTGCTAAAGATTACTCATCAGTTCGGTATATACCAAAAGCCGAGCTGGTTGAGTTCGCTGAAAGTAAAGGCTATGATTTCCCGAAAAATCTAACCATGGATAACATCAAGGCAATGCTTACTGAAGATGAATTGAATGAACTCTATGCGAATGTTCAAATAAACGATTCAATCTATAAGCTAATTGCTCAGCGAATAGCAAAGCCAATTAATCCGAATGACTATGCAGATAGAATACCAGAAGGTGCTACTTATTCGGCTATGATGAGAGGTCAAATCCTAGAAGAGGAAGCTAGAGAGCTGATTTCTGAAAAACTTGGCAAGAAAATTATCCCTGGTCGAGTTTGGCAGTCTGAAGAAAACGAATATATGATTTGCTCACCAGACGGCGAAATTGTAGACGATACAGAAAAAGTCTCAGAGGCTGTAGAAATCAAATGCTTAGATAGCTGGAAAGTAGTAAAAGCTTACTATGAAAAACGTCCACCGCTTGAGTATGAAGCTCAGATTATTCAGTACTTCTTAGTAAATGAAAATCTACAAAAACTCTACTTCTGTATTTATTCGGACGTGTTCACGAATCCAGATTTAGGGTTACAAATATTTGAATTAAAGCGAGAAGATTATCGAGAAAAAATCGAGCTAACTGGCAGAGTGCAAAACGCCACTCTTGGATTAGTTGAAAGAGAAGTCCAAAAATTAATGTTCTAAGGAAAGGATAAGGGGTATGACGGACGAAGAATTGAAGAATATGAAATTAAGCGAGGAAGATTTGAAAGAATCGACATATTTTACTGAAGGTGTTCACGCTGTAACAATCACTGAAGCGAGTTTTGAGAAAAACCCGAACGATAAAGTGTTTCTGAATGTAAAAGTCGAAAGTGTGAACGGCGAGCAGGGTGAGGCGCGATTGTGGTTCACTGGTGCAGCAACACCTTTTTCAGTTGATAAAATCCGCAAGATTTTTGTACACAACGCCAAAGATGATGACCAGAAGCAGAAAGTTCGCGACTTTTTCAAGAATATGAAAAGTCTGTATGAAATGTCTCAGCTTGTTCAGAAGTTGCCAGGGAAATCTTGTTGGTACACAATCCAAAAAACAGAAGAGACATATATAGATAATAACGGTGACGAGAAATATCGATACGAGCGAAGCATCTGGGCATATGAACCGAAGCTGAAGAATAAATCTGAAAAAAGTACTGAAGATATTACTGAAGACATTGATATCAGCGAACCTGTCGATTTGAGCGAAATACCTTTTTAGGAGACCGAATGACGAGAAGAAAAAAAGTCTACCTTCTCGAAACTGACAATGGGTTTACGATTCGCATTGTAGACCCAGACATCAGTTTTATGAGGAAGTTTAAGTGGACGTTTATAGATAACAATTTAGTAATCTCACGAAGATTGAATCGGGGGGAAGAGAATGACTTCACAGAGATTAAGGGACGTAAACAACTGCACAACGTACATCGTCAAAAACGAAACGCTAAGCAGAAATTTTACGACAAGGAAAGAGGCTCGAGATTTTAGAAAGAAATCTGGTGGTACTATCCGTAAAATAACAACTTTAGATGGTTTTATCACAGAGGACAAGCTAATATGGTAACCGTCAAAGATTTATTCAAAAAAGAGCGGGAGGCGTGGCTGGAGGAGGCTCGTGTAACCGCTAAGAAACTATTAGAAGATAAATCGCTTATCACGATTGAGGACGTCTTAAAAGAGTGCCCTCGCCCTGAATACATCCACAGAAACACGACAGGTAAAGTCTTTAACAGTGATTTTAAGCCTGTTGGCTGGCGAAAAAGCGAACGACCAATTATGAATGGCAGATTCGTAAGAGTTTGGCGGCTAGGAGAATAGCGTGGCAAGTCGAAAATTAATTCAGAAAGCTGATAGGATTTTCTCAAAATATATACGAATGAGAGATTCTGAAGACGGATTCTTTACTTGTTGTTCGTGCGATCAGAGAAAGCCATTTGAACAGGCTGACGCTGGACACTTCATAAACAGAAGATGGATGGCGTTAAGATACGACGAGCGAAACGTACACGCTCAATGTCGATCGTGTAATCGATTCGATGAAGGAAATATGATTGGTTACACAAGATTCATGCTTAAAACTTACGGCGAAGATATCGTTGACCTATTAGAGAGTATGAAAAAGCCCTACAAATGGACGGACGGAGAGCTGGAAATCTTAATTAAAGACATCAAGGATAAAACAGAGGAACTATAAATGGAACAGAATATCAATTTTGACAAAGAATACATATGGCGATTGTTGGATGAAGTCCTCGGCAAAGTGTATTCTCAACTAGACAACCTTGATGATGAGGATTTAATGAGAAACCTAACGTTGCACGAGATAGCCCTTAAGCATATCTGGTTCAACCTGATGGAAACAGCATATCAAGTTGCCGATAAGCGACAGCCCAGCGCTGTGAAGATTATGCAGTATATAGATGGTCTTTCGAAAGAACATATAGGCGAAGTTAAAGACGTCATTGGTCTTATCGAGGAAAAGAGAGAACGATAATGTACACGCTAATTTGGATAATATTTGTAGCATTCATTCTAATTCTCGTGGCTATCTCAGAGTACAACATAGCTAAACAAGACAAAGAATGGCTAAAAGAGTTCAGGAAGAATGATATATGGAAAAAGGAGGAAAAGACGTGGAAAGAGAAGTAATACAACCTTATTACGAGGACGATTATCAGTCATTAGATGAAATGAGTACAGAAGACTTATTAGAAATGAAAGATGGTGCTCTAGAAGAACTAAACGAGCGAGAGTATATAATCCATCGAATTAATCAAATACTAGACAGCCGTATAAACGGTGAGCGTCCAAAGCTATTTTAAGGAGTAAACTATGTCAGGAACCAAGCAGGGCGGACTGAAAGCCGCTCAGAAAAACTTAGCGAGCAACCCAAACTTCTACGCAGAAATCGGACGAAAGGGTGGCTCTGCTACATTTGCAAGCCACGGAACTTGTAAGGGATTTGCACAAGATATTGAATGCGATTGCGACCTAATCGACGGTCCTCACTTTGTAAAGAAGTGTGCAGGTAAAAAAGGTGGTCGTATAAGCAAACGTAAATAAACGGGTACAATTTGTACCCAGTAGAACATTAACATCGACCGTAGAACTGGCAGCATGATCTGAGGAATAAAGCTGGGTTCCCGAACGGGAGTAAGCCGAAAAGTGAGAAATCCTTCGCTCCGTGATTGTGCTGTCAACTGGACAGATGACCATTTTGCCCACCCGAGTCGTCTGTTCAACTGGCAACATCAAACCTTAAAGTAATTAATCAATGATATACATTTTGGTGTCGCCTTGCCCCAGTTCTACGGTTGAAATTACTAACTACAAATAAGTGAGAATAAAATAACAGAGGTGGAATTACTAAATATTGTGCCTCGTATAAATAAAGGAAATAACAATGAGTGAAACTGTAGGATTCAAAGGAAAACTTAAACTTTGTAAAAAATATAAAGATGCTGATGAACTTCAAGCTAACTTGAAAAAGTTCTGGCAAAGTGTACCTAGAGAAGAACGTGATAAATACTATAGAGATGCAGAAGAAGTTGACGAGTATGAATTAGAGGATAGCGGCTATATCGTTATCGACGGGAATTGTATTTATAAAGTTGAATTAGATAAAGATTTCGACGTGTATGACAACTTTATTGAAATCACTCAAGTTCAAGATGGTGTCTATGAATTCATAACGCAGTTCTATAACGGCTCGACCTGCCTCAAAGAAATGTTGCAGGAGGGTTTTGATAAATAAGGAAGATTATGACCAAGCCACACTTTAGCTCATTAAGAATGGACTGGCGAACACCCAAAGCCGTCTATCAGGTACTTGATTCAGAGTTTCAGTTTGACTACGACCCATGTCCTGCTGGCTGGGACGGCAAAATTGATGGGCTGTCCAACGATTGGGGTAGATCAAACTACGTCAACCCACCATACGGTAGAGAATTACCAAAATGGATTGAGAAAGGCTACCAGGAATGGCAGAAAGGTAAAACAGTCGTGTTTTTAATACCAAGCCGAACCGACACACGCTGGTGGCACGACTACTGCATGAAAGCGACCGAAATTCGTTACATAAAAGGCAGGCTTAAGTTTGATGACCAACCAAACCCGGCACCATTTCCGAGCGCGATAGTGATTTTCAAAGGGAATGTCAACTAAACCACTAGAAAAAGGAGATATTTATGAAGAAAACGAAGTTTAACATTGACTGGAGCAATGTAGCAGCTTTCATAATACCGACTTTAGTATTTGCTGCTGGATGCCTGTTTATTGCCTGGATGGTTCAAAATATGAACACTGAAGCTCGCTGTAAAACAGCTGGTGGTCAAATGGGCTACTCGAAATGTTACAAGGACGGAAAGGAAATATGAGCAGTAAAAGCTATAGTAATGGAATGTAGAAAAGGAAAAAATCAATGGAAACATTTGAATTATGTAAGAGGCTACATAAACTAAAGCCCGATTGGACGACAGAGGACAAATTATCCATTCAAGCAACAGGTCATCCACCAGGGATTGTAAGGGGCTACAATTTTATTGCATATTCTGATGAAGCACCAAGATTCACGCTGGAATATTTATTGGATAAGTTGCCAAAAACTATTGATGGTGACTCTGGTTTTGGCACATTAGCACTATCTACTAGACAAGGACAATACAGGAATGGTTGGTTAGCACTCTATGAGGATGATGAAGGATTTGCAATAGAGGATGGTTTGGAATGTGCCGCGCAGAACCCACTGCACGCTGTATTGAAACTAGCTATAGCGGTGGCAGAAATGGAAAAGAAAGGAATTATAAAATGAAAATCTATAACGTCGGTAAAGATCCCTTAGGTGAATACGATTTAGAATATTTAGACGAAAGAATTTATGAGTATTTCATCTATAACTATGAAGGCTATATATATAGCGGAAATGGTGCAGCAGTACTCAAAGATAATAATGGTAAGTTTATACTACTAGAATTAGGACACTGTAGCTGTTATGGTCCAATAGAAGAGCGTAATCCGAAATGCATCTATTCACTAGATGAAATAATTAAGTTATTAGATAAACGTTGCCAAGATGAATACGAAGGGAAATATACCAAGGACGTTGCTGAAAAACTTAAGGAATTGGAAGAAGCAGAGAAAGTCTAATGAAAGAAATCATAGTCAGAGATGGAAACATCAAAAATGAACTTCCAGAAGAGTATAAAGATATTGAAGTTAGATTTTATCGTTATTACAAATATGAATTCTGGTACGAAAATGACGATATACAAGTCATTATGAGCGGCTGGGAAGATGATGTCTATATTGCTGAACTGTTCGCTGAAGAAACAGTCGAGAGTCTCTTTAGGGAAATACCTTGGAGTTATTTTGTGATAATGGATAAGCGTAAGTAAGTGAAGCGAGAAATATGATATGTTATAATCAAAACATAAACATAATAAAAACAAAAAAGGGAAATATGCCAAGTATAACTGTAGATTTCAAAAAAAGCAGTCATGATATCGATGTCGACACATATATCGCTACGCTACGTTCTTTGTCTATCATTGCAAAAGAGGTTAACTATAAGATTAATAATCGTACCGATATACAGCTTAATATCGTTGCGCAGAAAGAAGGAAGTTTTGAAGCGGTTGTAGAATTTATATGCACAGCTGGTCCGATTGCCATTCAGACTACTCAAGAAATCTTATCTACAATCAACACTATTATTGAGCTGTATAAAATTAAAAAGACTTTGAGAGATACGAGTGATGCTAAAGTTGTCCAACAAGAAGATAACAAGGTTCAGGTTATAAATAACTTTGGTTCTATGATCGTTAATCAACCAACATACGTTATCTATAATGAAAATCAAACAGTTCAGGACGCTTTGGCTAGTACATTCTCAAAGACGTCAAAAGACGATTCAGTGGACGGGTTGGTGTTTAACTCATCGTCTAACGATAGCGTAGAGGTCGATCGTAGTGAGTTTGAGCCTCTGTCTCGAAAAATGACTGTTCAGTCAAAAGATGCAGAGGACGAAGTAGTACCAGCTACTCTTGTGGTAGTAAAGCCAGTATTAGATAAATCGAATAATAAATGGACATTCTTTAAGGGCACTGAGAAAATACAAGCGGACATTCAGGATAGTGATTTCTTAGACGCTGTAGCCAACGGAAAATGCAGTTTTACTGCAGGAGATCGTCTTATGGTAGAACTGCGTATTCAGAATAGGTATGATGAGCAATTTCGTATGTATATACCAAAGAAGTATTCTGTACTTAAAGTCAAAGACCACATTACGGGAGACGAAGCGGTACAGATGGATATGTTACAGTAGAACTCTAGACAACCTGTCTATATAATAATATAATTAAATTAACACGGGACTACTTGTCTCGTGTTTTTTTATTTCTTTAACAATTGGGAGTTGCTAGGTGGCGAAAGTGACTAGAAGAATAGACTACATACCGATACGCGAAGTATCTAATTTAACAGTCATATTCTACAGTCATGAAGCTATTTATGTATGCGATAGAGAATGTGTGTATGTATTTCATCGCTGGTTTGTCTACGACAGAACTTCATATAGTCGCAGTTTCTCTCCTTTTCGTAGGTTTCTAATGGAACGAAAGAAAATAACTATCCAGGAAGTCTTCGAAAGGGCGAATAAATACGATTTAGCTATTCAAAAAGCAAGAGGGTTGCCTGATTTAACTAATAGGAAAGTGAGGTTTGTGCGATGAAAGTTATTAAAGTCTATCAAAAAGAATGTGCAAGTTGCGGTCATTACAAAGTGCAGATGGAACGCCTTGAAGAGTACGCTATGAATAATGGATATGTAGTTCAAGTCATCCGAACACCTCTAAGTGAAAGTTTTTATAAAGAAGCGGCTGCCTGGAAGTTACCACAACCTTTTTGCGTTATTGACAATAAAGCCTATCCGTTAGGCAAATTACCAGGAGATAAAGAATGATAGCTCTAGCTGGATTTGCTCTTGCTTACTTATTGACTGCTACATCAGGTCCGTTTGATATATTTAGTAAATTACGCTCAATGCTGATTAATAGAAAAGTGCGTGTTTTAGAGTGCATGATTTGTACTGGTGTGTGGACGTCAGTATTGATGTGGATATTATCAATGACTGAGTTTAGTTATTTGTTGAAGCCGATTTCGGCAATAGGTTTAATAATAATTTTAGTGGAGGTAATAAAATGACGGCTGAAAAGATATCTCGTCAATATGTTAACTTGTCAAAAATCAAGTCAAATCCAAATAATCCAAGAATTATTAAGGACGACGCATTCAAGAAACTTGTTCAATCTCTGAAAGATTTTCCAGAAATGATTGAGGCGCGTGAAATTGTCGTGAATAAGGACATGACGATACTTGGCGGTAATATGCGCTATCGTGCAGCTAAAGAGGCTGGCTTAACAACAATACCTGTAAAGATTGTAGACTGGAGTGATGAGAAGCAGCGCGAATTTGTCATTAAAGACAATGTCAGTGGTGGCGATTGGGATTATGATTTGTTAGCAAATGAGTGGGATGGAGAGCAGCTCGATGCGTGGGGGTTAGACTTGCCTGTCATGCTCAATGATGTAGACATCACAGAAGACACTCCACCGCCAGTAGAAGATGATTCTCCTGCTGTTTCTGAGGCTGGAAAAGCATATCGTCTAGGTCGACACATTTTATACTGTGGTTCGTTTATGGATATGGATAGATTTTTCGAAAGTCCCGCTACGGCGTGCGTAACAGATCCTCCGTACGGAATTGGATATACTGGGGGCGCACATAGACGCAGAAAGAAGATTGCCAACGACAAAATGTCTGATGATGATTTTCGTAAATTCTTAGACGACGTAGCTAGTAGTATTAGCCGTAATGTTTCGGGGGGGGGTATTGGCGTTTATGTCCCCTCTTAAGCTAGATGATTTTCGCACCAGTTTGGAGCTTGCTGGGTTGGTATGGAGGAGTTATATTATTTGGGTGAAGAACAGGTTCACTCTTGGAGGGTCAGACTTCCAGCATCAATTCGAGCCGATACTCTATCATGTATCGGATGGAAAGTATGACGCAGAAAGCGGTGACGAATCTACCGCCGAAATGGCTATATACGGAGATATCAACGAACGCAGAGCATGGAGCGGTGGTCGGTCTCAGTCTGATGTGTGGTTTTTTAATAACCCAAGTAAAAGTAAAGACCATCCAACTATGAAGCCTGTTGGGCTAATGGCGAAAGCTATCCTATCCATATCGAAAGCCAAAGATGTTATTTATGAACCTTTCGCAGGCAGTGGATCAACTCTGATTGCTTGTGAACAGACAGACAGAATCTGCGTGGCTTCAGAATTAGAGCCAGCCTATGTTGATGTTGTAAGAAAGCGGTGGCACAAGATAATTACCGGCTCCGAGGAGGGCTGGGAGAAAGCTACACCAGAGATTGAATTGTAAAAAAGGAAAGAGAGGAATAGTATGATCGAAAAAGTAAACCCTACACACCCTGACAAAGTAGCAGACAGAATAGCTGGTGCAATAGTCGACTTGGCGTATCAGAAGGCAGAGAACCCGAAGATTGCAGTTGAAGTGCTAATTGGTCACAAAAAGGCTTTTATTGTCATTGAGTCGAACGTTAACATCAGCAACGAAAGTATTCATGACATTGTATACAGATTGTCAGAGATTTCATCCGTGGAGGTTATTAGTGTAGCTCAGGATGCTGAACTAGCGCGTAACCAACATGAGAAGTTGCGTGCGGGCGATAATGGGATATTCAAGGGGATTCCAACGAACTCTGTCGTAAAAGAGCTCTCTGATCTTGTTAAAAAGTTATTTAATGATTATCCGACTGACGGCAAGTATATTCTCGACGACGGTCGGTTGATAGTCTGCCAGTCGCATGCCTCATCAGCAGATTTGAGAGAACGGCTACAGGCACAATATACAAACCTAGTCATAAATCCTCTCGGAGACTGGACTGGAGGACTAGATGTTGATACTGGTGCTACAAATAGAAAGCTCGGAAGCGATATGGGCGAAGCCGTAACTGGTGGTGGCTTGCATGGCAAGGATTTAAGCAAGGCAGATGTGGCTGTAAACATTTACGCATATCTGAAGGCTCAGCAGACGGGCGAAGTAGTAAATATTAGTTGTGCTATAGGCGACGAGATGGTTGATGGGCTACCCTATTCTGAAATAGTTGAAATTGCTAGAAAGTACATTGAAGGTGTTGGTGGTTTTGAGAAGTTCGCCGAATGGGGACTTGTGTAGGCAATAAGGAGGAATGATATGACAGCAGAAGCCCCTAGAAAGCAACGCAAACCGTCGGTTGGTAGGAATGGAGTTCCAACGCCACCAGGATTTGAAGCACACCCAGAACGCAGACATAATGGCGCCTGGAAGAAAACAGAAACAGCACGATATAAACTCGAGCAGATGATAAAGCTCACAGAGGAAGATCTGCGTAAAGTCGCTGAAGACGAGAATAAGAGTCTGTTCGAGCGTAAATTGGCTATAGCTATAAGAAAAGCTCAGTGGAAAGAGATTGAGGCGATGATTAACCAGGTTTATGGCACGCCAAAACAAACCATCGAGCAGACTAATATTGAAGCGCCAAAACCGCTAGAGGATTTATCAAAGAAAGAGTAGCGTGTTTGGCAAGACCTCCACTTATCATAAGATAAAGCGGCTCAACAAACGTATCCGCATTGTTCAAGGTGGTACAAGTGCTGGCAAGACAATAGCTATACTATTATTGTTACTTGAATATGCTACGAAAAACCCAGACAAGATAATAACCATCGCAAGTATCAACCTGCCTCATCTTAAGCGAGGTGCATTGCGAGACTTCAAGAATATACTCACGGCTAATAATTATTGGCAGTACTACAGAATCAAAGAGAACAAATCAGATTACACATTTACTTTATTTAATGGAACGATGTTTGAGTTCGTATCCCTTGATGACGACAAAGCTAGAGGTCCTAGACGAGATGTCCTATTTATCAATGAGGCTAACTTAATCAGAGAAGATGCGTTCAATCAGCTAGAAGTTCGTACGCGTGAGTTTATTTATCTTGACTACAACCCAACGGCTGAATATTGGGCGCATGGACTAGTAGGACGTGATGATGTTGATTTCGTTATTGTAACCTATAAAGATAATGAAGCTCTTGAAGATAGTATCATTGCGACAATCGAAAGGCGTCGCTCTAATAAGAACTGGTGGAAAGTCTATGGCGAGGGACAGATTGGTGAATTGGAAGGTCTAGTATTTCATGGCTGGAAAGTTATTGAGGAAGTACCGACTCATGCTGAACTAATAGGTTACGGACTAGACTTCGGCTTTACGAATGACCCAACAGCGCTTGTTTGTGTTTATCGAGAAGCTGACGGATATATTCTTGATGAGAGGCTTTACAGCACTGGGTTGTTTAATAAGGATATCTCAGAGGTTATTCATAGAGAAGGATTGGCTGGTGTGCTGGGAGTTGCAGATAGTGCCGCACCTAAAGACATTGCTGAGCTTGTGGAGCTGGGCTGTACGGTTAAAGGAGTGACTAAGACCAGCGGTGATGCTAAGCAAACTTATAGACAATGGAGCGTTAATAAGATGAGCGAGCTTAATATTAAATACACAAAGAACTCAACCAATCTACAGAAAGAATATCTAAGATATATGTGGGCAACTGATAGGTCAGGTAAAAGTCTAAACGTACCACAAGACGGTGATGACCACGCGTTAGACGCCGCTAGGTATAGGCTTACCGAGATGTTTATTCCTCAGATAGAGTACGGTGGCGTACGATAGGTAACGATAATAGTATTATGAATTTATTGTCACTTTTTAAGCCAAAATCTCAAGTAAAGGTTGAGGGCATTTCTTCGTTAGCTAATTTTAATACAGGAGATTGGTATAGTCGCTATTGTGCAAGTAAGTACGATTCTGCCTATCCAAACATTCAAGCGATTGCTAATGAATTTATCACTATCATGCCAAAAGTCATCGACTCGAATGGCAAGACCGTACAGAACAATCCAATTCTTAATGCTCTTTATCATCCTAACCGTGTCGATGATTTCGTATCGTTTAGCGAGAAGCTTATTGTTTCTACTCTAGTAAATCGTAATACATTTATTCTAGTTTGGGCAAAAGAGGACGGTAAAGCTGTAAAGACTACGAATTATGGATTCAAAGGTCAGAACATTGCTGGATTCACGTTCTTAGAGCATCCAAGTATTACACGTCGTGATAACAAGACCTACTATCAAGTAGGGGCTGAGACTTTTACTGAAGATCAAGTCATTGTAATCTCTGGAGGTGTTGACCCAAGTAACTTATACGCTGGATACTCACCAACTGAAGCCGCTACCCAATGGATTACATTAGACGATTATATTGCTGATTTCCAACGTGGTTTCTTTGAGAATAACGCGATTCCTGCTGGTATGTTTGTCATTGCAGCTCGTACTGCCCGTGAATATAATGATATGGTTGACCTGTTGGAATCTCGCCACCGTGGAGCTGGTAAAAATGGTAACGTTACATATTCTCATCGTCCGATTGACCCGACAACGAATAAACCCGCTGAAGCACAGATTCAGTGGATACCATATGCACAATCTCAAAAAGATATTGATTTTGCAGCTGTATTTGAGCAGGCAAACAAGCGAATCGACATGGCGTATGGTGTTAGTCAGATTATTAAAGGCGTTGACGACCAAGCTAAGTACTCAAATGCTGACGTTTCCGAGCGTGGTTTTGCTAAGCGTGTTGTTTATCCACGAGCGCTTAAAATTTACTCTCGTTTAACGCATGAACTCAATAGGATTACTGGTGGTATCGGTGTTGCTATTACTTTTGACTATGAAATACCAGAGATTGCCGACCGTAAAAAGGTTGAGGCAGAAGTGATGGCAACTAACACAGATACCATCTTAAAGCTGGTTGATAAAGGTTACGAATTAGATTCTGTTATTGATGCACTCAAACTACCACAGAATTACAAACTTCTCAAACTGGGCGAAAATAACAATACTGAAATAGAAAACGACAAGCCACAAGTTGACGAGGGCAGCGAAGTGGAGAAAGCCCCAGACCCACGCACAGTAGGTGCGCTTAAAGCCGAAGCCTCTGAGTATGACAAACTGTATAATATTGCAAAGAGTTTTATGCAAAGCCGTGTTGACCAAGCCATTCAAGAACTTGGCACTCAAAACGAAGCTGAAGACGACAAGTTAGAGCGTTTTATAGAAGATTCGTTAGCGTTAATCACTCTATTGCTTATCTCTAGTGGTACAGATCAATACAAAAAAGGCTTAGACATGGTTAAGAGCGCAGGACTAGACACTGAAAGTACTGACGAGTTTGTCCTATCTGATACTGCTAGAGCAGATTACCGCTCACATCTTACACGAGTAGCTAAATCATACGATGACGAAACCAAAAAGGTCATCAACGATACACTAGAGCGATCGCATCTTGATAATTTAAGCGAAAGTCAGACAAGAGACTTGCTGAGAGATATCATGAATACTGACGAATACAGAGTTGCTCGATTAGCTCGCACTGAAATACAGCGCTCTGAGAGTGTTGGTGATGTGGAGGCAATGAAGCAGCTCGAATCTGAAACAGGGGCAGAAATTGAGAAAACTATAAATCATCCAGTTGGCGCACATTGCCCAGAGTGTAGAGCATTGGAAGGAATCTGGAAGCCTGTTGCTCAACCGATGATTAAGCTTAACGAAGCAATAGAAACAGACAGCGGCACATGGGTAAATGATTATGAAGAAAATATTGGCGGACCTATTCATCCTAATTGTGGTGGTCGCCCGAAATTCAGGATTAAGCAATGATAAAGATAAACTGTAAGTATTGTGGTAGATATTTGTTTGAAGCTGTTACTTCTACTGCCATACAGGGTTTAATTTGCCCAAACTCTAAATGTAAAGCGAAATTGAATATTAAAGTTCTATTCGCGACTGACTGCTCTGACAAGATAAAACAGCTTGTCTTCACTGAAGATGAGAAGCCACCACGCACTCACGATAGCACCTCAGAATGAAATTAAGGCAATGCTCATTTGAGCGCCGAATAATAACCTTAAAAAGGAACGCTAATGGATAAATTCTGGAAGTGGGCGAAAGCTGAAGCCTCAAACGAGTTAATTATCAATGGCACTATTGCTAGTGAGAGTTGGCTCGAGGACGACGTTACGCCAAAACTTTTCAAAGAGGAATTAGCTGCGCGTACAGGCGACATTACAGTGAGGATTAACAGTCCTGGGGGTGATGTATTCGCTGGTGTATCGATTTACAATATGCTCCGTGAATATAACGGACGTGTTGTAGTAAAGGTCGATGGACTAGCCGCGTCTATAGCGTCTCTCATAGCAATGGCTGGCGACGAAATCGTTATGCTACCTGGCGCGATGATGATGGTTCACAAGCCGTGGACAATCGCAGCTGGAAATGCAGACGAATTAGGTCGAGCTGTTGAGATGTTAGAGAAGACTTGTGAGAGTATGATTCCAGTTTATGCAAGCCGAACAGGACTATCTGAAGAAAAGATAGAAGAACTGTTAGCTGCTGAGACGTGGATGACTGCCGCTGAAGCTGTGGAGCTTGGATTTGCAACCGAAGCAGTAGAAGCGAAAACAAGCTTGTCTGACGCTATGAAAGCTGCCGCTAGCTATACCTCAATCGTGAAAGACGCATGCTTGGCACCAGCTATGGCAATCGCTACACGAGTGAAAAGTGAAGAGACCGAAAAGGTCGAAGAACCTGCTGACGACACACCTGAGCCGCCAGTAGAAGATAAATCAGGTAAAGAAGAGGAGAACGAAATGAACGAGGAAATCGCAAAGGCTCAAATCATCGAGCCAAAAGAGCAAGCAGAGGTTACGACAACCCCTACTGTTAATGACTATCTAAAAACTCAAGCATCAGTGCGAGATTTTACACAAGTATTGATGGCAAACGCTGGTCGTACTTTTAATGACGTTAAGAGCGCTTGGCAAGATGTTTTGGTTAAGAATAACTTGACCGACAAAGAGTTTTTCAAACTGCCAGAGCCTGTCGTTTCTGCTATTGAAGACGCTGTAACATCAGGTGAAATCTTCAGCAAATTGAACAAGACTGGTCTAGATGTATTCAAGGTTACCTGGGACAAAGCCGATGTCGAAGCTGACACTAGTCGTGCAGGCGGACACAAGAAGGGCGAAAAGAAAGACCAGCAAGTTATTGACTTTGAAAGCCGTACAATCCGCGCAGGCGTGATTTACAAGTACTTGGTACTCGACAAGCAGACTATCCGTGAGAACAAATCAACAGGCGCATTGATGAAATACGTTCTGAACGAATTGCCTACCCGAATTATTCGCGAAGTTGAACGTGCTGCTGTTATCGGTGACGGTCGTGAAGATAGCGACAAGCGCAAGATTACGTCATTTACTTCTATTAAGTCAGACGTAAAAGCAAAGAATACCTTCGGTGATGAGTTGACTATTACAGCAGGTATGAGCCGCGCTGAAGCTGTAGCTCGAGCTAAGGACATGATCCGTACTGACGGTGAGATTGTTCTTATCGCTAAGAAAGGCTTTGCAACAAGCGCACGCTTTGAAAAGGGTGCTGACGGTAAATACTTGTTCCAGATTGGCGCAAAGGCTGAAGACGTATTAGACACAGCTACTATCATTGAGCCAACATGGTTTACTGACGCAACTGATCCAGACTACGACGCATATGTTGTCGTGCTTGGTGCGTACAAGACTGTTGGTGATACTTCTGTAGAAGCCTTCACTAACTTTAAGCTTGAGACCAACGAGGAAGAGTTCTTGCAAGAGCTTTATATCGGTGGTGGCTTGTCTGGCTTGAAATCAGCAATCGGTTTGAAGAAAGCTTAATAGAAAGGGAGCGTTGAGATATGCAATACAATTTGACTAAAGAACAAGTTGAGGGCTATTTACGACGCTCCCTAACTCCATTTGAAAGCGACAACTTTGATAACCTATTGCGAATAGCTGTCAGTAAGCTTGAAGCGTTAATTTGTAGTAAAGTCGGCTATATAGAAGAAGAGCGAACTTTTCAGGGTAGAGACGGGATGAGGTCTGTATTTATTGGTCTTTGTTCTGAAATTCAATCTGTTAAAGTAAACTCTAATTCAGTCGACTTTGCTACGTATCTAGGGGATAACACTAGTCAGCTTTGCGACAACATAGTACTGAATAAGCCCACAAAACATACTGACGCAATAACTGTTCATGGTGGATTTGGTTTGAAAGTAATTCCCGAAGAACTAGCTCAAGTTATATCTGAACTGTTTGCCGTAAAACTTGCCGGAGACGACAGGATTACCTCTAAAAAGGTCGAAGACTTCAGTATTACTTACGATAAGACAAGCGAGACTGACAGGATTATTGAGAGCTATAAGTCAATACTTGATAAATACAGTCAATGTAGTCAAATCATATTACGTTCAGGAGAGATAAGAAATGACCGTATTCGATGTATTTAAGTCGACTCCTTACATTTTTTTGGAAGTTACCAAAGGAACGGTGCGTGGCGACCTTGTAAATCACCGCAAGGGCTTATCTGGCGTTTTTAAGCAGCGTAGTGGAGTTACGACATCAAACAACATTCAAACAACTGATTCGACCGCGACACTGCACGTAAAGCCTGTCGATTTTATAGACTTTACAAGTACTAACATGTTTGTAGGTCATGGCGTTAGAGTCAATGGAGCTTCTTATCAAATTGTAGGTGCGACTGCTGGCATGAATTTCGATACAGACACATTAGAGCATTACACTCTAACTCTGGAGCGCGCAGACTATGGAGGCTATGATGAAGATCAAGAATAATATTGACGCTTGGCAGAGAATTCAAGCAGTGAACGCTAAAAACAAGAGAAAGGGTATTGCTCAGGCTATAATGTCACGAGCGCAAATGCTAGCACCAGTTGATACTGGAGCGCTGAAGCAAAGCGTACGACTAGTAGATAATGGTGATACTACAAGTGTTGTATTTGGTGGCGGTGATGTTCCATACGCAAAACGTCGCCACTATGAAAACAAAAAGCACCCACAAACACTGAATTATCTAGAAAAAGCAGGTGAGAGCGTAAAGAAACAGATTGATTTTAAGGGAGGTCTTCGATGAAAGTTTTTTCACTGTCGCTTCTTAAATATCTAGAAAACAACGAATTCGGTGAAATTGATAAAGATCTATTCTGGAATAAGCTCACTCTCGACAGGAAAGGCGTTTATATCTCTGATATAGGCGGCAACCAGTCGAGAGGCGTTCGTCCTACATACTCATTTGAACTTTATTCACGAGGAACAGATGATTTGGACGGATACGAGAGATTGGCTAGAATATCTGAATTTCTATCTAATAAGCTCGGCGTGAGTATATCTCTACCTGAGACCAGTTACACAGACGAAGGCTTTGATTGTGTGGTTTTTGAATCAATATCAACGCCAACATCTGTCGAAAGGGATACTCAGGGCAGAATGATTTACGCAATAACGGGGCTTGCAAGAGTTAACTAAAAGGAGGAAATATGAACGTAGAAGAGTTCAAAAAAGCACTAGCAAAGCAGAATGGACCAAAAGAAGTCTATTTAGGTCAGCTAGTAATCCCACAAGACATGCTGGGAGACATCGCCGTTAAATATGAAGGTGGTACAACAGAAACTGAAACTCAAGGTGGCACAATCCGTCGTCCAAGCGGTCGAGCTGATACATCAGAAGTAACACTTACTCTTTATTTGGCTGGTCCAGAAAGTGTCAAGGCTGTTTACGCTGGACTATATGAAGCAGCATCAGGCACAAAACAGACAGTTGGTAGTGTAACCTGGGGTGCTGGAGCTTGTGCAAGTTCTGCAACTACCGTTCCATTGCATATTCACCCAGTCTGTGAAGCTAATGACGACTTTGACGTTCACGTATATAGTGTAACGCTACCAGACAGCTTCGATACTACATTTTCAGCTAGTGGAGACGATTCAACCCTAGAATTGACATTCCAGATGAACCGCACAGCTAAGGGCTTCTTCCGCTATGGACCAGGTCTGAAAGATAAAAAGGGTAAATACGACCCTCAAATTCAAACAGTGAAACCACTTGAATAGTAAAAGCCTGTCTGCTAGAAATACCACTCGTTTGAGTGGTATTTTGTTATCTAATATTTCTTGCGACAGTCTAGTTTCGTATCTTTTTCAACCACATATGCAGCATTGAAATGAACTCGTGGAATGATTACTTGATATTTTTTTGTAGAATTTGCCGGGACTTTATCGAATGAGTATTCTTTAGTGACTGTAGGATTTGTTTTGTCTGAAGGCTGTAGAGTAATTTTACATGTTGCATTCATGTCTTTGTCTGATGAGTTTGTTAGCTCGAAGTTAGTAACCATATTAGCGACGTCGTACTGCTCTGCGAGCGCGGAAGCCGTGCCTGTTATTTTCCCAGATTGAGGGTCTAGAGCTTGCATTAAAGCACCTGCTATGAGCATAGCCAGAAGTGCAAGACCGATAATTTTAGGTATCATCTTTACGCCCTTAGGTTGATATTTCCAGTTTAGGTCTTGTGAGAGTTTCTTATATCTCTTATTGTAAGTTTTTTGGTCGAGCGTTCCGTTGTCAAGCTGCTTTCTTAATGAATGTAGCTTGTCGGCGTCCTCTTGCGACAATTTTTTAATAATTTTTTCGTCCATTTATACATGCCTCATTGAAATTTAATTTAATGATTATACATTATCACATCTTGCACCAAAAGTCCCTATACTCACGATAAAACTTCAAAATTATAAGATGAAAGGATAAATAATATGACAATTAAATTAAATCTATCAAAATATCAAGGCTATAAAGAGGTTGATTTCGGTGAACCGTATGGAGTATTAAAAGTACGTCCGCTAGGGTCAAATGAAAGCCTAGAGATTAATAAGATTACACGATTATCTGTCAAAGCTATAAATGAGCTAATGGCACTACAGGCAGAAATTCAGAAGATTGACAGGTCAAAAATCAAAGACGACGACAAGAGTGTTGTCGAGAAAGTAGACCGCGGCAACAAGCTTTTAGCAGAACGTGAAGAGCTTGCAGAAAAAGAAATTAAGATTTATGCTGGCTGTTTCGATGATTCTAAAAAAGCAATGGAAATGCTAGGCAGTCTGTCTAGTTTAGCTATTCAGGATTTGTTTAATGACATTTTTTCTAACCGAGAAAGTAGGCGTAAATAGTGGCAGTAGTCAACTTAAAAGACTTACTTACTCCTGAAGAAAAGGCACGTGTTGAGCAGCGATACAAGGAGCGTACTACACGACAAGCTACTGGAGCGAAAGTCGCACCTGAGATGTGGATTATCGCTAAATTAGGTGTATATCTCGGCTGGGGTGCTGTCGAGGCAGTGAAGCGTGGGTATATTGAATCATTCGAGAAGAATGGTGACAGTTTCGAGAAAGTTCTCGTTCCGTTCACTTTAGACGAGGCTTTGATGCTGATTGACGCCGCAGACGCTGTACATAATCAAATGACTGCTAAGAATCAATCAGCAACTTATTATGCAACTGCTGGTGCGTTTTCCAAAGAGGGTTTTAGTGCATTAGAGAAAGATTTGAAGAAGAGGTCGGAGATAGCATTTGATGAGTAACGTTGGCGAGATTTCATATGATGTTAGACTAGCTTTAGACAAGCTAGATGCTGATATTGGTTCTGTGAAATCAAAGCTTGACGGTCTTAAGAAGGACGGCTCCAATTTAGAAAAAGGTCTGGCTGTAGGCGCGAGTGCCGCCGCCTCAATGTTACTTTTAGATAAAGCCATAGGACTCGTTTCAAGCTCAATTGGTGGAGCTGTAAGGCGTGTAGACACACTAAATAATGCCGCTCGTGTATTCCGAGCAATGGGGCAGTCTGGCGAGCAGGTTTCCGCATCAATGAAACAGCTCGAAGCTGACATTAAAGGGCTACCTACGTCTCTTGATGAAGCTGTAAGAGGCGTGCAACGTCTTGTCGCTGTTTCTGGTTCAATGGTTGCTGGAGAGCAAGCATTTAAGGCTATAAATGACGCTATTCTAGCATTTGGTGGTACCAGTGCAATGGTAGACAATGCTATAACTCAGCTCTCACAGGATTTTGGACGTGGAGCTGTTCAGGCTCAAACGTTTAACTCCTTGCTAAACTCAGGCATGACACCTGTTTTGCAGGCTATCGCAAAAGAGATGGGCATTACCATGGGCGCACTCAAGGAGCTAGGTAGTGAGGGTAAGCTATCTGCTGAGCAACTTACTCAAAAGCTCATAGAACTAGACCACAATGGAGGTGGAGGTCTTGAATCTCTTGATTCAATGGCAGAAAAAGCGACTGGCGGTCTTCAGACCTCATTTACAAACATGCAGACTGCTATTGCTCGAGGAATGGCTAACCTTATCCAAGGATTGGGAGCAAGCAATATCGGAGCGATACTAGCTGGGGTTGGTGCAGGAATAGAGACTGTATTAAACGCAGTAGGAGGACTAGCTGGTGCTGTTGGTGCGCTATTAGCACCGTTTAGCGGTGTTATTCAAGTTGCAGGCTCAGGGATTGCGACATTCGCGCTTGTTGCTGGTGGGTTATTTGTATTGCAAAAAGGATTCCTATTAGCCCGAGCGGCTATGATAGCATTTTCAAGCCACCCAATTATAGCAGTACTGTCTGCAATCGCTGCAGGTGCGGTGATGGCAGCACAAGCATTTGGAATGCTTGGTTCTGCGGCTGGTGGTAGCGGAGAGAGTGCTGAAAGTCTGAAATCTCAATTGGCGAGCGTTGATGCGCAAATTGCGCTACTTGAGAAATCTGCTGGCGGTTCGTCTAAAGGCATGGATAAGGCAGCAAAATCCGCTAAAAAACTTACTAAAGAGTTAGACAAATTAGAGGCTCAAGCGGCTAAAATATGGCGAGATTATAGCCGAGACTTAAATGACATCCGTGTTAAACATGAAGATACAATTAAAGACCTAACCAAGCAAATTGCCGAGGAAAATGCTAACTATGACGCTGAAATAGCCAAACGCTCCGCCTCATTTAGAAAATCTCAAGTCGAGGAAATCAGAGAGCACGAAAGTAAGGTTCAGGCTCTAACAAATCAGATTAGGTTTTTGCAAAACTTCAACAATTCTTATAATGCTCAAAAGCTCACTGAGTTACAATTCGCATTGGACAAAGAGCAGGCGTTGTACGATGCACAATTTGCGGCAAATCAAGAAAAACTAAACGCTGAAAATAATGCAGACAAACTCAAGAGAGACCAGAAACTTGCTGACTTACAACAACAACTCAATACTGAATTAGCATTCCAGAATAAGCACCGTGCTGATTTAGCTAGTGTTCAAAATATGATTAAGCTTGATGAGATTGAAAGCCTCAAAGAGCGACGCGATGAACAATTAGCTACACTTCAACAACAAAAACAAGACGCTCTATCTAATAATGCCGAAACAAATGCGGGTATTCTTGCAAATAATGGAGAGACCTTAGAGAAGCTGAAAAAACAGAGAGAAGAATTAAATAATAAACTGAAGACGCTCGATCAGCAACAGGCAGATGACGCAAAATATACGTTCAAAAACTTCATAGATGATATGGCGCGAGCAATTGTTGACTTCTTCGATTTTGGAAGTGGTCGATTCTGGAAGCCAATGCGCGAATCTCTAGGTCAATTTAGCTCTTGGGCGGCAGACATTGGAGTTAAAGTTTGGAATGGTGCTGTGAGTATCGGTAAAGGCTTGATAAACGGCTTGATAGCGCAAATCGAGAGGGTCATAAACAAGCCTATAGATCTATTAAATGGAGCCTTAAATATCATCAATAAGATTCCTAATGTTCACATACCTAACATTCAGAGGTTCAGTCTTCCAAGGCTAGCAAAGGGTGGTGTTCTAACTACAGCTACACCTGTTATTGCTGGTGAATATCTAGGAGCTAAGGCTAACCCAGAAATCGTTACACCGCAAAAAATTATGGCAGATACGTTTACTAAAGTACTAAAAGAAACTAACGCGCAGCCATCACAACAAATCACCATCAATGTAAGCGGTGTCTTTGCAACTTCTCCAGACGAAAGGCGAAAAGTTGCTGACCAAATTATGCAGGCGTTTGAACAGAGCCAGAAAGCGAGGTTCGCATGAAAGAGATGACATTAACCGATTCTACAACTTCAAAAACTTGGAATCATGAATACATTTCAAGCCCATTTTCTGAGAATTCTAATTTTGGAGAGACTGATGTTACTGTTCTGTCGGGAAATGTATATACAGACTATGTTTATCATAAAAGAGTGTGGACTAATACTTTTGGACATTTAACAGCAGATGAATTCGCTGAATTGTGGGGCTTTGTTCAAAGGCAATATACGGCTAATAGATATCCACTACTTACATTATCTGACGGCTCAGCTACTAATATCCCAGTGAAGATTTCTATCAGTAAAAAAGACGTCATAAACCTGTGCGGTGATATAGAAGGTATTACTTTAACAATGGTTGAGACTGGGCAGAACGTGGGACAATAAGATGTTAGTTACTAGCGATAGGTTTAAGAAACTGGCGAAATCTTGGGTTAGACCACTCACGTGGCGTGTTGCTATGGCGTGGGACAAAACTCGAAATGAAAATATCTCATGGGGAGTATACGACCAATCGACATATGGAGGTGGTGATTTATATGCGTCAGATATCGCAAGTCAGCCTCCTGTCCAGATATGGGACACCTATGCTTATAACGATATATCAAATAGGATTAAGTCGATTGCGGTTAATCGTTCTGTTGAATTTCCGTATTCAGTGCAGTCAGCGATTGCTGATTTTGAATTAGCTAATCACGACGGTTATTTTGTGCCATATTCAAACAGTCCAATCGCGAAATATATTAAGCCAAACATTCCGACACGAGCGTGGCTCGGATTTGGCGAAGAGAATGTGCCACAATTCGTGGGGCTTACTAATATGCTACCTGATGCAGAGCCAGGAAAAGCAGAAGCCTCAGTTTCGGCTTTCGACTTTCTTAACTGGGCATTATCTCAGCCTTTGCCTGAATTACCGCCGATGGCTTATAAAAAAACAGACTATATTTTAACTGAGATATTCAAAGGACTAGGGTTTGCACCACATCAGTTTACCTTTTCAGGAGCAACAAATATTATCCCTATATTTTTCCCAAACAAAAACGACTCGTTAGCTGATATTGTTAAAAAATTGGTTCAAGCTGAGAATGGTAGATTATGGCAAGATGAGGAAGGGCTAATCAGATTCAAAGGACGCGGTTCCGATGTCGCAGAAAACATTCACTATAAACTAGATGACGATAATGTAATATCGATAACACCCTCGAAGAGTTCTGGTATTGTTAATCACATTAAAATCAAAACGCCTATTCGTGTTATTGCACCGTATCAGATGGTTGCAGAAAAGACCTCGAGCGGTAAAAATACAGACAATCTTTGGGTTGTAAAACGTGGACTACCAATTGTGCGTGAAGTTAGTTTGTCTGACCCGTGCGCTGATTTAATTGAGCCAAAATTGGGCGAGAATGCTGATGTATCATGGTTCACAGCAAAAACCGCTAACGGCGTCGAGGTCGATCGAGGCGTGAAATGCTCGCTAAAGTTAACACCTAGCAAAGCGATATTAACCTTTACGAGTGATTTATTTTATCCTGTTGAAATCGACCGTGTATTTTTGTGGGGCGAGCCATCAAAGCAAATTGATGAATTGGACTATGAAGCCTTTGACGACAACTGGAGCGATGATGAAGATTATCTTCTAGAAATAAACGACAACCCATTTTTTGGAAACTATGAAAACGCAAGAGCATTCACACAGTCAGTATTTAGAGGCTATGCAACATACAGCCCGATGCTGGAATTAGAGGTTAAGGGTTCACCGTCTATGCAAATAGGGGATTCGATTAAACTAGATACTCGACTGGCAAGCGGAGTTTATCAAATTATCGCAATATCTCAGAAATTAAGCGATAGTAAATTAACTACTAAATTAAAAGTCAGAAAAACTAAAGTTTATATGTTCGCTCAATATGACAGATCAGTCTATAACGGAGAGGAAGTGTACGCATTCTAATGAAAGAAGTTCTAAAATTAAAAGGTTCAACTATTATCTCGTCGATTACTGGACAATTACGTATCGAAGAAGGCTCGGGCAGGCTTGTTATTTATGACCCCGTAAATCGCAGGGAACTCGTGGTGCTGGATGGGAGTGGTCTGTTGTTTTCTGACGGAGCATATAAACGTATTAAAATCGGCGCTTACGCTACTAGGGTTGGTCTGTGGGTGAGTAAAGAGGGCAAAGACGTTATTGAACTTTTGGAGCAAGAATGATAAAAGACTTTGTATTATCGAGTGACTATCCGATCGACCAGGTGATTTATCGTAGCGATACTATACCAGTACCCGTCAACGCGCATGATTATAACGACATAACTATACCAAATACTTACGGCTCTGCATTTTTGCCGATAGCACAATTTTCAACCTCTAGTGATTTTTCGCAAAATGCATTTGAGGTGAATACTAGCGGGTTCAATAATAGAGGTGAGTATCAGTATTTATCATACGTTCGTGTGGATAATAATTTAATCCATATAAGCACGTCAAATAGAACCGACATTACTGCTACGTTTTATTTCCGAATCATAGGATTCGCTTTAGAACCTCATCGAAAAGCCTCATTCACAAGTCATTATCACGACATGACTTTTAATACTGACAACAATCAGTTAAAGCTGTACAAGGCTGGAACTGTGCTTGTGAATACTAACGAAGAAGTTCGGATTGTACATAACCTTGGATATAAACCACTAGTCCTCTTATGGCTGGAGCAGAACGGACAGATAAGCTCTTTGTCTTATGCATCTCTAGAACTATGGGCTAACAGTGGATATAGTGCGTTCGTAGATAAGACTGCACTAACGCTGTCGTATAGAGAAGAATTTTTTAATACGATCATAAAATATCACTATAGGATGTACGCTGATGAATAATTATCCAGACGATTTTAATATTAGTAGCGATTACGCGACTATCAGTGCTACTGGTGGAAGTATTATGAGTTTTACTCTACCCGGTGGAATATCGATAGCAAGCAATACTGTATATTTTCAAAAACAAGAGATTAATATGACTAACGTTGGGATTTTAAGATTACTAGTCAGCACCTCTACAAATCCAGACAGAGCTATCACGGCGTCTAAAATAGACTTCGTAAGGACTTTTGCGGTTTCAGGCGGTGGCACAACACCTACCTCTGTGCTTATTTCTGGCTGGCGCGAATCAAAAAATAAAATAGTGTGCGCACTGTCAATATTTAATCCGTATGACACTTCTATTATTAATCAAAATCCAACAGAGACGTTTTATATAGACGTACGGACTATGACATTCCCGTATTAGATAACGACAAGAAATCATAATTTATATTATGAACGAACAACCAGAAGTATCAGCTAAAGAGTTCGGCGCGTTACAAGCTAAGGTCGAATACATTAAGGATGGCGTAGACAAACATACTGTCATGCTAGAGCGAATTGAGAATATCGCACAAACTAACGTTACTCAAGCACAGCTTAAAGCACACGAAAAAGAATCAGAAGTAAAATACGTCAAGCGTAGCGAAATCGAAGGCGTAATGAACTTTTGGAGCCTTGTAACAAGTAACTTAGCGAAGACCTTCGCTATAGCACTTGTCTTACTAGCTATTTACGCAACCAACAATCTAATTCAACAAAATAAAGCAATTACAGAATTACAAGAAGAAATTCAAACTCAAGCAAGGAGGAAATAATATGATAGAAAAAGCACTAGCATGGTTTTATGCACGCAAAGGACGCGTTTTTTATTCAATGGAAAATCGAAATGGTCCAAGCTCGTACGACTGCTCAAGCTCTGTATATCACGCTCTAAAAGAAGCAAGTCTATTACCGTCAAGCTATTGGATTGGTAATACAGACACTTTATTCGACGCTCTAGAAAAGAACGGTTGGGTGCGACTGCCTGAGGACGTTAATGGCGAGGCAGACACGCAACGCGGAGATATTTTCATCTGGGGTATTCGCGGCAACTCTGGAGGTGCATTAGGTCATACAGGAATGTTTACCGACCCAGACAACGTAATCAACTGTCGCTACCAGGCAGGTATTGTAATAGACAATCACGACTGGCTCTGGAGTGCCTCAGGTTGCCCGCCATACGCATTTTACAGGTATGTAGGTAAACCAAAAGAAGCTAAACGTGTAGCATTACCTGAAGTATATTACGCAGATGAAGTAGCAACTGTATTCGATTTACGACAAATTAGATGTAACCGATTGATTGATGAGTTTGATTGGGAGGATAACGGTGTACCCGTTTCTGTGGCAGTAAAGACGGATAAAGACGGCTATCTACTGGATGGAGAGCTTAACACAGGTGATTACTTCCGAATTGTCGGCGGTACAGAGGTATTAGACGAAACTACCGAAAACAACAAGCGCTACCTACAACTGAAAATGGCAGATGACGGAATTTGGGTATTGGCAGAACGAGTACGCGAATTAGCGAATGGAGATGCAGGCACACCACGACCGCAACCACGCCCTCAGCCACAACCAGCGCCAAAGACACCAGAATTGCAACAAGCACCTCAAGTCAAAGAAAAGCCACAGGAGCAACCGCTAGCACCACAACCAACAAATGAAGATGTTATGCGATCTATCGGCAAATTAAGTCAAGATATCGCTAAGAATAAAAGCCTGTTAGAGAAGATTATCGATTTTCTGATGAGTATTTTCAAATTTAAGAAATAAGGAGGTAATATGAAACTAAAATCATTAAAGAACATTGACTATAAAGACGTGGCTATTCGTGCTGGATGGACGTTCGTACAGACGTTTATCGCAACATTTTTGCTAGCTGGCGTAAATCTAGTGAACTTACTATTCGCGGCGAGCTGGCACGAGCTATATGCTCTGACAATGGCTACCGCACTGTCTGCAATCGCGGCTGGATTATCCGCGGCTAAGACTATTATTCTAGACTTGGTGCGACAGATGAAAGAAGCCGTTGAATAATTTAGATAGCTCTGCAATCCTATAAAAAACTACTACTTTTGATCGAGGGTAGTTTTTTATTTGGTAAAATTAAACTTATGTTAAAACGTATTATCATTAGACTTTATAAAGAATATCGCTATATTTTTTACGGGAAGTGAGTTTTCCACAGGTTAATAAAAATCTCTGACTTTTTTCATAAAATGCACGCAAAATGCTTGCATTATGTAAGCAACTTTGCTATAATTAAGACAGTCAAGCGAGGCACATTAACAATTAGGAGCACACAATGATAGAACAAATCACAATCAAAGCTTTTATCGGAAGCAATAACAAGACTAAAAAACTTGAGGTCGACAAGATAATATCAACCGTAAACGCTAATCACGAAGCTTTCACTCTCGACTATCCAGTCATTGGATACTGGAGAGGTGAGGCAGAGGAAACAGCAGTACTCTATCTGTCAGACGAACGTCAAAAGGTGATGAACACGCTCAACGAACTAAAAGAGGTGTTAGACCAAGAAGCGATCGCCTACCAAATAGAGAATGATCTACAACTAATATAAAACCAAACGCCTCGCTTGGCGCTAGGGTGCTCTAAAGAAAGGAAAGACTATGCCAATAATAAATCGAATTGTAAAAAAGAATGGCAAGATTATCAAATCTAAGGTTGAAGTACCTACGCCAGTTTATAACGTACGAATTAAGCAGGAAGTATATGAACGGCTTGTTGTGCTTGCTGCTGAAAACGGTCGTAGCGTAACTGGTGAGATAAACTGGAGGCTTGAACAATCGCTTAAAAAGTAGTATGATAGCCGGGCAGTTGTTGTGATTTGCAGCTGTCATTGTGGGGCACTCCGTTTTCGGGGTGCCTTTTTTGCCCTCTGAAAATGGGGATTTTTGTTGCTCACGATAAAAGCTCAAAATTATATCCATGGATAAATCAAATTTGAATAAGGTCTTTATTTGGTCATCAATTCCAAATATCAATCGACTTCATAAACAACCAAATGGAAATACTGTTCGAGAAAATGGCGTCGCTGTTTTTACGCCTAGCATAATTTGGCACTACTCAAAAAACTACGAACTGAAAGGTAAGCATCCGTTTAGTCTCATTTTGTGTACATTAGAGCCAAGCGAAATTATTATTGACGAATTCTTAGATTCTATAGCAGAAAATATTGACGAGGAGCTTTTAAGCAATGTCTTTGCAGAAGAGTTTTCGCCAATGATATTACCAACAGGTGATTTATTTAAGGAGGAAAAATGAGCTTACCGCATCCGAACATAGTCTTCACGCCACTAACAACAATCACGGCTCAAGACCACAATAACCAAATGGCTAATGTCGCGTCTTTAGCTGATGGAACTGGCGTAAATGATGGGGCTATAGTTGGTGGCAAGTTGAAGAATTCAACGGTTACAGCCGACAAGATAGACTTTACGACAATGCCTGGGAATAAATACACGACCACTGAGCAGGATACTGGCAAGAAATGGATTGACGGTCGTCCTATTTATCGTAAGGTTGTGCGTGGTACTGTGAATATGACTGGCAATAGTACGTCAATGCTTGCTCATGGTATTACCGGTCTAACAAACAGGTGGGAGCTTGTCAGCTATTATGGCAATATGCGACTTGGCGGCACTTTATCAAACAATCCTGTAAAACAAGCACTGCCTTATGTTGAGAATACACATCAATCAGGCATAACCTCAATTGATCAAACGAATATTACAATCTCTGGTAGCTACCCCTGGGGCAATTCAGAAGTTAGTATTGTGTTAGAGTATGTTAAATAACTTAACCTATCGCAATCCAATTCACATAATACACTCCCAAAAGTTGAGCCCCGTCAAATCGACGACATCGAGCGGTAAATGAGGTGTTCGTAACACCTACAGCGCTAAAAGCACAGCCTCCCCACGAAGCATTTGGCTTGTCTGTCCATCCGTCGCCAGGTTGACCATACCCACCGAAAGAGCAAACTACAGTAGGAAGCGTTTTGAATTGCTTTGGAAAAGTGATTTGAATTGTAGCCTCGAGAGCGTTGGATGGGACGTTGAGCATTGCGACACCACACTGCATGTTTACAGATTTGTCAGTAGTCGTATTGTTGCGCTTTACTTTTACTTTTTCTGCAAGTGGCATAGTCGTAAAGTCTATCTTGTGAGTATTGACTTTTACGCTAGAGTTTGCTAATATAAGAACATATCAGATACGCATTTGATAACCTCGGTCGTTTTTGACTGGGGTTTTCTTTGTCTAAAAATAACCTCTTACTCAAAATCGATAAATCGCTAAAAAGCTGTCAAGGGTTTTGCACCAAATTCTTGCATCTTTTTTGCAACAAATAAATTTCACCTGTGGAAAATGAAGGTGCTAGTTTTTCATTGGCTTAAGAAGAGGGTAAAAATAATGGGGAAAATTGTTCATATTTCTGAGATTAAAACGCCATTGACAGAAGCCATTAAGAAATGGAGAGCTGACAATGAACGTAAATGACATTCTAAAATCTGGCGTTAGCGCTGGATACAATGTTGATATTGCATGCGAGTTCGGAATAAACGAAGCAATCGTATTAAACAAGTTAGTTTACTTACACCAAATAGCTAAACGAGGAGATGGCTTTACTTGGTACACAGCTAAGGACTGGAAAGAACACACGGGATTAAGCTACTATCAAGTAAATAAAGCACTACAACACCTTGTGAACGCGGGTATTGTTGAAGTAAAAAACACCTATATTCAAGGCACTACAACAAAAGCTAAACATCACAGATTTGCGGTTCAAGAAACTTCAAAATCAGGAATTCAAGAAACTTCAAAATCAGGAATTCAAGAAACTTCAAAATCTGTAAATAATAA
>ERZ773051.359-NODE-359-length-33734-cov-3.755100_pt1 | contig 33734 bp, 24 predicted proteins | sample MGYA00580631_ERZ773051 | MGnify/ENA primary metagenome ERZ773051 (study PRJEB29015, sample SAMEA2738137) | human oral metagenome | biome: human oral; feature: human-associated habitat; material: saliva | place: China | collected 2204 ... | reverse complement strand
TCGAACCCACGACATTCAGAACCACAATCTGACGCTCTAACCAACTGAACTACATGCACCATAATAACTCTTCCCGCTTGGAAAAGTAGTGCAAAGATACTGGTTTTTCCGTTTTGCGCAAACTATTTCCTAAAAAAATCTGTGCAGGAAGGAGAATTTTACGACAGAAAGCCGTCGTATGCCGGCAAAATGCGGGGTGCAGGCGGTTGCCGGCAGTAGCAAAGCATGAAAGAACAAAGCCACGGCTGAATCCTTGCGGATGCCGTGGCTTGTATAATCGTAGTTGAAAACTTTTATTTCTTAACGTCTGAAAGGCTGGTACGCTTTTCGCGGATACGCGCCTTCTTACCTGTGAGCTTACGCAGATAGTAGAGTTTCGCACGGCGTACTTTACCAATCTTATTGACTTCAATGCGGTCAATGCTGGGAGAGTCCATCGGGAAAATACGCTCTACACCTACCGTGCCTGACATTTTGCGAACGGTAAAGCGCTTCTTGTCGCCGTGACCCTTGATTTTGATAACAACACCACGATACAACTGAATACGTTCTTTGTTACCCTCGACAATTTTGTATGCTACGGTTACTGTGTCGCCGGCTTTGAAAGACGGCCTTTCTTGCTGCGCAGCAAAAGCTTCTTCTGCAACTTTGATTAAATCGACCATTGTTTTGTAGGATTTATTTGTTGATATGTCGGTTCCTCACGTCGTGTCCGGCCACTTTGATTCCGGATAGTGGGCGCGGGAAAAGCGGTGCAAAAATACGAATTTCGGCGAAAACAGGGAAATTTTTAAGGATTTATTCTTCCTTTATGGTGATTTTCTATACTGCGCCGGTTTTTGCGCCTTCGGTTCTAAACAGATAAGGAGAGCCCCAAAAGCCCTCCTTATATTATATAATGTGTCGACACTTGCGCTGCAAGCAAGCTTAATGGCGACGTCCGCCGCCGAATCCGCCCGGAGGCGGACCGGGAAACTCGCCGCGACGACGGCCGCCTTCGCCTTTCTCGCGGCTACCGGCCTTGCCGTTGAAGATATTCAAGCGATAGCTGAGGTTAATCATAAAGTAAGAGTTGACAGCATTGATCCAAGAGTCGCGCCGCATTTGAGCTGTGACGCTCCGACTCACGTTGCTTTGCCGGTGAAGCAGGTCATAGAAGCGCACGCTTAAGGTCAAGGACTTGTCGCGCAAGAAGCTCTGAGCGATTTGTGCGTTCCACAACAACTCGTTTGTATTCATCGCGCGATCAACATAGCCTCGGCGACTGCTCATTTGGATGTCGGAAGAAACAGTCATACCCCAAGGCAAGGAAATATTGCCCGAAAGACCGTAAGCGTACAACCAAGTGCTCAGATTTCCGGCCGTCTGAAGCGAATTGCGCGTATGATCGTAATCTAAAGTGCCGATTAAGCCGATATCAAAGAAGGAGGCGCGATACGTAAAATTGAGGTCCTCACGAATATCTAAGCTCCGCGCGGAATTTTTAACAGCCGGCGTGGAGTCGAACACACTATTATAATAGGATGCACGCGGGTTGGCTTTGATGGATGCAGCGGGACGCAGCAGCGATTGGAACAAAGCGGGCGCCAAAGCTGGAGAACTGATGCGACTAATGAAGCCCACGTCGTTGCGGAATTCAACGTCGGTGAAGGTGCTTAAGGAGAATTGTTTGTTCTTGCCAAAACTAAAGTTGTAGATAAACGTACCATCTAAGTCCCAACTGCCGTTTATGTTCTCCGGACGTGAGTAGCGCACACCCGTAGCATCGTTGTAGATGACGCGCGTACTGATGGAATTGGTCGTATGTGCAAAGGATAGGTGGGCCATAATGCCGGCTTGGCGCGCCGGATTATAACCATAATAGGACGCACGCAAGGTATTGGTCCAAGAGGGCTTGAGGCCGGGATTACCCATCGAGATATTAAGCGGATCGGAATTGTCGACGACGTCGAGCAAATTGGTCATTGACGGCTGACCGGCTTTACCGCGGTAACGGATGTCGATAGAATTGGTCTTGGACATGCGATAACGGAAGCGCAAGGTCGGAGATACGTTAAAGACAGAGCGCGTTATGAGGGTATCGAGCTGACTTGGGCGAGTGTATTGCATCTTTGTGCGCTGCGGATCGAAAGAAACACCGGCATGGAAGCGAATATTCTTCGTATCATATCGAAGATCCAAATCTACGCTATTGTTGAAGTAGCGGTAGGTGGCATACTGACTGTTGTTTAAATCGCGCACGGTTTCTAAAATCTGCGCATCGGTCGGCAAAGTGCCAAGGCGCGGGTAAGCGTTTGCGTTCCCGTAAGTCAGCGGATCGAGCCTATCTAAATCGTACAGCGACCTGCGGCCGTCTTGATACTTATAAGAATACTCGTAACGCAACTGGGCGTACCAATTCTTACCCAAAGGCTCTACGTAACCAAGGCGAGTGCTATAACCATAGCTCTCGGATGGCGAAGTTTCGTATTGGTTGAGAAAACTTGCGGGCTTTCCGGTATAATAGTTAATGTCTGAAACGTTGAATCGCTTGTTGTTGGCGTGCGTATATTCACCATTCAAGCGCAAATTCACGTTGCGGCCTTTTTTACCAAAACGCCGAACGAGATGAAGCTCAAGATTGGCGGAATTTGTATTGCCGTGGCTGAACGTCTCCGCAAGATTACGATTGACAGCGATAGGCGTAAGCAACGTATTATGCACGCTAAAGATAGAATCGAGCGGATTCTCGACGCCGGCGAAAGTATAAGGATTTTGATTGAACGTTGCCGAGCGCGATTTCCCGTTGTTGCGGGTTGCATTATGGCTAAAGCTGGGTTCTATGCCAATAAACGTCAGCGAATCCGGGTTCCAACGCAACTCAGCATTGGCCCAAAAGCTATTCGTATGGCTATAGCTACGCTGATTTCCGTTCGCGAAAGAGCTGGTTCTGCCCGAAGTCAAGAAATTTTCCGTCGAAGAAATAGAATTTAAATCTACGTCGCGATGCGAATAGCGCACATTTCCTTCTACCTCAAAGTGGCCGGCTTTTTGTTGCTCAATCTTGTTGTCCCAATAAAAGTCGAGGCCGATCATTTTCGAGGCCGTCAAGCCTTTATTTCCGCCAAACGAGTGCGGACCGCCGAAGCCCTGATCATTTGTATTGTTCAGGCTGCTAAAGAGCGATATTCGGCTGTTATCCGTAAAGCGCGTAGCAAACAAACGATCGGAATAGCGCCCTTTATTGCCAGCTCCGAGGTCAATATTTGTAATCCAAGAATCGTTGAGCGCCTTCTTAGTCGAAATATCCAGCACCGTCACCTCTTCCCCGTCGTCTATGCCCGTTTGTTGAGCGTAGTCGCTCTTTTTGTCATACGCTTTAATCTTGCCTACGATGTCCGTCGGCAAGTTTTTCATCACCGTTTTGGTATCTCCTTTGAAGAAGTCTTTACCATTGACCAAGAATTGTTTGACCGTTTTTCCGTTCCATCGGATGGTGCCATCGTCGCTCACATTTACACCCGGCAGCTGCTTAATCAGCGCTTCGACTGTCGAGCCTGTCGGTGTGCGATATGCAGATGCGTTAAACTGCGTCGTATCTCCAACCTGCTGCATTCGCGCTGCGCGTCCATAGACGATGGCCGCTGCGAGCGTATTCTCTTCCGTCTTCATACTTACGATGCCCAAATCAGCCGTTTCGTTGTGATCATTGATCGTAATGTAGCGAAGCGCCTCTTCGTAGCCCGTATAACTAAACCGCACAAGATAACTTCCGGGCTTGTCCATACGGATTACAAACTGCCCAAGGCTATCCGTCAGTGCACCTCTGACAAAGGCGCTGTCGCTTTGCTGCAAAATTGAGATCGAAACATAAGGGAGTTTGGCCATCGTCTGCGCATTTTCGACCGACCCCTGTACTTGATAGCGCTGCGCCTGCACCGACAAGAAGGCAGAAAGCAGCAGAAGCAAGGAAGCAATTCTTTTCATTATGACTAATTGAATGTTGCTAAGAGATAGAAGTTCTTGTTATAGTCGCAAATATACAAAACTTTCTACAAACAGCGGTTTTTTAGCAAGAAATACGTCGCCACAACGCAAAGTGAGTACGGAAGGAAAATCTTTCATCGTTTTTCTTATCAAAAACTTCATGGCGCCGAAAAAAACTCGTATCTTCGCTTTGAGGGCTTACAAGCCGGCTTTGAATCTTCAAAGTCAAAAATTGAAGAGCCATTTACCCACGATTCTGCAACACGATCTATTATGAAATACGCCGAATACATAAAAAAAGTAGACATCACCAGCCTTTGGAGCGGCAGGAAGCACATTGTTTGGACCTTGCGTCCCGATGTAAACGTCTTGAGCGGAAGAAACGGCGAAGGAAAAACCACTATCCTCAACAAACTCGTGCATTATCTGCACGAAGCGCCGCAAACGGGCGAACTGCAACACGTCACGCGACAAGGCGTGCGCATTGATTTTCATCCACAAAGCGCCGATTGCGTCCGCTATGACCTGATTCGCAGTTTCGATCGCCGGATCATCCAGAGCGAGGCGCTCTCTAAGATCACCGACCAAAAGCTGTGGACCGAGCTAGATTGGCAATTATATCTCTTGCAGCGGCGTTATCTCGACTACCAGGTGAATGTGGGCAACCGCATGATAGCTTTGCTCACCAACGGCAGCCCCGAAGCGCGCCAAGAGGCAGAAGAAGCCGCTCAGATCAAGACGCGCTTCCACGACATGATTGATGATTTGTTTGCAGAGACGGGAAAAACTATCGACCGTCAAAGCAACGAACTCCGATTTCAGCAATACGATGAAACACTGTCGCCCTACGTCTTATCAAGTGGCGAAAAGCAGATCCTGCTCATCCTCTTAACGGCCCTTACGGAGGACCGCCAGCCCTACGTATTCTTTATGGACGAACCCGAAGCCAGTTTACACTTCGAGTGGCAAAAGCAATTGATCTCCCTCGTGCGCGAACTAAATCCGCGAGCGCAGATTATCCTGACCACACACTCGCCCGCCGTGATCATGGATGGTTGGCAAGACGCCGTCACAGAAGTATCCGACATTACGCTCAACGGACATAAGCATTAACAACTTCATCGCCACGTCCTGTTACTCCTCTTACTGAATGCTTTATGGCCAAACGTCTTTCGCGCAATCTTAATTCCGACTACATTGCAGCAATGAATCGCCTCGACGGCAAGCATCGCCGGCGCAGGATCATTGCTTATGTCGAAAGTTTCGACGATGTCAGTTTCTGGCGAAACTTACTCCAGCCGCTCGAGAGCGAGCATTATTATTTTGAGATTATGCTCCCCTCGCGCTCCTCTTTGCGCAAGGGCAAGAAGACCGTACTGCAAAACGAGCTGGGGTCGCAATTGGGTAAGTATATGATAGCCTGCGTCGATGCCGACTATGATTATGCCCTGCAGGGCGCAACGCTCACCTCAAGAATCCTGTGTACCAATCCTTATGTCTTTCATACCTACGTCTATGCTATTGAAAACTATCAGTGTTACGCCCCTTCGCTCCACGCAGCTTGCGTTATGGCCACACTCAACGACCACCATCTCTTCGATTTCGAGGCTTTCCTGACCGACTATTCACGGGCTATTTATCCCTTGTTCGTATGGAGCATCTGGTGCTATCGCACCGGCCGGTATCCACAGTTTTCGATGCTTGATTTCTATCACATCGTGATGCTCACGCAGCTCGACTACTTTCACCCCGAGCGCACGATCGCCTCACTACGTCGCAGAGTCAACGCAAAAATAGCCCGCTTGCAGCAGCAGTTTCCCGAAGCAAAATCCACCTACAAACCATTATCTGAGGAGTTGGAGCGCTTAGGCTTAGACGAAGACCATACATATTTATATATGCGTGGCCACGATTTGTTTGAAGGTGTCGTTGCGCCACTCTTGCAAGGCATTTGCGACACGCTACGTAAGGAGCGGGAGCGCGAAATCCACCGTTTGGCCGTACATTATACGCAAGAGCAAAACGAACTCGCCGGTTATCGCCACAGCATAGTCCCGATTGAAGATGTGCTGAGGCGACAAACGGGCTACACGGCTTGTCCGGCTTACCTCCGCGTGCAAGCCGACGTGCGCCGCTTCTTGCAATCCATCACGCCGACACCTCTACCGCCTGCTGAGGCTCAATCGGCGCCGACCGCTACAGATCTCCCGCCTTCTGGCAATCATTCAGCAAAGTCTTAGGCCGGCCTACCGACAAAACAGGTCCTCACACTCCCCTTCCCAACCCAATCAAACAAGAGGCTGTCCTGAAATGTGAATCCTCCGCTTGGCAGCACCACCGCGAAGTGTCATCACGCCCCGACAAAACACGAACAGTCTATGCTTCCGTCTTTTTTAGGGAAGCGACAAACTGATTTTCAACGCACAACATTTCCATCTTGCACCGCCGCGCATCATCATTGACCGCGCGAAAAGTTGGCGCACGCAGTTTTTTCTCACGATAAAAAAGGCTTCACCTCGTGAGAAAAAAGGTTTGCGCTCACGACAAAAAAGGTTTGCGCTCGTGATAAAAAACCTACAGAGCCGATCTTTGCGCCGCACAAAGTCAAAGGTGCGCACGCGCAGATCAAAACAGTGCAGTACGTAAACAAAGCAGCGGCCTACATTTTCACTGAAACGTAGGCCGCTTTAACGATACTGCGATCATCAAACGCGAAGAGGTGATTATGCGTAAGGCGTGCGAGAGGCGCGCTATAGATGCGGCTTGATGAAATGCAGTCGGCAGCATAAAAACTTGCCACTAAGGGCAGTTGTATCTCATTTTAAGCAGGCGCGAATCTTCTCCGGCAAAATGGGCATTGCACCATGCTGCGTGCAAACAAAGGCGGAAACGTCGACAGCCAAGCGATGGGCGAAATGGATGTCGCGTCCGCAAAGGAAGGAGGCGACAAAGGCGGCGCTAAAGGAGTCGCCGGCGCCTACCGTATCAGCCACTTCTATGCAGGGGGTGGGAAGAAAACTTTCGTCGCCGGCCGTGAAGACGTAACTACCTTGGATGCCGCAAGTCAAAACGACGATCTTGATAGAGAAATGCTCGGCCAACTGGCGACAACGTTCAGCTATGCTGCCTCTCAATTGGAACAAATGGGATACGATTTCAAGTTCCTCATCGTTGATCTTTAAGATATTGCAGGCCCTAAGCGAACTTTCGATGACGCCGGCACTGTAGAAGTGTTGGCGAAGGTTGATATCGAAAATTTTGCAACTCTCCACGGGCATTTCTTCCAAGAAGCGGTTGATCGTGCGCCGAGATACATCGCTACGCTGTGCGAGACTGCCAAAACAGAATGCAACGGTATCGCGTGCCAACTCCTTCAAACTGGGCGTAAAGGCGATGTTGTCCCACGCCACGCCCTCAAAGATCTGGTAAGAAGGAATTCCCTCGGCATCCAGCGAGACCTCGACCGTCCCGGTTGGGAAGGGTACGATCTGCAAACTGACCTCTAAGCCTTTATCAGCCAACAGTTGTTGGGCCAAACGGCCTAAGTCGTCATCACCCAAAGCACTTACGACGCAGCTACGCAACCCAAGTTGGCGGGCGTGGTAAGCAAAGTTGGCGGGAGCGCCACCTAAGGCGGCGCCGGCGGGGAGAAGGTCGAAAAGAACTTCACCCATACCTACAACATACTGATTATTCATATCTCGTCTCTTTAGTTTGTGATTGCTATGCAGGATACCATTCGCCATCGTCTTCTTGCTTTTGTGGATTTTCCTTTTGCGGAGTATCCTTTTTCGGCGTTTCAGACTGTTTATCTTGGTTCTTGGTATCTTTCTTTTGCGTCGGATCAGTCGTCTTTTGCTTTGCAGGCTGCTGCGGCTTAGTCTTGGCCGGCGTCTTCTTTGTCGGTGTGCCCTTCTTTTGCTGCTTCGCCGGCTGTTGCTTAGCCGGTTCTTTAGCCGGTTGTTGTTCTTCTTCCTGCTTTACCGGTTTCTCGGTCTTCGCAGGCGGATCATCCGGATAATTATCATCATCTTCGGGGACAACTGGCGGTGGCGGAGGCGTCGGTTCTTGCTTCTGCTTCGCGGGTTCAGCCTTCGGGTCGGCCTCTTGCTTATCCTTCGCCGGCTCTTGCTTATCTTGCTTTTGCTCAGTCTTATCCTTCGTGGGTTCGGCCTTGTCCTTAGCCGACTCTTGCTTATCTTGCTTTTGTTCGGTCTTATCCTTCGTGGTCTCAGCCTTATCCTTCGACGGTTCAGCTTGATTCTGCTCAGGTTCTACCTGACGCGCCTCCTTCTTCGACGCCTTCTCAACAGAATTAACGTTGTCTTTCTCGGGATAACTCTTATCTGTATCGGAGATAATTACAGGCTTGGTCGCAACGGAATCGACGTTTTCGGTCGGCAAACCGGGTTTTGTAGTCTGCAAACTATCTTTTTGGTCCGTCTGTTTCACGACTTTAGGATAGATCGGATTGATCTTGTCTTCATAACGCTGACTGCCGGGCGCATAATTCTCATCCAGCGGCAAATCTGTATTGAGCTTAAGCGGCGCAAAGGCCTTGTCGTAGAATTTCTGATAGTCTACGAAGCTGAAGACACGAGGTATCAGCGCCAAATTTTCGTCTGAAATCAAATAAACATGGGCACGACGCAACTGCTCGGCCAATGCCGGCGACTTGAATACGCTTTGCGCGTAGCGATGAGCTTCATCAAAACTTCTAAATCCGCTTACGGAGAAGGTGACAATGTTGAGCACGCGACTGCGTTCTTTCTCCGCGTTCTTGCCTTTCAAGTTGTAGAGCTCGCCGGCGTAGAGCGCCATATTTTGTTTCGATATATCGAAATTGCGAACGTAGAAATTTGAGAAATTAAACTGGGCTAAATCGAACAACAAACGGTTGTCGTCGAGCGAATCTCTGACATAAGCCACAAAGAACAAGAAGTTGGCGCGTCGGTTCCCATTAAACGTAGGCGCCTTTCCGTTTTTCGCCGCACTCAAAGAGTCTCCTTGCGCATTGCGAAGCGCCCATAGTCCGCCGAAGTCCATACCGCCGGATCCGGCTTTCCGACCGGCTTGCAGGCCTTTCACGATTTCTGCCGCCATAGGTTGGAGTTCGCTCTTGGGATACTGCTTGACGAGCGTCGAAAGCGCGTCTTCAGCCGGCTTATATTCGCCTCGGTTCAAGCGCGTCAAGGCATGAACAAACAAGAACTTGTCGCGGTTTGCCCCATCCGGATATTTCTGCGTCGAGCGTTCAAAGTTGGCGCCGACGGTCGCGAAATCGCCCTTCCGATACGCATTATACGTAGCGGCATACAAGGAATCTTCCAACTGCACCGCAAATTGCGCATCGTGCAAATAGTTTGGATCTTGCAAGCGCTTGCTCATCGCGCTATCAGGGAAGGTTTCGACGAGCAGACGTTTGTATTGCTCAGCCTCAAGCGGCTTCTGCCAGCGCATATACAAGAGATAAAGTTGATAATATGCGTCGTGCAAGCGATCAAACTTAGGATAGTGGCGCACAAGTCGCTCCAGCGTGCGCGCAGCTAAGGGAAAATCAGTCAAATCATCCTTCTCAATGACGCCGGCATTGAAGAGCGCGTTCTGCAAGATTGAGTTTGAGGCCTCCTTTGCCTCTTCCGTGAAAGGAAGTTGCTTGAGATAATACGCCCGATTGTGCGGGTCGTCCTCCGGTTTTAGCTTTTGATCGTCCATATCCGCCGCTAAAGAATCAGCAGCCTGACTCAAGCTGTCAGCATTTGGATTCACTTCGCCGTTGGGCCCAAGGAAAGCGCCGGCGGACTTTTGCGAGCGACGCCAGTAGTCTTCATTCTTGCGCCGGCCCCATTGCCGCGCGAAATCTTGCTTACCCTGCGCTACGAGCATCGGGTTATAAAAATAGAAGCCTCGATCCTGCGTCGAGCGTCTTTGGCCCGGCTGCGGCGTCGTCTCAGTCACTATATCAGCGCCCCCATTCTGCTGCCGTTCAGCCTCTGCTTGTTCGCGGCGCTCCGCGGCTTCTTTCTTTTTCAAGGCAGTTATGACGCGGTCTATCGCAGCATTGCGCTCCGATTCCGGAGCTACGGCCAAGGCCTGCAAACTATCCTGCAACTGTATCGCACTCGTATGCGGCACGAGTTTGTCCAAAACCTTCGTGCGCTTTTCTGTCAGTTCGTAGTCCGCACCTTTTTTATCTATCAACGCAAGTGCCTCCGTGTAGCACCCTTGCGCCAAGTCGAAGCGCTCACGATCCCAATACAATTCGCCGAGACGGAGCAAGAGCAATCCCTTTTCAGGTCCCGCTTTCGTCGCTTTCGTTCGCCCATGTTCATACGCCGTGATCGCAGCTGTCGTATCGCGTCGAGCCAAGTAGATATTGCCCATTGCATAATAAACTTGGTCGAGATAATCTTTGTTCTTATCGGCCCGCGCCATTGAGCGGAGGCGTCTGATCATCCCTTCCGAAGCGGCGCGTGTACTAATCGCCGGCAGGCGGTCTGACGGACTGCGAAGCGAATCCGATTGGCCGACAGGGAGGGCTTGAAAAGCCACGACTTCAGTCTGTAGAATGCGGGCGTTGAAGGCTAATTCGTAAGGCGGACTCAAACTAATGCAGCGCCCCAAGGCTTTATAGGCTTCGTCGTTGCGGCCCTGCTGCCGGCAGAGTTGGCCCAGCAAATAGTAGAGGCGAGCTTTAAGTAAGCGGCGCGGTTCACGCTTTGCAGCAAGTCGGAGTCGCGGCAAGGCCTCCGCATAGCGCGCTTGGCGCAAGAGGAGATCAGCCTGTGTCGTCTCAACCTCGCGCTGCAAGCGTCCGGGTATAGAGTCGCGGTGCAGGCGATTGAGCGCGTCCTCCGCATCATAGAACCAATCGAGTTGGGCATAGCAGCGCGCCATCCATAAGCGGGCTTCGTTGGCCACGATGGGTTCGGCTGCGTATAAGCGTGTGATGTAAGAGAAGGTAGATGCGGCCTCGAGGAAGTCGCCTTTCTGAAACTGCGCCTTGCCCATCAGCAACCAAGCATTTTTGAGGAAGGGGTTAAACTCCTTACGCTTCAAGTAAGCCTTCATTTCCTGCGTGCGAGTCTTATTGGCATTCAAGACGGGCTTACGCTTGATCGAGTGGGTTCGAATCGCTTTTTCGCACTTCTCAATGGTAACGTCAAACTGCCCGCTCCCGGCACTTCGCGAGGCTTCATTGCCCACGAGAAATACGGGCAGGAGTTTGGTATAATTGTCTTTGTTCGTATTTTCCTTTGATTGCAAGCCCTCTTTGTAGGCTTCGTGCCCATTATAATAGGTATTATATTTCGTCGTAAAGGATTGCCAAAAACGCGTGCTTGCCGTGTTCTCCTTCGTTGAGCATCCAACGAGAAGAACGACCAATATCAAGAGCGCTATAATCTTTTTCACCTTACGAACAACGAGGGTTGATGACTATACTAACTTATTTTCCTTGTTTTTATTGCTTTGATGAAGCGACAAAGTCCGTATTGCAGGATCATACAGATCGTAATACACGCCCCGCCGGGCAGATTTTGCAGAGCGGCGACCCATAAGCCGCAAACGATACTAGAAAAGGCAAAGAGACCGGCGCAAAGCATCATACTGCGAAACGTGCGGCAGAAGATGGCGGCCGTCTGTTGCGGCACTGACAGCAAAGATATGACCAACACGATCCCAACCATACGCAGCGAAACTACGAGCGTGAGCGCCATAAACAGGATCATCAAGGCCTCGATCCATCTGACGGGCAAGCCCTGCGTGACGGCGAAATCGCGATCATAGGCTATGGTGACGATGGGCGTAAGCAGGAGGCCGAAGAACAGGCCTACGGCAACCACGAGCAAAAGCAGGAGCCAGAGATCTTCGTGCGTGATGAAGAGGATATTGCCGAAAAGATAGGAGGGTAAATCGGTCATAAAGCCGGGCGTGAGATAAGCGAACAAAATGCCCAAACTCATCCCAAGCGTCCAAAGCATGGCGATGGCCGCGTCCTCGCGCACATTGCGCCGACTGAGAAAATCAATGCTATAACCGGAAAATACGGCAAAAAGCGCCGCACCCAGCAACGGAGAGAAGCCCAAATAAGCTCCCAAGCCCACTCCGCCGAGCGAAGCATGGGCCATACCGCCGCCAACAATCACCATGCGGCGCGTGACGACGTATGTGCCGACCATCGCGCAAAGGATGCTGACGAGCAAGCCGCCAAGGAGGGCGTTTCTGAAAAATTCGTATGCTAACATGTCTGCCATTCAGCCTTCAAAGTTAGGTAAAGCACACAACACGACCAATTCTTTCTCTCTTTTCTTCGCACCAAGGCGGCGGGCGAAGCGAAGCGATGACGCAGCGGCGTCCGCTTGAGGGCGACGAGAAGGCTTTGCCGACAGAGTGGCTTCGGTCAGAAATGACAAACAAGGCGATCGGCAGGGCACAATCTTCACTTTAAATCTTTTGTCGACTCATTTTTATCATATAATGCCACTATCGGCTATCGTTTGGCGGCAGCAAACCATCGTTTGGTGGGAGCAAACCATCGTTTGGTGGGAGCAAACCATCGTTTGGCGGGGTCAAACAATAAAGACTTGAACCTGCGGCGAACCGGCGTCAGTCTTTCAGCAAGAAAAAACACAGACTTTAGCAAAAGAGAAATAAGACGACTACAGCGGCATGGCGCACTTTATAGGCTGAAACTTGAGCAGAACGTAAAAAATAATATATCTTTGCAAGGACTACCAACCCTTGGTAACTTACAATAACACACTTCGAAAAATGGAACACGACAAAATAAAACGCGGGAGCTATCTGCGCAAACCGCGCTGGCTCTATAGCAAGATAGAAGGCGGAGAAAAGTTTAGCTTCGTCGAAAAAACGGTAGAAGAAAACGGACTGCATACGATTTGCTCCAGCGGAAAATGTCCGAATAAAGGACACTGTTGGAAATGTGGCACGGCTACGTTTATGATTCTCGGCGATCGCTGTACGCGGGCCTGCCGCTTCTGCGCCACGCTCACAGGCCGGCCGCTTCCGCCCGAACCGAAAGAACCGGAAAAGGTGGCACACAGCATCCAATTGATGAAGCTTAAGCATTGTGTGATAACTTCCGTTGACCGCGATGACCTCCCCGACAAGGGGGCGGCCCACTGGGCTGCAACGATTCGCGCCATACGAGCTGCCAATCCGGATGTGGTGATTGAGGTCTTGATTCCTGACTATCGCAGCGAGGAGCTACGCACCGTGTTGGAGGCGCGGCCGGACATTGTAGGCCACAATCTGGAAACCGTGCGCCGCCTGACGCCGTCTATCCGCAGCAGGGCGACGTATGAGAACAGTTTGGGCGTCTTGCAGGAAGTGGCGGCCGCCGGATTTTTGGCTAAAACGGGCATTATGCTGGGCTTAGGCGAAACGCCGGAAGAGGTGGAAGAACTCCTGCGCGATGCGCACGCTGCCGGTTGCCGTATGATTACGATCGGACAGTACTTGCAGCCCGGTCCGGCGCAAGTTGACGTCAAAGAATACGTACACCCTGATCAGTTTGCGGCATATAAAGATTACGCGCTCAACTTAGGGTTCGACAGTGCCGAAAGTTCGCCGCTCGTGCGCTCGTCTTTCATGGCCGAACGCTCGTTCGTGGAAATGCTGGTTAAGAAAAAGCGCAACGAAGAAGCGGAGCAAGCAGCACAAGATTAGATTGCCGCGCTTCCCGTTTCATTATTGAACCTATAAAAAGCCGGGTTTGCTTGAAGCAAACTCGGCTTTTCGCTTGTTTATCTGCGTCGGCAGCAAGGGCTTTTGCCCCCTGCTGCGCGTTTAATCTTTCGCTTCGGCCTGACGATTGCGACGTAAGCGTAAGGCGATGAGCAGCAGGAGGACAAAAATCACAGCGATGGCGCTGAAAGCAATCGCTTCTGTCACGGAAATGCTCGTCGGGCGATATTCCATCACCACAAGATGCTTACCGGCCGGCACTTTCAAGGCGCGCAGCAAGTAGTTGACGCGACCAATCTCGACGGGCTGACCGTCGACCGTGGCCTTCCAACCGGGATAGTAGATTTCGCTAAATACGATCAAACCGCCCTTGTCGCTGGTCACTTCGTAGCGTACTTCATTTGGCTTGCGCTGCGTCAGACGAACGCTGCCGGTGCCTAAAGGCGAGCCGTCGAGCGCGGTGCGGAAGCGCTTGTCGGCCACGGCCGTGTGCTTCGTATCCAAACGCTTGAGGGCAGCAATCTCTGCATCGGGCGTGTCGACATATTTCACGTCGGTCACGAACCAAGCATTGCCGTTAGCATAAGGATTCTGAAGGGCCTGACCGGCTTGTGCGCCGAAGATGATCCATTTTGCGTTGAGCATATTCAAAACCGGCGCCAAGCTATCGCCCGGTACGCGCTGCATATCGCCGCCCGCCATATTGATGGCGCCTAAGAAGCCTTGCAACTCATCGTTCAAGCAGCGGTCGATCAGGTCTTGATAGCGGTGCAACTTGGCGGCATTGTAGCCACCGATGCTCTGGAAGAAGTAGGCCGTCCGGTTGCTCGTCTCGTTAAACGGATTGCCCTCACTGAGGTTCAATACGCGGAAATCGGTTTTATCCTTGCGCACGACGTCTTCGGCCGCGGACGGGGTCAACGTTTGCATTTGTACGGGATCGGTAAAGGAGGCGTCGTTGAGGTAACGTTTGTCGACTTGCCACAAATCAAAGAGACAAACGACGAACAGGCCAACGCAAAGCATCCAAGACTTGATCATACCGCGCAGGTAAAGCCACAAGAGGCCGATACCTGCCAATATAATAAGGAGCGAACGCAAAGCTGAAGCAGCCAAAATGGCGTGGTGCATATCGGAAATTGCGCCGCGGTAAGTGTTGACAAAGTCGAAACCTACGGCAGAACCCATTGCGCTGAGTGCGGCATCGTCTTTCGCGCTGATACAATCGCCCGCAAGACTCGGGAATAGCCACAAAAGCAGGCAGAGGCCGGCCGTAAGGGCTGAAGCAACGGAGAAAGCAATTTTGCCGCGCTTTGTTCCGAAGACGTCGGCGGGACTTTTAATCAGGCTGGCCAAAGCTAACATGGCCAACAAAGGAATGGCAAACTCAGCCACGACGAGTGCCGAACTGGGTGTGCGGAATTTGTTATAAAGCGGCAAATGATCTATACAGAAATTGGTAAAGGCGGGATTATTATGGCCCCACGCGAAGAGGAAAGAAAGCACGGTGGAAGCCAAAAGTGCCCACTTCAAAGGCCCACGCACGAAGAAGAGACCAAAGATAAAGAGGAAACAAACGAAAGCCCCAACATAAACAGGGCCAACGGTGAAGGGTTGGTCGCCCCAATATTGATCTAATCCGGGCGGAGTTACTTGTTGTCCGCTCTTGGCCGCGATTTCCTGAAAGCGGCCTGCGGACTGATAAAAGCGATCATAGCCGTTGAGTTCCTCAACATTGGGACGATCTAAAATGCTGCCGGAACCTCCGCCGTTAAAATCGGGAACAAGCAGCGTAAAACTTTCACCTACGCCGTAGCTCCATTGCGTAATATAGTCGCGATCTAAGCCGCCGTTCGTCGCTTGCGCCTTCTCGGGCGTCAGCGGAGAGAGTTCGGCGGGTCCACGCATAGACAGTTTTGAGTATTCGTAGGTATGATACAGGTTGGAAACGTTAGCTAATAAACCCACAACGCCGGCTAAGAGAATCACGCCCGTAGCTTTGGCCCACTGAGGTAGGGCCTTGCGGCGCGCAGCATCGATGCCGTATGCCAAGATAAGGAAGAACATGACAAAGGCAAAGTAGTAGGACATCTGAATGTGGTTGGACATAATTTGAAAGGCGGTGAAGAGCGCCGTAACAAAAGATCCCCAAAGGAGCTTTCCGCGATAGCAGAGTATAACGCCGGCAATCGTGGGCGGAATAAAGGTCAAGGTCATCACTTTCCAAATGTGCCCCGCCGCAATAATGATGCAGAAGTACGAGGAGAAGGCCCAGACGATCGCGCCCAAGGCCGCCAGCCACGGGCGGAAATTGAAGGCGCGCAATAATATGTAGAAGCCCAACAAAAATAGGAAGAGATAGAGTACCGGTCCTGAAGTAAAGAGGCCGTAAGCCTTAGCAAAGAATCCCAAATACGAACTCGATTCATAGGCCGGCGCGATCTGATAAGTCGGCATTCCGCTAAAGAGCGTGTTCGTCCAGCGCGTCTGCTCGCCGGTTGCGGCCACGTATTCTGCATTCTCACGCCCTTGCCCCACGGAGGCCATCGCGTCGTGGCCGCCCAAGACCAGCCCTTGGCTAATCGGCGTCATGAAATAAGTAAAAGCGATCACGAGAAACAGCAATACAGCTATCGCGTCGCCGGAAATTTTCTTCAAGAAAGTATTCATTGTCGTTTTATTTTTTGACTGGGTTAAGGGCGATCGGCCCTGCGCTTGCAAAAGTAGCAATTATAATCGGCGCAGGCGCTACCGCACTCGAAAAAGGCCCATCTTTATGGCCGAAGGCGGCCGCCGGCGCTAAGCAAGATGCCACAGCGTTATCGAAGGTCGGGCCTTCGACTTACAAACGTCCGGTAATGACCTCTTCGTACAAATCGTGCATCCGGCGGGCCAAGGCATCGGGCGAGAAAGTCGTTTGTGCGTGCTCCAAACCGCGCGTTATCATCGTCCGGCGGCGCGATTCGTCATTGACAACGACTTGCAGCGCGGCCGTCAACTCCTCAACGCTGTCGGGCGCGACGTATAAGGCGGCGGGGCCGCCTGCTTCGGGCAAACTCGAGATGGAAGTGGTCACGACAGGGCAGCTACTCAGCATCGCTTCGACCACGGGCAGGCCGAAACCTTCGTAGAAAGAAGGATAGACGAAGGCGCGCGCACAGCAGTAGAGCGCTTGCAGATCCTCGTTGTTCCGAATGTGCGGCAAGAAGCGTATGATAGCGTCCAAATGGTGCTCAGCCACATACTTCCGCACCTCGGCTTCATATTCGCGCCCTCGTCCTACGATCAAGAGCGGCAGGCGGTCAGCGGCGGGGAGTTGCTCTACGGCTTTCACCAATCCGAGCAGATTTTTGCGCGAATTGATGGCACCCACATATAATAAATAATCCTGCGGCAAATCCTCAACCGCCACGCGGGCAATCCTGCGCGCCATTTCGGGTGTCGGAGGATGATAGAACAAAGGTTGCGCAGGCTGATAAACCACACTGATTTTTTCTTCGCCGATGCCGTAATACTGCATCACGTCGCGCTTTGTAGACTCGCTAATAGCCACGATGCGCGTAGCGTAGCGGCAAGCGTAGCGCGCTTTGAGGTCATAAATGCGCCGATCGATCGCATGATACATTTGCGGAAACGTATGCCAAGCTACGTCGTGCATTGTTACGACCGAGGGGATGCGCCGCCGCACCAAGCCGATGGGCAATTCGTGACTCAATCCGTGAAACAAATCGGCGCGATCTTTGGCAGCTCGGCCGGCCAGACCGAAAGTGCGCCAAAAACCTCCCGGAAACAAAGCCCCCGGGCGCACAACGCGGCAACGATTGCGCCGGATATAAGGCTGCGTCTGCTCCGTAGCGCGCACCTTGGGCGTATAAAGCAGGTGCAAATCTTCAGGATAGTTTTTCAATTGTCCATCCAGCAGCGTCCTACTGTAGTTTCCCAGTCCGGTAAAGTTGTTAAACAGCCTCTTGGCGTCGTAAGCAATTCTCATAAAGTGGTTTTCAATCGCGGACGAAAATACGCTAATTTAAGTTTTTAGCCAAATAATTTGGCCGTTTTTACGGCCTACGCTACTTTTGCCCTCACTTAAATGCGCCGCGTGCCCTTTTCCGCTATGCTCCTTCTGACGAGGCGCGCGCGAAGGCCTTACGATCACCCTCTTTTGAATCATTTACGCAAGACATTGAAAATTCTGACGAATCCCAAGATTGACGCGGCGCGTCCTTTTATGGACCGCATCGTGAGCGAGTTTGAAAACGGACGCAGTTTGCGCGAAAGTCGCAACAGCATACGCGTATGTGTTTTCGAGGGAGAAGAATTTAACGTCAAGCGCTATGGGCGCCCGCGCGGCTGGCGCAAGCTGGTCTACTCGCTCTTTCGCACGCCGAAAGGCTTGCGCGCCTATACGTATCCGGCGCGTTTGCTGGCAGCGGGCATAGAAACGCCGGAGGCCGTCGGGTATCGGGAAGAGCGCGAGGGACTTTGGCTTACGAACAGCTATTTCGTAAGTAGGCAATGCCCCTATTCGCGGCGCTTCTACGAGTTTGCGGAAGTGCAACTCACGCCTGAGAATATGGAAATCATCGCGCAATTTGCCGCCTTGGCAGCACGCATGCACGAGCAAGGCATCTTGCATCGCGACTTCTCACCGGGCAATATTTTGTTTGATCAAGTGGAAGGAAAATGGCGCTTCTCTTTAGTAGACACGAACCGGATGTATTTCGGGCCGGTAAGCGTGCGCCGCGGCTGCGAAAACTTCGCCCGTCTGTGGGGGCAGACCTGCTTTTTTGAATTGCTCGCCTTGAAATATGCCGAGGCGCGCGGAGCGAATGCGGCCGACTGCTTGAAATGGATGTTGGCAGCTCGCAAAAAATTTTGGTTGCGCTACATTCGCCGCCACGGCCGTCCCTTTGCCATCGATCTCTAAGGCAAAGGCGTAGGCGAAAGGTGCAACGCCGACAACCCACATTCTTTTTAGTTCGCCGAACGATGTATATAAATAATCGTTGGGGGCTTTTCTTTTGCCGACAAGTCCTGCTACGAGGCTACACATAGCTACGGCATCTACGTCCAATGGAATTGCGGATGCGGCACACCCACTTTCTTTTCCGTCTGACTTTACGACGCCACCCGTCTTTTTATTCACCTTGCGCAGCAATGTATATGGGCGAACTACGTGCGCAACAACGAGGCGTAAAGATTCCATTTTGCGACACGCGGCATTGCACATTTGCCGCTCTTCCATACCACGATTTTAGTTTACGCTCACGAGCGTACACCTTTTTTATCGTGAGCGTACACCTTTACGCTCGTGAGCGCAAACCTTTTTTCTCGTGAGCGCAAATGCGGGTAGTAGGATTGGGTGGAAAATAGTTGGGAAAACATAGGAGTATTATCCCACGCAAAACATAGCGTTCCGGCGCACTAAGCAATGCTTATTCGGAGAGTGGGCGATGAAGTGTGGCAATGCCTCGAACGAAAAAGGGAGAGCCGGCTTGCGCAATAGGACGCAGGCTGGGAAATGTGGAGAATAGAGGGGGCGAAAAGAAGTGTTCGTTTCACCTAAAAAGAAAGAAGATGGCGCCGTGTCGAATGGAGGCGATGCAGACTTTCGGCGGCGTATAAAAGGCGGCGAAAGCAGCGTTGACAAACGAAGATGCAACGACTGAAAGTAAGCGAGGGAGGCGGCGACAGCGGGACAGGCTTAAGGGGCAGTCATCGCTTCGCACACTTTATCTTGGAAGCGGTGGGCTACCGACTGGCGCAAGATGCCTTGATTCATAATGGCAAAACAGAGGGTATGGCCGTTGGGGGCTGTGCAATAGCCCGAGAGGGTGCTGACGCCTTCTAAGGTGCCGGTCTTTGCGGAGACGTTAGCGTAAGCCGGACCGGAGGTCATACGTTTGCGCAAGGTGCCGTCGACGCCGGCAAGCGGAAGCGAGGGCTGCAGGTGCAGGAAGATGCCTTCGTGGGTATAGGCGTAGCGGAGAAAAGCGGTCAGCAAGCGGGGGGAGGCGTAATTGTATAAACTGAGGCCGCTTCCGTCGGCAAAACTGAAATCGGCGGGCGCGAGGCCTTGATGGCGTGCTAATTCTTTAATATATGCCACGGCTTGTTTGCGGCCGGCATAGGCTTTTCCGCTGTGGGCGGCCAACTGATAAAAGAGTGCCTCAGCATAAAGGTTGTCGCTCTGCTTCATCATGCGGAGCAATATTTGATCAATCGTATGGCTGCGCACGGTCCAGAACGATGCGCCGGAAGAGATGCGCCCCTCGATCAAGCTACCGGCAAGCCTGATGCCGGCGTCTTTCAAAGCGGCAGAGAGGGCTGCGGTAAAGTTGTCGCGCTGATTGTAGAGCAAGGGGGTGAGCGGCGGGTTATCATCGTCCCAACACCAGCCCCAACCTAAACGGGCAGAGTCTTTGAGGGAGAGATCTAAAATGACGTCGCCGGCAATGGCGCGCACGCCTCGTGCATTCAAGGCGTGGATCAAGGCCCAGAGGTCGTCGTGGCCGAAACGGGGGTCGAAACCACCCTTAATATAGATGTTGCCTTCGAGCGTTGAGTCGTTGATGCTCCCTTCGCCGTAGAGCGAGGTGCGAAAATTGAAGTCGGTACCTAATTGTGAAAGGGCCGTCACGGCGGTGATGACTTTCTGGTTGGACGCAGGACGCATCAGTTGGTCTGCACCAAAAGCTAAGATGGTGCTGTCGGCCGTAAGGTCGTAAATATGCAGGCCCACTTGCGAACGGGTGAGGAGCTCGGGCGTCAACAAACTGTCGACGCGCTGACAGATTTTGATGGCTGTGCTGTCGTCGGCCATTTGCATGCCGACCGTCTTTGCCTTGGCCGGACTGAAGCTGAGACTAAAACCACCAATAACGGAGAGGAGCAGCAGGAGCAGCGTTCTGAAGGGGGCGTGCATCGTAAAGAAAACTTGAGGATTCGTTATTTTGCAGAAAGCCTCTCCCCCCGAGGGGGAAGAGGATGCATATAGAATATTTGAGTTCGGTAGTGCGTAAAAAATTACTTCTTAGCGCTACTTGCAGACAGGCCCAACTTCGTGCGGATCTTTGCCGTTACGTTCTCGCTCAAAGCGGGATTGATGAAAATACCGGCTGATTGGGCTGCATTGCTGTCCATAATGTAGACGTAATTGCCTTCTTTGGCAACAGCATTGATAGCATCCATCACTTTTGTGATGATGGGCTGCATTTTTTGCGAAGATGCTTCTTGCAAAGCTTTTTCATCATCAGCTCTGGCTTGGTCGAGCTTCTGGCTAAGTTCGGTTAATTCTTGCTGACGACGAGTGCGGATATTTTCGGGGGTCTTGTCGTTGACCTCTTGTTGGAACTTTTCGTATTTCGTCTGCAATTCTTTTTGCATATCTTCAAGATCTTTCTTAAACTTATCTTGCATGCCTTGCAGTTCGGTCTGTGCTGTTTTGTAGGCCGGCATATCTTGGATAATGCTAGCGTAATCAAACTGAGCATACTTTTGAGCAAATAGGCTCAAGGGGGCTACGAAAAGAGCCAGCAACAAAATCTTTTTCAACATGTTTCTATCTGTTTTTAATTATTATGCACTTTAATGTCGCGAAAGTAGGCAATTTAATTGGAATAGCCTAATTTGGCGAGTACTTCGTTACTAATATCAATGGAGGGAGAAGCGAAGATGATGCCTGCCGTCTCACTGGCGCGATCCAAAATCAACTGGAAGCCGCGCTGATCGGCGATGGACTTGATCGCACTGTAAATATCGTCCTGAATAGGGCGGATAAGGCTTTCGCGCTTTTTGTATAATTCGCCCTCGGGACCAAAATATTTTTTCTTCAATTCGGACGCTTCTTTCTCTTTGGCGACAATGGCTTGCTCGCGCTCTTTCTTCTGCTCGGCAGAAAGGAAGACCGACTCGCTCTGATACTTCTTGTAGAGGGTCTTGGCTTCGGTATCTTTGGCCTCGACTTCAGCTTGCCATTTCTTGGAAACTTGATTTAATTGCTCGTTGGCGCGCTCATAGGCCGGGATGTTGCCCATAATGTATTCCATATCTACTAAGGCGAACTTCTGCGCCGCTGCCGGCAAGGTAAATGCTCCAAAAAGGAGGAACAGCATCAAAAACTTTTTCATTCTAATTATGCTTTTATCGTTCGTTCTCTTTCTTAATACATTATTCATGACGACTGACGGCGGGGCTTGTTACGCTATCGGGCAACAATTTATGCAGTCGTCAAGAAAATGATGGGCGATCAGAACTCTTGATTCATTATAAAGTGGATTTGGCTGCCACCGGCTTTTACGCCATTGATCTTCTTTTGAAAACCATAGGCCCAGTCGATACCCAACATACCAAGCATCGGCAACATAACGCGAACACCGAAACCGGCAGAGCGCTTCATGTTGAAAGGATTGAAGTTTTTGACGTTGGTCCAAGCGTTACCACCTTCTAAGAATCCGAGTACGAAAATATTGGTTGTACCTTCGAGGAGCAAGGGGTAGCGCAACTCTAAGGTCATACGGCTGTAGGCGTAGGCATTCGTACCGGTATTGCCGGCCAAAGAGCCATTTTCGTAACCACGCAAGCCGATGGTCTCCGTCGCATAGCCATAGGACATTCCACCCATACCATCACCGCCGACATAATAGGTTTCAAAGGGTGATTTGTTGTACTTATTATATGATCCTAAGATACCAAACTCGGCACGGGTCATCAACACCGGTGTTTTGTTGGAACTGGTGAGCGCGGTGAACGTACGGAACTTCAGCTTCCACTTGTTGTATTCGATCCAGCGATACTTCTCTTGGGCCTCTTTCTGATAGGTGGCGCTTCGCGGGTTGGTGGCAAGATTTTTATAGTCTTTGCCGTTCCACGCAGAGAAGGGCGGTGTGGCCGATACGGAGAAGAGAAAATCAGAACCGCGGCGCGGGAAGAACATATTATCCGTAGAGTTGCGGCTTAGACTCAACGTGAGGTTGATGTTGTTACTATTGCCATTGGTGAAGAGGAAATACTCCCAAGATTTCATCATATAGCGTGTGTAAGAAAGCTCCGCCGTGAACATGAAATAGTCGTCGGGCCAACGCAAACGTTTACCAAAGCCGAGCGAAGCACTCAACATTCTGACGTACTTGTCGGGATCGTAATAGTTTGTATAGTTGTAGTAGTTGGAGTTAGAACCGTAACCGCCATACATATATCCATTATAGATATTATTGTAGTAGTTGCGGTCGTAATAACTCGAAGCTACTGACGTCTGCTTTGAGTAGGAAATAGAGAAAGAGAGCTGGTTGGGGCGCTTACCACCGAGCCACGGCTCTAAGAATGAAAGCGAATAGCTCTGATAATAGGACGCATTGGTTTGCGCATTGATAGAGAGGGTCTGATTGTCGCCTTGCGGGAGGAAGGCTCTGTGCTTCGCACCTTTCTTAAAGAGATTCTGTATTGAGAAGTTGGTAAACTTCACGCCGACTGTACCGATAATACCCGTCGGACCCCAGCCGGCCTGAATCGTGAATTGATCGCCGCCCTTCGGCGTCAGCGGATAGGTAATATCTACCGTACCGTTTTGTGGATCGGGCTTGATGGCCGAACTCATGGCCTTACCTAAAGCTTCGGGATCAAACTGATTCATCTGAGAAAGATCCATCACTGAGCGCTTGATGGCCTCCATACTGAAGAGGTCGCCGGGCTTGGTGCGCAATTCGCGACGAATAACATTTTCGTAAACGCGTGAGTTACCGGAAATATTCACGCGATTAAACCTGGCTTGACGGCCTTCGTTGACGCGCATCTCCAAATCAACTGAATCGCCATCAATAGTTGTTTCTACGGGCTCTACGACATTGAAGACGTAACCATTGTTGTAATAGAGATTGCGCACAGCATCGTCATCTTCATTCAAGCGCTTGCTTAAGAGCGTCTGGTTATAGATATCGCCTCTCTTCAACTGTAGAATATTCTGCAAAATCACAGTGGGATAAACGGTATTTCCAACCCAGTTGACATTGCGAATATAATATTTCCTTCCTTTATCTAAATTGATATAGACATTGACATAATCCGGCTTTGTTGCGGCAACCGAATCCGTAGTTATGATAGCGTCTCGATAGCCCCAAGCATTAAGGCGGCTGATCACGTTCGCTTTGTCTTCTTCATATTTCTCAGGCAAGAATTTCTTCGAGCGGAGGAGATTCATCAAGCTCTTTTCGCGCGTTTTCTTCATCGCACGTTTAAGTTTGGAAGCTTCTTTGCGCGTCACGCCGGTGATATAGATATGCTCGACTTTAACTTTATTGCTCTTGTCTATATCAATATCGATGAGCACGTTGTTTTCTTTCGTAACATCATCCTTCATCCGAATGTCGATCGCGGCATTCTTAAAACCTTTGTCATCAAAATAACGCTTAATGATAATCTTAGCGCGATTAACCATATCCTGCGTAATCTGTCCGCCAACTCTCAAACCTATACTCTTTTCCAAGGCTTCACGTTCCGACTTCTTCACGCCGGAATAAACGATGCTGGAAATGCGCGGCTGCGCCTTTAGATGCACGTGCAAATATATTGTATTGCCCACAATACTATCCGCCGTAAGCGATACGTCAGAGAAGAGTTTCTGCTCCCAATAGCGGCGCACTACTTCTGACAGATCAGCGCCGGGCACTTCATACGTGGCGCCAATCTCCAAGCCTGCGATGCTCTGCAATAAATCAGGGTCAAACCCGCTGACACCATCGACGACCAATCCACCCAGCACATATTTCGCGGGCGAAACAGTATAAGTAATATCCGGATTAACTTGTTTGAAAGTATTCTGAGCGTATGCTGCCCCAACCATCAAGGAGAAGAGCACGACTAACAGCGGTCGTATTTTCATATACTATTATTTTTCTGTTGTTTGTTCTACCTGCCGACTTGTTTTGCCAAAGCGTCTTTCGCGACTTTGGTAATCTGCGACGGCGGCATAAAAGGCCTCTTCATTAAAATCAGGCCAAAACGTATCGCAAAAATAGAGTTCGGAATAGGCACACTGCCAAAGAAGGTAATTGCTCAAACGCAACTCGCCTCCCGTTCTGATCAGCAAGTCCGGATCAGGCATAAACGAAGTTGTAAGAGCCTCCGTTATGGTCTTTTCGGTAATATCTTGTAGTGCCAATTCGCCTTTCGCTGTGCGGGCAGCAATCTTCCGCGCGGCTTCAGTTATCTCCCAGCGTGCTGAGTAGCTTAAAGCCAAGACGAGAGTCATCCCGCTATTCTCCGCAGTGCGTGCTGTAAGTTCTTCGAGCGAAGTGCGCACATCTTCGGGCAGCCGCTCAAGATCTCCGACAATTCGCAGGCGGACATTGTTGCGCATAAACAACTCTTCTTCAAGCGAGGTAAAGATCAGCGACATCAGCGCTGCTACTTCCTCCGGCGGACGATTCCAATTCTCTGTAGAGAAAGTATAGAGCGTCAGATATTTAACCCCCAAGTCCGAAGCCGCCGTCGTAATCCGGCGCACCGTTTCGACGCCCTGTTGATGGCCGACGCTGCGGTCCCATCCGCGTGCGGTAGCCCAGCGCCCATTGCCGTCCATAATAATTGCCACGTGCATTGGGATGCGTTTCGGATCTATTTGCGCTTTATAGCTCATTGATTCAATCTTTATTGCAGTTAGGACATTTCGGGTTCAGATCATACGTAAGCGTAAACATCGTCAAACTGTAATGATCTTTGTTCCTAAATTCTGTAGATTTGATGCCGTGAGGGGCCGCCAAGCCATCCAAGCGATCTGAAGGCGTGAAGCGGAAAGTCCAGTCTACGCCGGCATTGAGGCGATTGCTCAACTTCCATTTCAGTCCTACGCCGATAGGGAAGTTAACGGTGAACGCCTTGTCCGGAGTGCCGTACGTAAAGCCCAAGCCCAGCTGGATGTAAGGCGTCACTCTACTAAAGCCTTGATAGCCTTGTTGCCAGCCGTACGGAAGAAAGTGCAACTCATACAAAGCTGCAAAGTCGTACAAGTCGCCACTCATCTTATATATAAGGCGCTCCGGCCCCGACACCGCAGGATTTTGCGGATAGAAATCATTGATTTTATCCGTCGATCCGGAAAGCTTGAAATAATTAGCGCCCAATTTTATCGCCATACGCGGATTGAGCGGAAAGCGCGCCAACAATCCGGCCGCCACTTGGCTCTGTCCGTAGAATTTACTATTAACATCGTTCAAGCCGAAGCCGATACCTACGCCACCGCCCAATTCCAGGCGATAGAAGTTATCGTCATCCTGCGCCGACAATCCGAAAGGGAGGAGCGCACAGCACAGCAGGAGGAACGTGTGTCTTAGCATGTATTATCGTATTCCTTTCGTAAAGCTATATTGTGGCTTTGTCCAAGCAGCGCGATTGAGTTTGCCCTTCCAGACATTGCCACTACCGCTACAGAATAAGTACACTTCGCCACCAACCACTAAAGCCGAGCTATGTGTAGCCGCAATATCATTGGGGCGCTTCAAAGCGTTCGGATTCCAAGTGCGCCCGCCGTCTTCCGTCAAGTAGAACGGCGCCGGCTTACCATCGCTTCCGTCACCAACGAGTAAGGCCCCGCCGGCATAAGGTTGCAATGTAATGTTGCGCAATGCGGGGCAAGGCTGCTTGTTACCGGCATCTGTGATGAGATACAGCCAAGGAAAAACTTCCGAATTCGTTTTATCGATATAGCGCGTCCAAACACGAGCGGCCCCACCACGCTGTCCTACCAACAGAAAGCGGTCATAGTTGCTCCCCTGTTGTGGTTGCAGGGCCAGTCCGTCAAGTTCCGCATCGGGCAGTTCGCTTGGCGTATCCATATTGTCAGTTGTCCAATTTATACCATCCGTACTGCTATACAATTGGCCGCTCGTGAGCCCCACGAAGCCCGGCTCGCCAACGGCTAAGAGTTGCGCAATCGGTTGCACATTGCCCATTGGCGACCACGTCAAGCCGTCCGTACTACTCACCACGTACGTTCCGCGCGTAGCGTAAAAGGCTCCATTATAATAATGTATGGAAGCTGGTGCGATGCTACCATCGGAAATGGCCGTCTGCGTCCAGTTAGAGAGGTCAGTAAGCGGAGATTTGAGCAGGAAGTTTTGCATGCCAATCAGCGCATACAAGTATGCTTCGCCGTTCACCAAGAATGCGCGTATCACCTCGGCCGAAGCAAGCAGCGAGTTGCCGCTGACGAGCTGCTTCCACGTAGAAGAATCGCCGGCCTCCTTATGCACATTAACCTTCAGCGTATATTTGCGGCGCGAAACGCCATCTCGACCATAGACCGTGACCACACGCGGTTGGCGGAAGTCCAAGCTATCGGTCAACACGAATGCAGTATCTTTACCCGAAATCAGCGACCGGACACTCAGCGAGCCTGTAGCCGAAATCTTGGCAAAGCGCGTGCGCGAGACGTCTACATCTCCCGGCAGCGAGTCTATATTAAAGATTTGCCCGTTCGCTTGATCAATGCTGAAAGGAAAGCGTTCGCCGGCCAGCATCGCAATGACGACCGTATCCTTTCCCTTTGCAGTACGCTTATGTTGCGGACGCTTCACACCACCAAGCTTTACGAGCGTAATAATACAATCGCCGGCATTGATATCATCGTCTTTGCCGAGGTCTCCGGCGCAACTTCCAAAGAGGAAGATCAGCGAAAACAGCAGGGCTGCTATAGAATAGTTCTTCATAATGTGAAATATGCCTATGATAATACAAGGTGCAAAGATAGAAGATAAGGAGTGACGGACAAAGGGAAACACATGCTTTTTATCTTTTTTGTAGTGCAGTTTCGCTAATTTGTCAATCAAATCAAGAAGCTTTTAACAAAAGAGTGCAAAGGGCCTTTTTGCAAGTAAGTTTGCGAAAAAGATAGTGGCGAAGCGGCTTTTTTCGACCTCGAAAACTCACTCACCGTCAGCCCATTCTTTTTATGTGAAAAGTAGACTACAAGCGGCCGTCGGCAGGCATTGTTTTCTCCGCATTTTAGTCGGAAAACCAACTTACTCCGGACAAGGAAATGCCACAGAAAGGTAGCAAATTCCGATGCGAAAGCCCCGCACGCGTTTCGTTTGGTGCCGCCAAACCATTGTTTGGTGCTGGCAAACGATAGTTTGGTGTTGGCAAACGATAGTTTGGTGCCACCAAACAATGAGCAGCCTCGTTTTGCGACTCACTCCATCAGTTCATCGCCCTCGTTTTCCTTGGCTTTAACACTTCGATTTGGACTTGTCGCCATATCTTAAGCGTCCGGCGCGAACAAGGGGCGGTCGGCATAGAACGCAATGCTTTACGACGTAAGCGGAAATGCGCCCTTCAAACTTTCATATGCGGCATACGCCCCTGCTGTTTAAGCTCTCAAAATGCCGGACAAAGCGGGCAGCGTTTCAAAGTCTTCGCTTCACCCCGCCATATATTGATTAGTGTGTGGAGGCATCGGCCGGCAGGTTGCAAATGTGCACAAGAGGCTATTATTTTGGAGTACAGAGCCACACAAAACTTGCCTTGCCACACGTCACGAGGCAACTACCCTCCCCCTGCCCCACGCTCCTATCTCCGAGTGCAAATCGGGCTGAAGCGCAGCCAAACAAAACGAAATGCAGCCTTGCAAAAGATTTTCACCTTGTAAAGATTGCAAAATCGGATATTATCAGTATCTTCGCCCAATAAATCATCATATACTTATAAATATGTTCGACGTAAAAAAATGTCTCGCCGACTGCGAGAAAAAGATGGATGCAAGCGTGATGCACCTCGAAGAAACGCTGGCACAGATACGCGCCGGGCGGGCCAATGTGCATATCTTGGACGCTATACGTATAAACTCCTACGGCTCAATGGTACCCCTCAACAACGTGGCTGCCATCACGACGCCCGATGCTCGCACGATTGCGATCAAACCTTGGGACAAGAGTATGTTTGCGCCGATCGAAAAGGCTATTATTGACTCTGAAGTGGGCATCATGCCCGAAAATAACGGCGAGGTAATACGACTGACTATTCCCGCACTGACAGAAGAGCGCCGCAAACAGCTGGCTAAGCAGTGTAACAAAGAGGGAGAAGAGGCGAAGATGGCGATTCGCAATGCGCGCCGCGAGGGCAACGATAAGCTGAAAAAAGCGCTAAAAGACGGCTTGAGCGAAGATTCTGAAAAGGATGCGGAAGCTGACTTGCAGAAAATCCACGACCGCAAAGTAAAACAAGTAGATACCTTGCTCGCAGAAAAGAACAAGGAAATCATGACTGTATAGGCATAGTGCACGGGATAGTTGTGCGCAGCACGGGCAGCTGGTATGATGTCCGCACTGACGATGGACGCATCGTAGCTTGCAAGGTGAAAGGAAAATTTCGCTTGCAGGGCATTCGCTCTACCAATCCTGTCGCCGTGGGCGATGGGGTGACGATCGTAGAAACGGGCGACGGGACGGCGCTCATCAAGGCTATCGACGACCGGCGCAATTACGTGATTCGCCGGGCCTCAAACTTGTCGAAGCAGAGTCAGATTCTGGCGACCAATCTCGATCAGGCCTTGCTCGTTGTTACGATAGCGCGCCCCGAAACGTCGACCACCTTCATCGATCGCTTTTTGGCCTCGGCCGAAGCTTATCGCGTGCCGGTCATCATCGTGTTTAACAAGACCGACGACTTGGGGCCGGAGGAGCGCGAGACGCTCTCTTATTGGTCGACTTTATACCGTGCGATAGGCTATGATTGCTTTTGTGTATCGGCAACCGAGGGCGACGGGCTGCCGGCCTTGAGAGAACAATTAAGAGGCCGACTATCCTTGCTCGCCGGCCATTCGGGCGTAGGCAAGAGTACGCTGCTCAATGCTTTTATCCCAACGGCAAACGTCAAAACGGCGGCCATCTCGGAAGCACACGAGACGGGAATGCACACAACGACGTTCAGCGAAATATATGAATTGCCGGAAGGGGGCGCTTTGATTGACGTCCCGGGCATTAAAGGCTTCGGCACGTTTGATATGGAGCGTGCGGAAGTGGCGCACTACTTTCGAGAGATCTTCGAACTCTCACACGATTGCCGCTTTAATGATTGTACGCATACGCACGAGCCGGGTTGTGCGGTCTTAAAGGCCTTAGAAGAGCATCGTCTGGCGCCTTCGCGCTACACTTCTTATCTCTCCGTATTGGAGGATAAGGATGAAAATAAATATCGCGAAGCTTATTAAATGCGCTGTACGCCGGCAGTTGACGTCAACACGCGACAGGCGGCCGATGGTTTGAACGCTTCAGTTGGAACAAATAAAAAGTTTACGATATGTCTCCCCTTTTGCTCATTATCATTTTTGCGCTGCTCGCTTTAGTCTTATTTGCGATTGAAGCTTTCGTTGTTCCGGGTTTCGGCATCACAGGTATTGCGGCCACGGTGTGTGTCGTGATCGCCGATTCGTTGGTCTACTATTATTATGGGACGTTCTGGGCTACGCTGGCTTTGTTTGGATCTATCGTTGTCGTACTGTTCTTCTTTCGTTGGTTGGCCAAGTCGCGCACGATTGAGCGTCTGTCGCTCCACACGAACATAGACGGAACAAATGCTACGCCGGCGCAACTCTCCGTAAAACCCGGCGACGAGGGAAAAGCCCTCACGCGGCTCGCATTGATAGGCAATGCGTGCATCAACGGAGCAGATGTGGAAGTCAAATCGGCTTCCGGATTTATTGAAGAAGGGACATTGATCAAAGTAACGGCCGTCAAGGATGCGCTAATCCTTGTGGAGAAGCGCGCAGACGGCGATAACAATAATATAAAAGGAAACTAAGATGACGCAGGGACGCTTATTGTGGATCGATGATGAGATAGACTTGCTCCACGCACATATTATATTTTTGCAGAAAAGGGACTACGACGTCACAACCTGCTCTAACGGAACGGACGCCATAGATTTGTGTGGCAAAAATGCTTATGACCTCATTCTTTTAGACGAGAATATGCCCGGACTCTCAGGTTTGGAAACGCTGGCGGGTATTAAAGAGGTGCAACCTAATGTCCCCGTCGTTATGGTTACGAAGAACGAGGCTGAAGATATAATGGATCAGGCCATCGGCGCAAAGATAGCCGACTATCTGCTAAAGCCGGTTAACCCGATGCAGATCTTGCTTGTGCTGAAAAAGAACATCCATCAACGGGAGATCGTCACGGAGGTCACGCAGTCTTCTTATCGGCAGGAGTTTGCCAACATTGCGGCGCAAATGAACGACTCTTCGACGCCGGAAGAATGGATCGAACTGTATAAGAAGTTGGTCTATTGGGAACTGGAGTTGTCGGAGACGGATAGTGCAATGAACGAGATGCTGCAACAACAGAAGGAGGAAGCCAACTTGACATTTTCGCGCTTCGTGCGCAAGCACTATGAGGATTGGGTCAAGGATGCGGAGACGCGCCCCGTGATCAGTCCGGACATTTTCAAGCGCTACGTTTTTCCGCGCTTGAGCAAAGGGCGCAAGGTCTTTTTACTCGTGCTCGACAATTTCCGCTTTGATCAGTGGCGAATGCTTAGTCAGGAACTTGTAGAGGATTATGACATCGAAGAAAACCTATACTTCAGCATCCTGCCTACGGCTACGCAATATGCTCGCAACGCTTTGTTTGCCGGATTGATGCCGGAACAAATCAGAAAGATGTATCCCGACCTCTGGGTTGAGGAATCAGAGGAAGAGGGAAAGAACTTAAACGAGGAAATGCTGATTCGGCACCAAATGGAACGCTTCCGTCGGCGCGAAGTATTCCACTATCATAAACTAAACGACTCGGTTGCTGCCGATCGCTTCTTAGGTCAATTCCGCAAAGTGACTCACGCACCCCTGAATGTCTTGGTAATCAACTTCATCGACATACTTAGCCATGCTCGCACGGAATCTCGAATGGTGCGCGAACTGGCTTCTAACGAGGCTGCCTATCGCAGCATCACGCTCAGTTGGTTCAAGCATACGGCTATTAAAGACCTCTTTACGTATCTGGCTTCTTTAGACTATGATATCCTGATCACGACCGATCATGGCAGCATTCGTGTAGATGCGCCGATAAAGGTTGTCGGCGACAAGAACGTCAATACGAACCTGCGCTATAAGGTCGGCAAAAATATGGGCTACAATAAGAAGGAAGTATTTGAGATGCGCGAGCCGGAACAATATGGACTGCCGCGACCGAACCTCTCTTCAAATTATATCTTTGCCGAAGGCAACAAATTCTTTGCCTACCCCAATAATTACAACTACTACGTGCAGTATTATAAAGGTACATTCCAGCACGGCGGGATATCGATGGAGGAAATGATTATCCCCATCATTACGCTTCACTCCAAGAAGCACTAAATGCAAAGCCTCATCAGACATCCTCACATTATATATATAGTAGATGTAGACTTAGATTCGATAAGAATGAATTTCGATTTAAAAGAAAATTTATGTGAGTGCGGTATAAGAAACTATCAGAAGTTCGTCTAAGCAACTCCGGTAAGCTTCTTATACCGACACGCAAACTTTACAAGCACTTTGCAGACTCCGGCAAAACGACCTATGCTGGCATTTATAAAAAAAGCCTTCCACGCCCTACTCTTGAGGGGCGGAAGGCTTTATTTAGGTGTAATGGTTGTTGATCATCAACCACCACTCATTACAAGGTTACTTCTTCACAAACTTCTTTCCATTGACAATATATATACCCTTCGGCAGATCTTTTACCTCGCCGTTGAGCTTCACGCCGCTGACCGTATAGATGCCTTGCTTGGCTGCGAGCGCATCTGTCGTAACGTATTCGATGGCAGACGGGGTTTTCTCAATCACCACCTTGCTCTTTACCAACTCGCCGTTGAGTGCGACGCCTTGCAGCGAGGCATCAAATGCTGCTCCTTTAGGTTGAGTAACGGCGCAGCCGTCGAGGGTAAGCTTCACGATGGAGCAAATGGAGCCACCCTTACCATCTTCCGTTACACGCGTACAATCGCCTTTGATGGTGAGCGTGGATTTGTCTTCGGGATAATTTCCCGCAATGCCCACGCCTCCGGAGCCGGTGCCCTTGGTATTAACGGCGCAGTTCTCGATGATGAGGTTGGTATGGTTCATAAAGATAGCACAGTCGTCACTCACCACATCGAGACATTGGTCGTCAAGTTCGTTTCGCTCGCTATAGATACGGAACGGTTCAGTTGAGGCGATTGCTGTACGGTCACCCGCATCGACTTTACACTTTCCTACCACCCTTGATGTTCATTGCCTGGCTAATAGAAATGCCACTTTGTCGCTGGTCTTAATCGTGGCGTTCTCTAAGGTAAGGGTCTTGGTGCTGTGGTTAGTAGCTTACCTTACCCTCTACGCCGTCAATGACGCTGAGGTCATTGCAATTGGCCGAAAAAAGTCAGAAATGACCAACTCTTAGACATCTTTTTCAAAAAAAACGTAGTTAAAAAGGAAGAAAAAGTTCAAAAAACCGCGGTTTCATCGCATATTCAGCTATAAAAAAGCCGACCAAACCACCCAGTCGCAACACACCCCGCACCGCCGCCAAACTTTCACCTATGATCGTTGAAACTTTCCTATGAGACAATTTTAATTCTCCTATAAGACTCTTCAAACTTTCACCTAAGACAATTTTTACGATCATAGGAGAAAGTTGGAACGATCCTTAGCCTTGTGTGAACGATCAACCGCCCATTTTCGATAAAACACAAAAAAACCGCGCTTTCATCGGTTGAAAACGCGGCCTTTATTAAATGTAATTTTCTGCCGGCACTAAGCTGTGCCTCAATCCTCACTTACTTCGCATTCCGAATATCATCCTGCGCACCGAAGATTAAGTTGCGCTTATCGAGAGCCATACGCATCGTACTGCTTTTCATAAACCGCACACGCACGCGCTTAATGAGATTTGCGCCTTTTTCCTTTGCCTCTTTCGCCGTTGTCACGCCCTCGCCGTGCATCGTCAGGCGAAAAGAACCGAGATCTCCTAAGCGAACTGAATTACCATCCGCAAACGTTTGGAGAATCTCATATTGCAGGGCATCCAACACCGCCTTGACGGAGGCAGAAGATACGC
>ERZ773051.353-NODE-353-length-34564-cov-27.387493_pt1 | contig 34564 bp, 34 predicted proteins | sample MGYA00580631_ERZ773051 | MGnify/ENA primary metagenome ERZ773051 (study PRJEB29015, sample SAMEA2738137) | human oral metagenome | biome: human oral; feature: human-associated habitat; material: saliva | place: China | collected 2204 ... | reverse complement strand
ATAAAACCCCATGGAAAAATTATAGGGAAGGGATGATTTTGCCTGTATTTGTCTGTCTAACTCCATGTGATAATTACCCAATGACATCCTCTGCAACTCCCACTGACGGCGACAAACAAGCGCTGGTGGCCAGGCTTCGTCAGGAGCGCGCGGCGGGTGTGCGCGGCGGAATCTACCACCGCCTGCAGGTGGAGATGACCTACAACTCCAACCATATCGAGGGGTCCCAGCTCACCCAGGAACAGACGCGCCTCATTTTTGAAACCTCAACAGTTGGCGGGGACGGCCTGCGCGTAGATGACATCGTTGAGGCACGCAACCACTTTCGCGCCATCGATCGCGTTATCGACGCCGTCGGTTCACCTATTAATGAAGCCTACGTAAAGGATCTGCACCGCATTCTCAAGCAGGGCACAACCCACTCTGACCTGGACTGGTTCGCCGTCGGGGACTATAAGCGGGTGCCCAACGAAGTGGCCATGCATGAGACCAGTGCCCCCGGCGACGTCGCCAAACACATGGCCCCCTTGTTCGACGCCGCCAACCGCCTTGCCACGCTGGAACAGATTCTGGACTGGCATGTGCGCTTTGAGCGCATCCACCCATTTCAAGACGGCAACGGACGCGTGGGGCGGCTGCTCATGCTGCATCAGTGCCTGGCGGCCGAGATCGTGCCGTTCATAATTACTGACGACCTCAAAGGTTTCTACTATCGCGGCCTGGAACGCTGGGGCGACGAAAATGGTTTCCTCACTGACACTTGCCTGAGTGCGCAGGATCGTTTTGTGGCCTACCTGGAGTACTTCCAGATTCCTGCCGGAATTTCTGGCACTGCCGGGAGCGCTGGTAGTGCTGGTAGGGCTGGTGCTTCTGGGGGTGCTGGCACTGCCGGGAGCGCTGGTAGGGCTGGTAGTGCTGGTGCTTCTGGGAGCGCTGGCTGAAAGGGCCGACGTCGGTGTAGGAAGTAGCAGGAATAAGGGCCTTGCGGGGGTATCCAAAGGAAATGCCTCACAAATACTGAGATTTCGTCCCTTCCCTATAAAACCCCATGGAAAAATTATAGGGAAGGGATGATTTTGCCTGTGACGTCGTCCGCCCCTGCCAACTGCGGGGACCTACTAGAGCCGAAACCGAAGTGACAAATGGACTTTTATACCCTTGATTACATCATCTCGCAGCAGTCGACTGACTGGACCATGCGAGTGATTTCGATCCTGGCGCTACTACTAGTGTGCCTGGTTTTCAGCGTGCTTTACATGCGCGACAGGATGCGCACCCGCTGGCGGGATCTGGGTGTAGGTACCCTGATTCTTTCGCTGGTGCTGGTGGGGATTCAGACCGAGCAATATCTAGACCTGAGTGACCAAGCGGCCCAGTCAAAGCAGTTAGTGCTTTTCGTTAAGGGCGTTGCCCAGGATCAAAAAATCTCCACAGACGAAGTACTGGTAAATTCAACCAGTCTAAAAGACGGCATTATTGTGCGTTTTAAAGACGAGAATTACCGCGTTCACCTGAACGAAGACAACAACTCCTACACGCTTGAGCGTACGCACATTATTGACCACAACGTTTATGTGGATGGGAAGCACTGACATGGATTTCTATACGCTAACCGCAATTAAGTTTGTGCTTGGTATCCTCGTAATGATTATTCAGATTAACATTATGGGGAAATATGAGTTTTCGGTAAATACTCCGCTTAACCAGGGTCAGAACTTTGTGCTGGGTGGAATTATCGGCGGCGTCATTTACAACTCTTCAGTCTCCGTGCTGCAATTCCTGATCCTTGCGCTTATCTGGTCGCTTGTGGTGATCTCGGCAAAGCTACTGATAAGCAGTAACAAGACCTTTAGGCGGGCTATCTCAAGCCAGCCGGAAGTCATCATTTACGACGGCGAACTGAAAGTCGCCAATTGCGCCAGGGTTGGTTTGCGTGCCGAGCAGGTAAGCCGTTGCCTGCGTGAGGAGAACATCTCCAGCATTCGCGATGTGAAGGTTGGCATTATGGAGGCAAACGGTAATCTGATCATCCGTCAGCGTGGTGCACAAAGCAAGATTCCGCTGCTGCCGATCATTAGCGATGGCCAGATCATCAGCCTTGGTCTAGCGCTTGCCAACAAAGACAAGGCATGGGTGAAGCAGCAGCTCAAGGAGCAGGGCTACAGCTCGGCAAAGCACATTTACCTTGGGGAACTTGTAGACGGCAAGCTTGAGGTTGTGCCCTACAAGTAAACACAGGCACAACAGGCACGGCAGACAAATACAGGCTGTGCACAAATACAGACTGGGTACAAATACAGACAAAATCATCCCTTCCCTATAAAAATTCCATGGGGTTTTATAGGGAAGGGATGAAATGTCAGTATCTGCAGACGCAGCGCACAATATGTAGGCTCCGTGCCGGCGTCGTGCAGATACCGTGCAGGCGCTGCCCGGATACTGCGCGGACGCCATGCGTGTACCGCCGATATGCTAGTCAGCGGGTACTACTGCACTTATCTGTGCTGCTCTGTGCTGCTGCGCCTTTATGCTGCAGAGCGCCGTCGGCGGATAACGCAGAGAGCAGAGCGCCGTCGAACTGAGAGCGCATAGAGTCAAATACCACAGGTAGCACAGAAAGCTAAGCAGCCAGGTGACTTTCGGTGCCCAGGCTACGGCTGCCCAGGCTACCCAAGCTGCTTAATGTAGCTGGGCAGCCATAACGGTCACCCGATCTATCTAAGCCAGCTAAGCCAGGCCACTTGTTGCGGTCGAACTACTCATCCTTTTTGAATGGGTCAGGTAGCGGCGAAACCTCAGCAAACGGGCCACGTATACTTTTATCAAATGGCTTGAAAATAGACTCGTAAGGGTCAAAAACAGGCATAGGTTTGCCCTGGTAACGACTGTCAACCACCTGTGCAGCGTATTTTAGACCGCTGTGGCTGGCCTCTTTAGCGGCGTCATAAAGGTTATCGGTACGGCTCGGGAAAAGTTCTTTCAAAGTTTCATCACGCACATATTTCATGGTGCTTTCAGTTGGAGCTTTAAAAGCTTGCTTGATTTCACCGGCGCTGGATCGAAGCGTGATATTAGAAGCCTTGGAGAGACCGGCTAATGATCCGCGTGCGCCTGCAATTGACAAAGCGTCAAAGCCAGTTTCAACTATAAACTCGCCCCAACCAATATCGCCGTCGTATAGTTTCATGCCGTTTGAGGCAATATCAGTTGACGCCGAAGCAATTGTTAACACTTGCCCAGCCGTGAACAGGCCAGCAGCCAGTGGTGCGCCAACACCAGTCAGAGCTAGCACTCCGGCGGCAACAGTGCAGACTGTAGCCGCAGTTTCGGTGACTTTGCTGATGTCGTGCAGCTTGTCTTCGATCGGCTTATTCCACCAGTCAACAACGCTGTCCCCGACCTTCTCCCACCAATGCTTGGCCTTTTCAGCTCCGGGATCATTGTTCGCCGGCTGCGGGTTGGAAAGCCCACTTTGAAGCGCCGAGCTGGCTCCCGCGATCGAGGATGCCTGCTCCTGCTCATCCGCGTTGCGGTTTAGCGTGGCGGCGGCGTCGGAAAGCTGGGTCGCTGCGTTGTTGAGCTGACCCATGAGGTGACCGTGCCAATCGGCCTTGAAGCTATCGGCGTCTTCACCCACCCAGCCGCTGGAATTTAGCCGCGAGTTGATCGTAGGAATTACGTCGCCGGTCAGTTTCGACGAGTTATCCGTAAACATTTGCGCCAGTTGACGTAGGGCTTCTACGTCTGCGCCCACTGTGGTCATGGGGCTACCCTCCCTGTGGCAGGGCCCGGCGTCGTCGCAATGCGGCCCGGGCCAAGTGACATTAACTGCCTACAGGGTATTTATGCTGGCGGCGGCGCGGGTATGGGGATTAAGCCCCGCGTGGGTGGTGAGGGTGGCGGTTACGTGGTAAATGTGCAGGTTTTGGGGCCGACGACGGCGGTCGGCTGGGTGGGGGTGCAGAAACTGAAATATCGTCCGTTCCCTATAAAAATACACGTATTTTTTATAGGGAACGGACGATTTTGCCTGTGTTTGTCTATGCCTGTATTTGTCTGTGTTGTGCCTGCACCTGCCTGTGTATTGGCAGTGCTTGTTTGTCAGGTGTGGGATTTGTTGCGGTTGGCGAAGAATGCCGACACGATCAAGACCAGGCCAATCGTGCCCAGGGTACTAGCCCCTACCGCCGTCCAGGAGAAGTGCACTCCCATAGCCAGCGCCCCCAAAATTGCGGCTGCGGCCAACATGATCAGGGAAGCCACCAGGGTGGACACGCGCGGACACTTTAGCTCGGCAGGCTCTTTGCTGCTCTGGCCACGCCAAACAGCATCGTCCTTAGTGGAGTTGGAGGAGCCGGTGGGCTCGGAGGAGCCGGTGGAGTAAGCCTCGGTGGAGCTGTAAGCGGCAGTGGAGTTGTAAGCGGCTGAGCTGGCCGAAGTGGCGCTCGCGCTGGTTTCCGTGGCGCTGGCCGCCGTCTCGTTGGCTCCCGTGGCGCTGGCCGCCCCGTAAGCCCCGTATGTCCCCGTCTCACTGGCTCCCGTCTCACTGGCGGCGCTGGTGGTGGACAGCGGGCTGGCAGGCTCATCGTAGGAACTGTAGCCTCCGCTGAAGTTGTAGGAGTCAGAGGGGCTGGCTGCCCCGTATGTTCCAGCCCCATAGGAGTCAGCGGAACCATTGGAACTATTAGATCCGTAGGGATCACCGGAGCTATCGGGGTTTAGGTAACTGCTGTTGATGCTCATTTGCTTGTTTCCTTAGTTGCTGGTGGGAGCCGACTCGATGGTGCGCACCTGGCCTACAGCCTGGCCCACCTTGACCGTGATGGTGCCCTTTGAGCTGCCTGCATTTGCGCCCTGCACGCTAGCTGGCGAAGAGAAGATCAGCTTGCTGGCAGAGCCTGAAGGCCAACCGTTAACCGTGCTCTTTTCGTAGTAGTACATGGCAAATGGCTGTGAGCTGCCCGAATTGGTGCCATTGTTCGCGCTGCCATTGTTCGCGCCGCTGCCGTTGTCACCATTGCTCGACGCCGTGGCGCCGGGGCTGGCCACTGCGCTGCCGGGGGTTGCGCTTGCGGTGCCAGAGGGGGTAGCCACTGCTGTAGTGGGGCTGGCCACGGCCGTACCAGAGGGGCTGGGGGAGGCGGTCACCCAGTTGCGCAGGGTGGGGGTGCTGGCGTCGTCGTCGAAGTCGTCGGAGTTGTCACCATCGATAGAGTTGTAGGTGTTGGTGGGCTGCAGGGTCTGCACGACGCCGTTCTCACTGACCTGCCAGGGGGAGTAGGCACTCAGCGTGGCCGCCTCTACACCCTTAGAGTGGTCCATCTCAATCCGCACGCTCTGGCCGTAGGCGGTTTTAATAGTCAGCTGGCCAACAAAAGAGTTCACCGTGATGGTGCGGTTTTCGCCGGCCGGAGCCTGGGTCAGGTCAAGGGTTGTTTCGCCCACGAAGTTCGGGATCGAAGGAACCATGTAGTTGTAGTTGGACTTATCTACCCGAACATTTTGCCAATCAATATCCAGCGCGCTTTGCGGTGCCGCCGAAGTGATTGCAGCGATCGGCATGAAACCGAAAATCAGGGAAAACACTGCCATTACGCTGATCCAGCCGCCGTGACGTCCGCGTACTGCGCACACTGCCAGGGCCAGGCCCATCACGCCTGCCGCTAAGGCCGCCGAGATCACCAGGGAGCGCAGGCTCTGCTCAAGCACCATAGGAATTGCACACATCACCAGCAAACCCAGGGTGATCAGGCTTAACATGCTGCCAGGTCCGGGCACCCAGTTTTTACGCTGGTAGGGCTGGTAGCTAGGGCGCGGGCCGCCCGCGTTGTAGTTGCCCTGCCAACGCGGAATGGGCTTACCGTTGCTGCCTACGGGCGGGGCGGAAAAAACCTGCTGGCCCTCGCCTCCGTTGTAAGTGCCGTTGGGGCCGTCGTTAGGGCCGACGCCGCCGTCGTAGCCTCGGGTTGAGGCGTAAGCCCCGTTTGGGTCGTAGTTTTCTGAGCCGACGCCGCTGTTTCCGTAGCCGCCGTCAGTGCCGCCCCCGTTGCCGCCGTCGGGACCATAGCCAGCGCCGCCGTCGTAACCGCCAGGGCCGTAGGGGTGGCCAGAGTAGTTTTGCGAGTTACGCCGTGAGTTAGCGATGAGCAGCACCGCTACCACAGCGGCGATACCAATAAGGGTGCTATTACCAAAAAAACTGGGTAAGAAACCTACCGAAACGCTTGCCGGAGCGCCACTAAAGAGCGCTAACACAATCGCGCCAGCCAGGCCGCCGGTGAAGTCGCCGTGCAGGGCCTGCTCCACGTGGATGCGCCCATCTTCAACCTCGGGCAGGAAAGCCCAGGCCAGGGCGTAGAGGAAACCGCCAAAACCAAGCAGGGCGGCAACTATAAACAAGATGCGCATCAGGGTCATGTCGATGCCGTAGCGCTGGGAAATACCCGAGCATACGCCACCAAGCACTCGCGGCTGGGCGCGGTAGAGGTTCATGGCGCGGACCGAGTTAAAGAAGCGGTCCATGCCGCTTTGGCCGTAGGTGCCGGGGTTGCTGTGGTAGCCGGGACCCTGGAATGCGGGACCGTTCTGGTGGCCGGGGGTGCTTTGGCGACCGGGGGCACCCTGGAAGGTCTGGCCGGGGCGGCCCTGCGCAGTGCCGGCCTGGCCGTAAGCGCTCTGGCCGTTTTGCCCGTAAGCGCTCTGGCCGCTGTGCGCGGAGCCCTGGAACCCAGAGCTGGTCTGCGCGGAGCTCTGCGCGGAAGTAGAGTCCGCAGCACCCTCGCGCTCGGCGTCGTTGTTAAAGTCTTTGCTGTTCATGCTTCAAGTTTGCAGCTAACCGATGCTTTGGCGATATTGGGGACTACCCTGATATAACCCTGATTAATCCCTACTCACCCCTAATGGCACCCCTTTGCGTGCAACTATATAAACGTGAGTGCCACCCCTAATCAGTCCTCTGACTTGCCGCAGCCTTCCCCAGGGCCGAGGTCGTCACTGTCAGGTTCGACGCCACAGTCTGCGGGTTCGACGCCGCTGGCGGGCTCAGCGTCACCTATCCCAGATCCGAAGTCGCCGCTCGCCTCAGTGCCGGTTGCCTCAGCTCCGGCCGCGTCTGCCCCTGCTGGAGGACAGGGCGCCGAATCGGCCCCCGCTGCCGCACAGTCGGACCCTGCTGGCGCCCAGTTAGCCCTCGCAGCGGGCCAGTCTGAGTTAACTGCGGGCCAACCCTGGCGCCCCGACTTCACCCCGCCGCCTAGTTGGCGCAGCCCCCGAGGTAGTGGGCGAGGGAGCGCCGGTTTGCAAGTAGGCGGCGCGCGCAGTCACTATGGCCAGCAAAATTGGCCGTGGGACAGTGTCTACGGGCAGGAAAGCCGCGCGTGGGGGAGTGCTACTCAGGCCGGCCCACAGGCGGGCGGTAGGCAGCCGGGAGCCAGCCGTGTGACAGGTGACCAGGGCGCCGGCAGCCGAGCCGGAACTCAAGGCGGTACCCAGGCGGCGTCGTCGCGCCCCCAACTGGTGCGCCTGAACCACAACCCCACCCCACTAGCCGACGGGCACATGCCACCAGCAGCCCTAATGGGCGGGGTGTGCGCGGGCATAGCCACGCACCTGGGCGTAAACGTGTGGCTAGTGCGCGCTATTTTTGTGGGTCTGCTCTTCCTAAACGGGGTCGGCGCGCTGGCATATGCCCTGGCCATAGCCCTAATTCCAGCCGGCAACCCAGCCAGCTCACAGCTAGCCGCCCCCACCCGCCTGGCCACGCAGCTAAACCAGCTACAGAGCAAAGACGGCAGAGATCAGGCCACCACCATATTTAGCGGCGTAGTGCTGCTAGCCCTGGCCGCAATCCTGGTGGCCTGGAGTCGAGGCTGGCTGGAAAGCAACGCCTACCTGCCGCTGCTGATAATCGGTTGCGGCGCCGCCCTGGCCTGGAGCCAAGCCGAAGAAGTAATGCATACCCCGCGTTCAATGGCGGCAATCGCGCGCTTAGCGGCCGGCCTGGCCCTAGCAGTTTTAGGGGTGTTGATTTGGCTCAGCGACCACACCGACATGTCAGGCATGCTGATCGGGGCGTTCGCGGCCCTAGTGATGCTAAGCGTGGTGGCCCTAGTGCTCGCCCCGCTGTGGCTGGGAGTAATCAGGCAACTATCCCAGACCCAAGCCGCCCAGGCACGCGCCTCCGAACGCGCCGACATTGCCGCCCACCTACACGACTCAGTGCTGCAAACCCTCACCTTGCTGCGCGCCCAAGCTGACGATCCCCAGCGTGTGGCCGCCCTGGCGCTAAGCCAAGAACGCGAACTGCGCGCCTGGCTTTACGGGGACAACCATCCCACCAACGAAAACCTTCGCAGCGAGGTAGAAAGCGTTTCACGTGAAATTGAGCAGCTTTACGGCGTGCCCGTAGACAGCGTGATTGTGGGAGACACCCCGGCCACCGCCAAAACCCGCGTGCTCACCTCGGCCCTGCGTGAAGCCCTAGCCAACGCGGTGCGCCACGGCAAACCCCCAATCAGCCTATATGTGGAGGTCAGCGGCCAAGAGGTGGAAGCCTACGTGCGCGATCACGGCGCCGGCTTTGAGCTAGAAGCCATAAACCCAGACCGCCACGGGGTGCGCGATTCCATCATCGGCCGGATGCAACGCCACGGCGGCAGCGCCACCATCCGCGCGCGAGAGCCTGGCACAGAGGTGTGTCTGCGCCTGGCCTTGCAGTAGGTGGCTGGCCTTGCAGTAGCTCTGTAGGAGTTGGCTGGCAGGAGCTGGCTGGAGTTGGGGGCAGGAGTTGGCTGCACTGGCTGGCAGGAGTTGGGGGCAGGAGCTGGCTGCACAAAAACTGACATTTCGTCCGTTGCCTATAAAACCCCATGTATTTTTTATAGGGAAGGGACGATTTTGGGTGTAGGGAAGCCAATACAATTAACTACATGGCTGAACCTCTAAGCGTCCTGCTCGTTGACGACCACGCCCTTATCCGTGCCGGGGTGCGCGCCCAACTAGAGCGCGTACCGCAGCGAATCACCGTAGTGGGCGAGGCCGAGGACGTGCCCGGGGCAATCGCCGCCGTCCACGCTCTAAAACCCGATGTGGTGCTGCTAGACGTGCACCTGCCCGGCGGCAGCGGCTCCGGCGGTGCCCAGGTGGTTCGAGACTGCGCGGATATCACTGCCACCCGCTTTTTAGCCCTAAGTGTCTCTGACGCCGCCGACGACGTCGTAAGCGTTATCCGGGCCGGCGCTCGCGGGTATGTCACTAAAGCCATTGCCCCGTCTGACCTGGTGGCAGCCATTGAGCGGGTAGCTAGTGGCGACGCCGCGTTCTCCCCGCGTCTAGCCGGTTTTGTGCTGGATGCGTTCGGCTCCACCCCAGCGCAGGTAGAAGACAGTGAACTGGACTTACTTTCCAACCGTGAACGCGAAGTTATGCGTCTAATTGCGCGCGGCTACACCTATAAAGAGGTAGCCAGTGAACTGTTCATCTCCATTAAAACTGTGGAAACCCACGTCTCTAAAGTGCTGCGCAAGTTGCAACTATCTAACCGCTATGAGCTAACCCGCTGGGCTAACGCCCGCAACCTGGTCTAACCCCCGCCTGCCAACTGCCTGACAAAACGCTCGCAACCTGGTCTAACCCCGCCTGCCAACTGTCTGCCAAAACTCCCGCATAAAAGTAACCTGGGAACATGGAAAAACAAATTCTTTACCCTAGCGGCCAAGCCGACTTTAGCGCCCGAGTGCCAGCGTTGGTACATCTGGGTTCAGGCCACCTGGTGCTAGTTCATGATCTACGCCCGCGTCCCAAAGGTGAACACTGGCGTTCCAGCGGCGGCGCGCTGCCTGACGACCTGCCCAACCCCAACTCGGTAGTGGTACGCCACAGCTACAACCACGGCTCCACCTGGGATGACGCCCAGATCCTGGCTGAGGGGGTCGCGCGCGGTTACAGCCTGGACGGTATCGGCTGCGGCTACTCTGACCCCTCCCTGATCTGGGATGGCAGCAAGCTACACCTATTTATTACAGCCTCACGACTAACTGGCCTGTTTGGGGCCAAGCCGGCCCTGCAAGCCCCAGCCCCGGGTTGGCATGAAACTCCCACCGCCGCTCTAGCCAAACAGGGTGATGAAGAGTTAGCCCTGCTCTACGGGGTCAGCCGGGATAATGGTTACACCTGGAGCTGGCGCCAAATCGATATGGCCGCCGCCGCGACAAACGGCAAACGTAGTTGGCGCACCAATTTCAAGGTGGCTCCCTGCGGCTTTAGTGTCTCGGGTCATGGCGTCTGTCTAAATAGCGGCCGCCTGGTACAGCCCCTAGTGCTGCGGGTAGAGGGCAGCAGTGAGGGGGCGCAGCAGTTGCAGGCCTGCTGTTTGCTTAGCGACGACGGCGGTCAAAGCTGGTTCCTGGGCCAACCTTGCCAGCAAACACAGGCAGGACAAACCGGCTCCCTGGCCGGCGGCACCGCCACCAGCGGCGTCGATGAATTTTGCATAGCCCAAGTAAACGCAGACGTCCTGCTGCTTTCCGCGCGTGACGCCGGCTATAGCGGCCAGCGCCTGTCTGCAGTCAGCGTAAACGGGGGAGTTAGCTGGTCTAAGGCTTCGCCCGATCCTGTGGCCGATCCGGGCTGTAACGCGGGCATGGTTAGCGTGCGCGCCAGTGAATTTGGGTTAGTGATTGTTTCTGACCAACCGCACGTATTTTTAATGCAATCTGAGCTTTACAACACTGTTTACGGCGGTAGGCATGCCGATGACCGGTTCGCACTGCTCACTAACGCTTTTGATGCGCGCCAACGCCGTAATGGCTGGCTGGAAGCCGTGCTGCTACCCCCGGGCGGAGCCTCTGGTTTCACAGAATCAGAAGAGTATGGGCTGGTGCGCTATCAGTTCCTAGCTGAGCTTGAGCCAGGTAGTTTTGGCTACAGCGATGTGGCCTGGACTGATCGCACCGTGGTGGTTGTTTATGAAAGTGAGGGCGGCCTCAAACAGGTAAGTTTAAGCGCGAGAGAGGTACGTCAACGAGTGGTTTAAGTCCCAACGGGGTGGAATAGGTGGCCTGACGGGTGGCAGTATGGGAGAGTGACTATCCCCGTGCAAGCCGCAGTCAGCCATCTTCAGGCTGCCAAAGTGGCGATTATCCCTACCGACACCGTCTATGGAATCGGCGCGTTAGCAAGTGACGCTCACGCCGTGGCGCAGGTGTTGGCAGCCAAAGGTCGGGGACGGCAAATGCCCCCGCCGGTACTAGTCAGCGACATCTCTCAACTGGACGGCGTCGTCGCCAATATCCCCACACCTGCCCGCGCCCTCATGGAAGCCTACTGGCCCGGGGCGCTCACCCTGATTCTTCCCGCCCACCCAGATCTAAGCTGGGACCTGGGCGAAACCGGCGGCACCGTAGCCGTACGCCAACCCAACTATCCGCTTACTTTGCAGCTGCTGAGCCAAACCGGCCCGCTGGCAGTTACCAGCGCCAACCTCACCGGCCAGCCGCCCGCCACCGACGCAGCCCAGGCGCGCACTTACTTTGGTCCTCAGATCGACTCGGGCGAGATTTACTTGCTCGACGACGGCGCCACCCCTGGCCCGGTACCCTCCACTATCGTTTCTTTCGCAGCCACCCAGCCTAAGGTGCTGCGTGTAGGGGTGCTCAGCGTGGCGCAGATCGAAGCTGTTATCGGCAAGGTAAACGGATAGGGGTCGCCTGTGAAGGTTTACCTACTGATTTTGTTGGTGGCTGCGGCCATTACCTATGTGAGTGTGCCGGTGGTGCGCCACATCGCTTTGGTGACTCACACGCTCACCCCGGTGCGTTCGCGTGACGTGCACAAGGTGCCCGTGCCGCGTCTGGGCGGGGTGGCCATGTATGTGGGTATGGTGGCTGCCATTGCGGTGGCCTCCCATATTCCCTACCTGGAGGGCGTGTTTGAAGGAGGCAGCGCCTGGGGCGTGGTGACCTCCGGTGGCCTGCTGTGTGCACTGGGCGTGGTGGATGACCTCTTTGACTTGGAATGGTGGGCAAAGCTTGCCGGCCAAGCCCTGGCAGCCTCGATTTTGGCCTGGCAGGGTGTGCAACTGGTGTCTTTCCCAATTGCGGGGCTGACTATCGGTTCTTCCGGTTTTTCCATGGTCATGACGATTTTTGTGGTACTTACCGCCATTAACGCCGTTAACTTTGTTGATGGTTTGGACGGTTTGGCTGCGGGAACTGTAGCTATTGGCGCCATGGCGTTTTTTGGCTACACCTATGTGCTTACCCGTAACACGTCGCCTGACTCTTACGCCTCACTGGCGGCCACGTTAGGTGCCGCCCTGATCGGTATCTGCCTGGGCTTTTTGCCGCATAACTTCAACCCGGCCACAATCTTCATGGGCGACTGTGGCTCTATGCTGCTGGGTTTAATGAGCGCGGCCACGGCAATTGTGGTTACCGGCCAGATTGACCCGATTTCGATTAGCTATGGGCGCGCGCTGCCGGCCTTCTTGCCGGTGCTGTTGCCCCTGGCCATGATGCTGTTGCCGCTAACGGACATGATGCTGGCTGTGGTGCGTCGCGTTAGCGCAGGTAAAAGCCCCTTCCATCCGGATCGTATGCACATTCACCACCGTCTGCTTTCGGCTGGTTTGACGCACCGGCGCGTGGTGCTGGTTATGTATATGTGGACGGCGGCGGTGGTTTTCCCGCTGGCGGCTTGGGCCTTCATCGAGACTCGTCAGGCTATTTTGACCCTGGGACTATCCCTGATCGCGGCCTTCGTGTTCACCGGCTTTATGCGCAAAACTAAGCGTGAAGAGCCCGCGAAGAAGTCCGCAAAGAAAACTGCAAAGAAGCCTAAGAAGAAGCCTGCACCTAAGCAGGATCTGCCTGATTCGGTGCATCCGACCAAGCTTCCCGACAAGACTGATGCCACTCCGGTGGTGCGTGTGCGTAGCGCCTCCACGCCCGTGGTTGATAGCTCCTCTCTCAGTGCAGCTAGCTCGGCCACCGCTAGTGTGCCTGTTGTGGCTAGTTCTGCTGAGGCTGGCTCTGCTGCGCCCGCTGGCTCTGCTGCTTCTAGTGCGACGACGGCGCCTAGGACCCGCCGCTCTAGGCTTAAGCCGCGCTCGACTACGCCGCCTTGGCTACAGTCAGATGAGCCGGCACCGGCTAGTGCGGCCTCTGCTGCTTCTAGCCTTAGCGCACCCTCAACGCAATCTGCACCTTCATCTTATTTTGCGACCAACTCGCCCGATGAGGCTGTTGCTGCCAAGCCGGCTGCGCCGCTGCCGCCTGATGCCCAGCCGCGTCGTCGTCGAGCTGGCCGTCACGCCGCTACTACGACAGAGCAGCCTACCCAGGCCACTCAGGCCGTCCCGGCGCTAACGCAGCCAGCAGTCACTCCGGCTGCACCAGCAGCTGCGTCCCAGCAGGTAGCCCAGGCCGGTGCGCCGCAGCCGAGCCCGCAGCCCGCTGTGCCGGCGAGTCCGCAGCCGCCGTCGAGCCCACAAGGCCCTTACGGAGCCGGCGCTAACAACAACCCGGCGTGGCAGGCCCCGCGCAACCCCAACGTGCGCTACGACGTCGTCCCCAACCAATCCCTATGGCAAGACGAGGAAGACGACGACACCAACCCCACCGGAGTGCCGGCAATTTAAAAGCGCCGGTAGCTAACCAATAAGCGAGCCAAATGAGCCACCTAAGCGCCACCCAGAACTTCCGCCGCACCGCCCGCCGCTGCCTAGCAGTTGGGCTGATCCTTGCCTGCCTAAGCCTGGGGATTTCCTTCGCGCTAGAGGGAGCCAAGGCGGCTGGACTGGCCTGGGGTGGGGGAGCGGGCCTATTGCTGAGCCTAGTGACCGCCGCGATCTTGTACATTCCCTGGGACCGCTACCCACAGCTGGCCGGCTCAGGGGTCATGATCGACTTTACGCTCAAAGTGCTGGTGATGATCGGCTGCCTGATAGTGCTAAAAAATTTGGGTGATAAAGCAGTTAACCCGCGCTACTTTGTACTGTCTTTAGCTGTAATTTTGGTGGGTTTAACCTTAACCGAAGTAGTGAGCTTAGCCACAGGCAATAAGGTATATGTAGAGACAAATGAGTCTGGTGCGGGGCCTAAGTCCTAAGGATTTCTGCTAAAAGAGTTACTGATGTGACTCAAGCTACTGTAGCTAGGTACTAAGGCGTGCTTTCCTTGCAGCTTTAGGAGCACAATAGGTACTTAGGAATTGCTGTAAGGTGAAGAGCCGAGACGCAGTAGTTCTGTGAAACCTAAACCATCAACCAAAGGGGGGCCTCGGTGCTGGATGTAACCGCACCCGCTCAGCTGGTCACGGCTGTAGCCGCGAAAGGTGGATTTGTGCCACCAAGCATCGATGACTTCTTTCCCCCAGCATTGGCATTCTTGAACACCCCGTTCGAGCTCAACCGCATCATGCTGGTACGCATCATCATGACGCTAGTGCTAGTGCTGGCATTTGGGATCGGGGCCGCACGCGCCAAGCTAGTGCCTGGACGTTTCCAAAATATGCTGGAAATGCTGCTGGAATTCGTGCGCAAGAACGTGGCTGAAGACGTGCTAGGTGAGCGTCGCGCTGTGCGCTACACGCCGGTGCTGACCGTAGTTTTCCTAGGTATCTTGTTTATGAACCTAGCTGGAATTATCCCGGGCCTGCAGGTGGCAGGTACCTCGGTGATTGGTGTGCCGCTGGTGTTCGCCATCTTCGCCTACGTCATCTTCGTGGCAGCAGGTATTAAGGCCTCGCACGGCAACCCGTTCAAATTCTTCAAAGACCAGACCATGCCTAAAGGTGTGCCTGGGGTGCTCTACGTGCTAGTGACCCCCATCGAAATCTTCTCCACCTTCATCATGCGGCCAGTCACTTTGACGCTACGTCTTCTGGCCAACATGGTTTCTGGACACATCCTGCTAGCCTTGTGCTTCCTGGCCACAAACGCCCTGTTCTTTGAGGCCAGCGGCTGGATTAAGGGCCTGGGTGTAGTCACTTTGGGGTTGGGCCTGGTGTTCATCCTGTTTGAAGCTTTCGTGGCTGTCTTGCAGGCATACATCTTCGCCCTGCTGACGGCGGTCTACATCGACACTTCGATTTCCGCCCACTGATCGCCTAGATACTTAACTTAGGCAAACAAAGCTATCCTTAACTAACAAAGACCATCGGCTTAAACCTAAGCCGGTTTCAACCACAAGGAGAACAATTCCATGACTGGCTCCATCGCTACCATCGGTTACGGTCTGGCTACCCTAGGCCCCGGTATCGGCATCGGTATCGTCGTTGGTAAGACCCAGGAAGGTACTGCTCGTCAGCCCGAGGTTGCTGGTGCGCTGCGTACCAACATGTTCATCGGTGCGGCCCTGATTGAGGCTCTGGGTCTGCTCGGCTTCGCTGCTGGCTTCGCCTTCTGATCATCATGGCATCAGCCAGCGTATACACCGCTGTGCTCGCTGCCGCGCACTCTAGCGAACACAGCGAGCACTCCATCCTGCTGCCAGAGCCAGCTGACCTGATCTGGGGTTCGCTGTGCTTCGTTGTGATCGCCGTCGTGCTACTTAAGTACGCGCTACCTAAGTTCACCGCGATCCTAGATGAGCGTACTGCCAAGATTCAGGCTGGTCTGGACTTCGCTGAACAGGCCAAATCCGACCGCACCCGTACTCAGAAAGAAGCTGCGGAACTGGTTGAAGGCGCTCGTCGTGACGCCGCCGCGCTACGCGACAAGGCCCACGGTGAAGCTGAACGTATTCTCAGCCAGGCTCGCACTGACGCTGAGGGAGAAGCTGACAAAGCCCTGGCGGCCTCCAAACGCCAGCTTGAAGCTGAAACTGGTGCAGCCCGTGAAGCTCTACGCAGCGAAGTAGGCCTATTGGCAACCGAAATTGCCGAAAAGCTACTGCGCGCCGAGCTGTCGGACCCCAAGGCGGCAGCACGTCTAATCGACGAATCTATCGCCCAGCTTGAAACCGAAGCGAGTGTGCGTTGATGAGCGCCGAGCTCACAGCCAAAGTCTGGGCTAGCCAGCTAGCCACCGGTGGAAAGCGCTCCGTGGTGCTAGGTCACCAGATGCTGGGCGTGGCTCACATCATTGCTGAAAACCGTCCGCTACTTAACTCACTTACCGACCCTGCCCGCTCCAATGCGGATAAGCAGAAACTGGCACGTGAAGTCTTTACCGGCACAGCGGATGCAGCAGTAGTGGAGCAGCTTTGCGAACTGGTGACCGGCCACTGGCTAGACCCCATCAAGCTACTGACACGCATGCACGATCTAGGTATCGAATCGGTTATTGCCGGCTCGGTCAGTGCCTCCGTGCCAGTTGAAGATGAGCTCTTCGCGGTAATCAACGTGTTAAAGCGTGACCGGCAGCTACGTCAAGCTCTGGACCCCTCACGCCTTAGCACCCCAGACCAGCGCGCGCAGCTAGCCGCCAGGTTGTTTGAAAGCCAGCTTTCAGAAGCTGCGCTGACCCTCCTAATGTGGTGCGCCCGCCACGAGGTGCGCGCCGGCATCACCTACAACCTGCGCCGTGTATGCGAGCTTGCCGCACGTCGTCGGGGCCTAGTGATTGCCGACGTGACCAGCGCCGTCGAGCTGACCCAAGCCCAGCAGCAGCGCCTGATCAAGGCCCTAGCCAAGCGCACCGGGCACGACGTCGAACTGCACCTAGAGGTAGACCCTGAGGTAATCGGGGGCCTGCGCATCCTGGTCGACGAGCGTCTATACGACAACACCACCCGCAGCGCCCTCAAGGCACTGCGCACCCAAATCGCTTAAACATTCGTGCCGGTAACGGCAGTAAATGAGGTAAGGAACCGCAATATGGCTGAGCTGAGTATCTCTCCTGCAGAGATTCGCAGTGCTCTAAATGAGTTTGTTAGCTCCTACCGAGCCACCGACGTGGCCGGTGAAGAAGTCGGTCAGGTCGTGTTTGCTGCCGACGGTATCGCCCACGTGGAGGGGCTGGCCGGCACCATGGCCAACGAGCTGCTGTCTTTCGAAGACGGCACCCTAGGCATGGCCATGAACCTGGAAGAGCGCCAGATCGGCGTCGTCGTTCTAGGTGACTACACCGGCATTGAAGAAGGACAGGCTGTACGCCGTACCGGCGAGGTACTGTCCGTGCCGGTCGGTGACGGCTACCTGGGCCGTGTAGTAGACCCGCTGGGTAACCCCATCGACGGTCTAGGCGACATCACCGATCTAGAAGGACGCCGCGCTCTGGAGCTACAGGCTCCCGGCGTTATGCAGCGTAAGAGCGTGCACGAGCCGCTGCAGACCGGTCTTAAGGCTATCGACTCCATGATCCCGATCGGTCGTGGCCAGCGCCAGCTGATCATTGGTGACCGTCAGACCGGTAAGACCGCTATCGCTCTGGACACCATCTTGAATCAGCGTGACAACTGGCTCAGCGGTGACCCCAACAAGCAGGTGCGCTGCATCTATGTAGCCATCGGCCAGAAGGGCTCCACCATCGCCTCGGTGCGTCGCACCCTGGAAGAGGCCGGCGCGCTGGAATACACCACCATCGTGGCCTCGCCCGCTTCAGACCCGGCAGGCTTCAAGTACCTAGCTCCCTACACCGGTAGCGCCATCGGTCAGCACTGGATGTACAACTCCAAGCACGTGCTGATTGTTTTCGATGACCTATCCAAACAGGCTGAAGCCTACCGTGCAGTGTCGCTGCTGCTGCGTCGTCCCCCGGGCCGTGAAGCCTACCCCGGCGACGTCTTCTACCTGCACTCTCGCCTGCTAGAGCGTTGCTCCAAGCTATCCGATGACCTCGGTGGCGGCTCCATGACCGGTCTGCCCATCATCGAGACCAAAGCCAACGACGTTTCGGCCTACATCCCCACCAACGTCATTTCTATTACCGACGGCCAAATCTTCCTGCAGTCCGACCTGTTCAACTCTGACCAGCGCCCGGCTGTTGACGTAGGTGTCTCGGTATCCCGTGTGGGTGGTGCCGCACAGATCAAGGCCATGAAGAAGGTCTCCGGTACCCTCAAGATCACCCTGGCCCAGTACCGCTCCATGCAGGCTTTCGCCATGTTCGCCTCCGACCTGGACGCCGCCACGCGTGCCCAGCTCACCCGTGGTGCTCGCCTGATGGAACTGCTAAAGCAGCCTCAGTACACCCCCTACAAGGTCCAGGACCAGGTAGCCAGTGTGTGGGCAGGTACCAACGGTTACCTCGACGACGTCGCCCTTAAGGACGTATCTCGTTTCGAGAAGGAGATGCTCAACTACCTGCACTCTGAAACCGACGTGCTAGAGACCATCGCCACCACCGGTCAGCTGACCGATGAGACTGAAGACAAGCTGCGTAAGGCCGTTGAGGCTTTCCGTACCACCTTCATGGGCGACGGCGCACTGCTAGACGCCGAGGTGGCTGAGCTTGAGGATGCCCCTGCTGCTGAGCACACCGTAGAGCAGATCGAAGTCAAGCGAGGCTGAGGTGGCTGGAGCACAACGCGTTTATAAGCAGAGGATTAACTCCACCCGCACCCTCAAAAAGGTGTTTAGGGCTATGGAGCTAATCGCTGCCTCGCGCATTGGCGCGGCCCGCGATGCCGCCCAGAGCTCGGGTCCTTACAATGCGGCGCTATCTCGCGCAGTGGCGGCAGTGGCCTCCTACTCAGGCTTAGACCACCCCATTACCCGTGAACGCACCGACACCAACCGGGTAGCGGTGCTGGTGGTTACCTCTGACCGTGGTATGGCTGGGGCTTACTCGGCCACCATTCTGCGTGAAAGTGAACGCCTCATCGAGCACCTGGTTGAAGAGGGCAAAGAGCCGGTGATCTACACCTGCGGTCGTCGCGCGCAAGGCTACTTCTCCTTCCGCGACCGTCCGGTAGAAAAATCTTGGGTGGGCGAGTCTGACCGTCCCAGTGCGCAGATGATTGACGATATTTCGGCAACTTTGCTCAGCACCTTCCTGGCTAAACCTGAAGACGGTGCCGTAAGCGAAGTGCACATCGTCTTTACGCGTTTCAAAACCATGGTTACCCAGGTGCCGGAAGTACGCCGTATGCTGCCGCTGCGCGTAGTGGATGTGGAAGGTCCCGGTGAATTGGTCCGTGAAGACGTGGCCGCCACCCAGGAGCGTTTCCACGCTGAAGAAACTGCCGCCATGCCGCTGTATGAGTTTGAGCCTTCCAGTGCGGAAGTACTCAACGCCCTACTGCCGCGCTATGTGGCCAGCCGTATCAATGATGCGCTGCTGCAAAGCGCCGCCAGTGAGTTGGCTAGCCGTCAGCGTGCCATGCACACGGCCACCGACAACGCCGAAGAACTCATCACTACTTACACCCGTCTGGCAAACGCCGCTCGACAGGGTGAAATCACCCAGGAAATCACCGAAATTGTTTCCGGTGCTGACGCCCTGGCGGGAAAGTAAACGCCCAGATAGAACACGGAAGAACGATAAATGGCTAATTACCCAAACACCGGGGCTACCGGGCGTATTACCCGCATCATCGGCCCCGTAGTAGACATTGAGTTCCCGCCGGACGGACTACCGGCGATGTACAACGCTTTGCACACGGATCTAACCCTAGATGGGGTTACCTCCACCCTCACTTTGGAAGTAGCCCAGTACCTGGGTGACAACATTGTGCGTGCAATTTCGCTTAAGCCCACCGACGGTCTGGTGCGTGGCGCCCAGGTAATTGACACCGGCGCCCCTATCTCCGTGCCGGTAGGTGACGTTACCAAGGGCCACGTGTTCAACGTGACCGGTGACGTGCTAAACCTCAAGGAAGGCGAGCACTTCGAGGTTTCCCAGCGTTGGCCTATCCACCGCCAGCCCCCGGCCTTTGACGAGCTAGAGTCTAAGACTCAGATGTTCGAAACCGGTATTAAGGTTATCGACCTACTAACCCCCTATGTACAGGGTGGAAAGATTGGTCTATTCGGTGGTGCCGGTGTGGGTAAGACCGTGCTGATTCAGGAAATGATTCAGCGTGTGGCCCAGGACCACGGTGGTGTGTCCGTATTCGCCGGTGTGGGTGAGCGTACCCGTGAAGGTAACGACCTGATCGTCGAAATGGGTGAAGCTGGGGTATTCGACAAGACCGCTCTGGTATTCGGCCAGATGGATGAGCCCCCGGGCACCCGTCTGCGCGTGGCTCTAACCGCTCTGACCATGGCGGAATACTTCCGCGATGTACAGCACCAGGACGTGCTGCTGTTCATCGACAACATCTTCCGTTTCACCCAGGCCGGTTCTGAGGTTTCCACCCTGCTGGGCCGTATGCCCTCCGCCGTGGGTTACCAGCCCAACCTGGCCGACGAAATGGGTCAATTGCAGGAGCGTATTACCTCCGCAGGTGGTCACTCCATTACCTCGCTGCAGGCAATTTACGTGCCCGCCGACGACTACACCGACCCGGCTCCGGCCACCACCTTCGCCCACCTGGACGCCACCACCGAGCTTTCGCGTGAAATTGCTTCACGTGGTCTGTACCCGGCTGTGGACCCGCTGACCTCTACCTCGCGTATTTTGGACCCGCGCTATGTGGGTAAGGAACACTACGAGGTGGCCACCCAGGTTAAGTCCATCCTGCAGAAGAACCAGGAGCTGCAGGACATCATCGCCATCTTGGGTGTTGATGAGCTGAGTGAAGAAGACAAGGTTACGGTTGCACGCGCCCGCCGTATCCAGCAGTTCCTGAGCCAGAACACCTACATGGCTGAAAAGTTCACTGGTGTTCCCGGTTCTACCGTGCCCCTGTCTGAGACTGTGGCCGCCTTCAAGGCTATCTGTGAAGGTACCTACGACCACGTGCCTGAGCAGGCATTCTTCAACATCGGTGGCATCGAAGATCTAGAGCGCCGCGCTCACGAGCTGACTAAGTAGTCGGCTTACGTCCCGCCTGGGGTTACCTGGGCGGGACGGCGACGGCGCCCCTAGCCCCGGCAGTCTAGCTCGGCAGTGGGGTGGGCGGCGTCGTTGGAAATTAAGTGACGCCCCAGTGACGTAACGGCAGTAAATTAACCAAGCCAGGAGAAAAAAGTGAGCAAGCTAAACGTTGAGATTGTCTCCCTGCGCAGGCAGGTATTCAGCGGGCAGGCAGACAGCGTTTCGCTGCCCACCGTCACCGGCGCACTGGGTGTACTACCTGGCCGCGCCCCGGTGCTAGCCCTTCTTGGTGACGGATATGTGCAGGTGGAGGGCGATAAGCCCTACCGTGTGCATGTGCGTGGGGGATTCTGTTCAGTTGACCATGACCAGGTTACCGTGGCCGCCGACGCTGTGGGTGAGGACGAAGTTGGCAGCCTCGATGTCGAAAGCATTGAGGTAGATACCAAGGTTGAGCACGTCGCTCTCGCTGCTTTGGATGGTGACGACCTAGACTAATACCCATGCACGCTGTCTGGGTATGGGGTCTAATTGCATTGGTTGCGGCGCTAATCGCGCTAGTACTGTTTTTTGTTCGTCTGCGTACGCTATCTGCCCGAGTGGGGGCTTTCGAGTGTGCGCTAGCCGTTAAATCTGGTTGGATGGGCGGAATCGCCCAGATGCGTAGTGAAACCCTTGACTGGTATCGCATCGTGTCCGCCTCACCCAGCCCGCGCCTGCGCATTGAACGCAGGTTTGTGGAGTTAAGCCAGCCGCGCCGTCGAGTTAATGGCGGCAGCGTGGTGGAAGTGACCCTCACCTATGGACAGACCGAATATGAGCTGGCTATGGCTGAAGAATTCCATTCAGCGCTGGTGGCCTGGGCTGATTCAGCTGCTCCGCGTGCAGGTGGCTATGTATAGGCCCAATGCCTACTAACCCCAAGGCCTGCGCCCTGGCATAAACTATTTGTGTGCGCCGGCATCAAACACTACACAAAAACTGACATTTCGTCCCTTCCCTATAAAACCCCATGGAAAAATCACCTGTGAAGGATGATTTTGGGTGTAAATGATTGGGTTATCCAATGCGCTTGCTGATTGCTGACTGCTCTGTTGATTACTCTGGCCGCCTAAGCGCCCACCTGCCCAAAGCCAAGCGGCTAATTATGTTTAAAGCTGACGGCTCAGTGCTAATTCACTCCGACGGCGGCTCCTACAAGCCACTTAACTGGATGATGCCTCCGCTAAGTGTGGAAGAACTAGACATCGACGCTGAGCATGAGCAGGCCGGGGTAGTGCAGCTGCTAGACGTGCGCTCTGCCAAAACTGATGATCGCCTGCGCATCCGTATCTACCAGGTATATGCCGACGTCAACGAAGAGCTAGGGGCAGAGCCTGGATTGACTAAAGACGGCGTGGAAGCCCACCTGCAAGAACTGTTAGCCCAGCAAATTGAGCTGCTAGGCCCCGGCCACCGCCTGATCCGCCGCGAGTACTACACCGCCATCGGCCCGGTAGATATTTTGGCTAAAGACGCTGATGACCACACCGTGGCCGTAGAAATTAAGCGCGTAGGCGGCATCGACGGCGTCGAGCAGCTAACCCGCTACCGTGAGCTGCTAGACCGTGACCCGCTACTGGCCCCAGTCAAGGCTGTGTTCGCCGCCCAAAGTATCAAACCCCAGGCCCGCACATTGGCTGAAGATCGCGGCATCACTTGTCTGATCTTGGACTATGACGCTATGCGCGGCATGGACGACGCCGACTCACGCTTGTTCTAACAGGGCGCCATTAAGTAGCTCAAAAATCACTTTTAACAGGGACTTTAACGCTCTAAAAGCGCACAAAGGGCAGATAAACTAGGCACATGAGCAAAGAAGCCAGTTTCGCCCTACGTGGGCGAGTTGTACTACCCGAAACCATCCTGTTAGACGGCCTAGTCGTTGTTAACGGTTCACACCTGCTGTGGGTGGGGGAAGCTGAGCAGGCCGCAGCTGCCGGTTTTGCCCGCGAACTTGAGCAAGCCAGCCCTGCTCCCGAGGGCGGCTACCTACTGCCGGGTCTAATCGACGTGCACTGCCACGGCGGTGGCGGGGAATCTTTCCCCAACGCCACTACCCGCGAGCAGGCCATGACCGCCGTGCTTGAGCACCGCCGTCACGGCACCACCACCATTGTCACCTCCTGCGTCACCGCCAGCCCCGAGGTGCTGCGTGAACGCACCAAGTTACTGGCGGATTTGGCTGACGAGGGCGAAATTGCCGGCATCCACTATGAGGGCCCATTCGTTTCAGTTGAGCGCTGCGGCGCCCAGGATCCCACCTACATCATTGACCCTGACGCTGAACTAACCCGTGAGTTGCTGCAACTGGGGCGCGGGCACGTGGTCACCATGACTATTGCCCCCGAAAAGCCGGGTCTGCTAGGTGACGACGGCGTAATCGAGGCCCTGCTTGAGGGCGGGGCTCTGCCCTCCTTTGGACACACTGACTCTGGCGCCGAGCCGGTACGCCGCTGCCTGGAAGAAACCGACCGGCGTATTTGGTCGCGTCTAGCCACCGACAAGCCAGTGCGTTCAGAGCGCGCCACCGCCACCCACCTGTTTAACGGGATGCGTCCCATCCACCACCGCGACCCCGGTCCTGTGCCCGAGGTGGTGGCTGGTGCCCAGCGCGGCGAGGTTATTGCTGAGCTCATTGGCGACGGCGTACACCTGGCGCCAGCTATCGTGCGCGACCTATTCGACACTCTGGGCCCAGCCAACCTGGTGCTGATCACTGACGCTATGGCTGCGGCGGGTATGGCTGACGGCTCCTATGTGCTCGGTTCCCAGCCGGTTACTGTGGCCGACGGCGTAGCTCGCCTAACCGAAGGCGGGGCGATTGCGGGCGGCACTGCGCACCTGATCGACGTCGTACGCACCACCTGGCACGGCGGGGTGGCGCTAGAGGACGCCGTCTACGCCGCCAGCGTGCAGGGCGCCGAGATCCTAGGTGACCCAGCCCGTGGCGAGCTAGCCGCCGGGCTGATTGCCGACGTGGTGGTAACCGACTGCGACCTGAACCCGGTTGAGGTGTACCGCGCCGGGCAGCTGGTTAAGTAGTTCGCAGCTGGTTAAGTAGTTCTTGGTTTTAAGGGCGCAGGCATTAGCGGCTTAGTTGCTGCGTTAAATTGCCTGCGCCCTTTAAGATGTGACTATAACGACTACGTCGGCACCCAATTTAAAGTGAGGATCACGCATGGCTAACCTAGCAGCGGTGCTTTTTGACATGGACGGCACCCTGGTGGATTCCGAGATCATCTGGGAAGAGTTTTTGCGCTCAGAATGCGCAAAGCGAGGGGTGCTCATTGACCAGCAAACGCGTGAAAAGATGCGTGGAGCCTCACGTGACTTTACCGCCAACTTGATGGTGGAGCTGGGCACAGTAAAGGACCTGGCCGGCGGCTATGAGTTCTATGCGATTGTGGCCAAGCAGGTAGCTCAGCGTATTGCTGAAGCGCCCCCGTTTGAGCCGGGTGCCCAGGAACTAGTGCACGCTCTACATGAGGCCGGCATCAAGATTGCTATTGTTTCGGCTTCGCCGCGCGGCGTGATTGAACCGGTAGCTGACGCACTAGGCGTAGTTGACCTGGTGGTTTCCGGTGAAGACTCAGAGCTAGGCAAGCCCTGGCCGGACCCCTATGAACTGGCACTACACAAGTTCGGGGTAGGCCGCGCTAACGCAGTGGTGCTGGAGGACTCCATTAACGGGGTAGCCGCCGCCCGTGGCGGCGGCATCGCTGCTATACAGATTTCACGTCAGCGCGCCTTTGCTACCGACCCTGGTATTTTGGTGGTGCCAGCAATTGCCGCAGTAGACCAGCCCCTAATCGAAGCTTGGCTGGACTCGTGCCGTCGCCGCGCCGTCGTCGGCTAAAAACACCCTAAAAACCGCAGCTGTGGCCCTGGCTAAAACTGGCAGCAAAACCGCAGCTAAACCCCTAAAACCGGACCAGACCTTAAGGCGGACCATGTCACTTACAGACCAGACCCTGCAAGAATTCGACCCTGAGATCGCAGCTATCCTTGACGCGGAGCTGGAGCGCCAGCGCGACGGTTTAGAGATGATCGCCAGTGAAAACTTTGTGCCCCGCGCAGTACTGCAGGCCCAAGGCAGCGTACTAACCAACAAATACGCGGAAGGCTACCCGGGCCGACGCTACTACGGCGGCTGCGAGGAGGTAGACAAGGCCGAAAACCTGGCCATTGAGCGCGCCAAAGCTGTTTTTGGGGCCCAGTGGGTCAATGTGCAGCCGCACTCGGGGGCTCAGGCTAACGCTGCCGTGCTGCACGCTTTGGCTCAGCCGGGTGACACCATTTTGGGCCTGAGTCTAGCCCACGGTGGTCACCTCACCCACGGCATGAGGATTAACTTCTCCGGCAAGGTTTACCGCGCCACCGCCTATGAGGTGGATCGGGAATCGATGCGCATTGAAATGGATCAGGTGCGCGCCGTGGCCAAGGCTGAAAAGCCCAGCGTGATTATTGCTGGCTGGTCGGCTTACCCGCGCCACCTGGACTTTGCGGCTTTCCGCGAGATTGCTGACGAGGTTGGCGCTGCCCTGTGGGTGGATATGGCCCACTTTGCCGGGCTGGTGGCGGCGGGCCTGCACCCCTCACCGCTGCCGTATGCGGACGTTGTTTCCACCACCGTGCACAAGACCCTGGCTGGGCCGCGCTCTGGCATGTTGCTGTCTAACCGGGGCGAGCAGTGGGGTAAGAAACTTAACTCGGCAGTGTTCCCCGGCCAACAGGGCGGCCCGCTGATGCACGTGATTGCCGCTAAGGCGGTGGCTATGAAGGCTGCGGGCACTGAGGAATTTGTGGACCGTCAGCGGCGCACCTTGCAGGGGGCGCAGCTGATCGCCCAGCGCCTGCTAGCCGACGACGTTAGCAGCGCCGGTATTCAGGTAGTTACCGGCGGCACCGACGTGCACCTGGTGCTGGTTGACCTGCGTGACAGTGCGCTAGACGGGCAACAGGCTGAGGATCTGCTGGCACAGATTGGCATCACCGTTAACCGCAACGCGGTGCCTTTCGACCCGCGCCCGCCGCGAGTAACCTCCGGCCTGCGTATTGGCACCCCGGCTTTGGCCACGCGCGGCTTTGGCGCCGCCGAGTTTGGTGAGGTAGCCGAGATTATTGCGGCTGTGCTTAAGGCTGGCGCCACCGACAGCGTCAGCCAGGAGCTGCTAGAGACGCTGCGCGGGCGGGTTACTAACCTGACTAAGGCCTTCCCGCTCTACCCGGGTCTGGTGCAGTGAGGGCGCCTTGGGCCGGTAGTGCCCGGGTGCTGGATGGCAAGCTGATTGCCGGCCAGATTAAGGCTGAGCTGCGCGCTAGCGTGGAGCAGCTGCGTGCGGCGGGGGTTGTGCCCGGGCTGGGCACGCTGCTGGTGGGCAGCGACCCTGGTAGCGTGAAGTATGTGGCCGGCAAGCACGCCGACTGCGCCGAGGTGGGGATTAACTCTATCCGTGTTGATCTGCCCGCTGAGGCCACCCAGGCCCAGATTGAGGCGGCGGTGGATCAGCTAAATGCTGACCCGGCCTGCACCGGCTATATTGTGCAGCTGCCTTTGCCGCGCGGCATCGACACTAACGCCGTGCTGGAGCGCATTGACCCAGCTAAGGACGCTGACGGCTTGCACCCCACTAACCTGGGACGCCTGGTGCTGCGGGTCAGTGGCCCTATTGATTCGCCTCTGCCTTGCACCCCGCGCGGCTGTATTGAGCTGCTGGTTCGTAACGGTATTTCCTTGGCCAACCAGGATATTTGCGTGGTGGGTAGGGGGGTCACCGTGGGGCGCTCGATTGGCTTGCTGCTGGGTAGGCGCGAGGTCAATGCCACGGTGGATATCTGCCACACGGGCACGCGTGATCTGGCCAGCCACACTCGCCGCGCAGACATCATTATTAGTGCCGCTGGTGTGGCCGGGATTATTACTCCCGATATGGTCAGGCCTGGCGCGGTGGTGCTGGATGTGGGGGTCAGTCGCGTGGTTGGCGCTGACGGTAAGGCCCGTCTCTGCGGGGATGTGGCCGACGGCGTCGACGACGTAGCTAGTGCCCTGTCGCCTAACCCGGGCGGGGTGGGCCCCATGACTCGCGCACTACTACTGGCTAATGTGGTGGAAACTGCCCAGCGCCAGTTAGCCACTGCCGGTTAGCTGCTGCAAGCTAGCCGCTGACAGCTAGGCGTTGCCGGTTGAAACAAGCCCGGCTACTTAGCGAGCTAGTTGCAACCGTCTTAAATCAGATAAAGCCCTAAAGGCCAGCTGCAATGCTGGCCTTTAGGGCTTGTTGTAGCGGTGGTGCAGGTAGGAGGCGATTAGCGCGACCCCCACAAAGCATAGCGGCAGAGAAACTAGCCAAAGCGTAGTGGCCAGGTTGTTTAGTACGGGCAGCTGCGCCAGTAGCGGGCATAACGCCGCAATTATGGTGATGGATGCCCCCACCCAGAGACGACGCCGCGAGCGCGGGGGAGTGTGGTAGTCCTCGTCGATGGGTAGGTCTTCAAAGGAGGCCTGGTGATGCTGTTGCATGGCTGCGATCCTACCGCGCTTTCGCGCAGGTTTTGTGCCCGGCTGTGCTTGCCCGCGCTAACTTAGTTGCCGTATTTGAATTCGCCTTGGCGGCGCAGCAGTTCGGTTTGCACTTCGCTTAGTTCGCGCAGCTCCACATCGGTAACGTGGGCCCAGCGCGGCCCGTGCCCCAGCCAGGTGATGAACCTAGCCATTAGCTCACTGTCACCGGCGGCCCACACCTCAACTCGGCCGTCGTCGAGATTACGGACGCTGCCGGAGAGCTGATATTTGAGGGCTTCTTGGTGGCAGCTGTAGCGAAAGCCCACGCCTTGCACGCGTCCACTGATATAGGCATGAATTCCGCGCATGTTTGTCCTTTCGCTGGGTGGCTGTTTGGGTTAATTATCGCGTTTAAGTGTGTGCGCGGTTAAGCGCGCCCGCCGGGTCTACCACCCTGGTTAGGGCGGGCTTAGCTATTCTTGGTTTATGCGTATTGTTACCGTCAACGTTAATGGGATTCGGGCCGCTGCCCGTAAAGGTATGGGCCAGTGGCTGGAGCAAAGCGCCCCGCAGGTGTTGCTGTTGCAGGAGGTGCGCGCTGATAGTGAGATTGCGGCGGGTTTGCTGCCCGGCTATGAGGCCCACGTGTTGCCGTGCCGGATTAAGGGCCGCGCGGGCGTGGCGGTTGCGGTGCGTGAGGACAGTGGCGTCCAGGTGGCGCAGGTGCGCGACGGCGTGGCTCGCCCTGGCACTGTGGAGCCCGACGTCGATTCAGGGCGTTGGTTGGAAGCAGATTTGGTTTTGCCCGCTGGCCAGCAGCTGACGGTGGTTAGCGCCTATATTCACTCTGGCGAGGTGGGTACCCCCAAGATGGAGCAGAAGTATGCTCACCTGGAGTTGGTTGATGAGCGCATGAGCCAGCTGTTTGAGCGCGCTGCTGCGGGTGGGCCGCAGGCGCTGATGGCGGGCGATCTTAATGTGGTGCGTAGCGAGAAGGACATTAAGAACTGGAAGCCTAACCACAACAAGACTGCAGGTGTGTTGGATGAGGAAATCGCCCACCTGGAGGGTTGGTTTAGCCAGGGCTGGGTGGATGTGCAGCGCCAGTTGGCTGGGCCGGATACGCAGGGGCCTTACACTTGGTGGTCTCAGCGCGGTAAGGCTTTTGATAACAACACTGGTTGGCGCATTGACTACCAGGTAGCCACCCCGGCTCTGGCGAAGCAGGCACAAGATTTCAGTATTGGCCGCGCGCCCAGCTACGCCGAGCGCTGGTCAGACCACGCCCCGCTGGAGGTTAGCTACGCCCTAGAAAGCTAGACGGCCATCACGGCCATCGCTGGGGTGCGCAGCCCTGGCCACATTTATGCGGCCCTGGACGCGCACCAACTAAACCTAAGCGCGCGCCGGGTGGCGCGCGCTCAGTGTTTTGGTCTGCTTTAGAAGCGGATGGCGTCAATGGGTTTGATGCGCATAGCCACCCAGGCGGGGATGATACCTGCCAGGGCGCCCACGCCGGTGGCTGCGGCTAAACCGATTAGGGCAGCGCTGAAGGGGTAGGCGGGGGTGGGTATATCGGATTGGATCCCCAAGATTGGGCCGAGCGGCACAAAGCGTAGCGCCAGGATAGATATCGCAATACCCACGATGCCGGCCACCACTGTGGCCACCACCGATTCGAGCATGATTGAGAAGAAAATACGCCAACTGCTGGCCCCAAATGCGCGGCGCACCCCGATCTCGTGGATACGTTGACGCACGGTCACAATAGAGACGTTGATCAGCCCCAGCGCACCTAGCACCATCATGAACACGCCGGCAGCGGATACCACCATGGTGAAGGTACGCATGGAACTATTGCTGGCGGCAGTGTCAATATTGGAGCTGACCTGCAGGGTTTTGGTGCCAAACTGGGCCCCAAATTCGCGTTTAGCCAGGGCCTGCATTTTGCTGACCTGGTCGCGCCCCACATACATACTTAACGTGGGCACGGGCGCGGTGGCGGCGTCGGTAAGGCTAGCTTCAAAAGGATCACGCAAGGCATAGGCCTTATATTCCTGGGTGCACACCTGCTTGCCGTTTTCGTCGTCGTAGCAGTTAGGTGAGTCTTTATCCGCAGTGATACCCACAATCGTGAAGGAAGTGCGCGAAGGGGTGAAAGACTGCACGGTGAAGGGGGCGCTGAGAGTTTCAATGCCCAGTTCTTTCGCGAAAGCCTTATTTACCACGATGGGGGTGGCCAGGTTTTTAGTGTCTGCCTGGCTAAACCAGCGCCCCTGCGACAGGCTCACCGGCACCACTTTGTTGTAGCTGGCACTGACCACGGTGGTGTTTACCCGTTGGGGGCCAAAGGGGAACATGAACCGGATGTTGGTTTCATAGGAGGTGGTGGCGGCCTGCACTTTGTAGCGTTTAACAAAGTCGTTCATGGATTTGGAGACTTTGTGGGCCTGGGAGGCACTGGCTTGCTGGGTTACCCCACCTGCGCTGTCGGAGTTGGTGGCTTGGCTTTCGTCAGCGCCGTCGCTTTCACCGCTGCTGGGGCTGACCTGCACGGTAACTGTGCCGGGATAGCCGGAGTAGCGGGCCATCTCGTTTTGGATGACAATAACTGAGACTTGCCCAAGGGCAATTACGAAGGTCATGGCGGCCACAGAGGCGGCCACACCCACCAGGGACAGCAGCACACGCAGTTTAGAGATACGCAGCTGGGTCCAGGCTTCAATGAGGGAACCAATAATTACGCTCATGCCAGCCCCTGCCTGATATCAATTGGGTGCAGGCACCCGTCCGCTAACTGGTAGGCCATTTGGGCGCGGGCGGCTACCGCCAGATCGTGGGTGATCACGATTAGCGCCGCCCCGCTTTCATGGCACTGTTTTTCAAGTAGATCCATAACACTGGAGGCGGTGTGTACATCCAGGGCGCCGGTGGGCTCGTCAGCCAAGATCACCTGCGGGCGGCGGCTTAGCGCGCGGGCGATAGCTACCCGCTGCTGCTCACCGCCGGAGAGACGCTCAATGGATTGGTCTATTTTGCTTTCCAGCCCCACCGCTTCAAGTAGCTGCTTGGCGCGGGTGTTACGGGTCCAAAACTGTGAGCCGCTGGCGTAGAGCAGCGGGGTGTAGACGTTTTCGGTGGTGGTTAGCCCGTTGATGAGGTTGAAGGATTGGAAAATGAACCCAAATCCGCGTCCGCGTACTTTAGCACGGGCAGCCTCACCTAGCCGGTTCACGCTGGAGCCGTTGAAGCGGTATTCGCCGCTGGAGGGGGTATCCAACATGCCGATGATGTTGAGCAGGGTGGATTTACCGGTACCTGAGCGCCCCACAATGGCAACATGCTGGCCGGCCTCAACGCGCAGGTTGATGTCGGTGAGGATTTTCAGTTCGGCGTCGTCAACTATGAAGGAGCGGGCGATTGACTCCAGCTCGATCAGGGCGCTCACTTAATTTCCTTACCGGCTGAGTCATAGCAGGTCCCGTCAGGGTCGCAGCTGTTGGGTTTGCCGGTTTTGTCTACGTCTTGGCCGGGCACGAACTGCAAGATAGAGTCGCCTTCTTTAAGTCCGGAGGTCACTACGATCTGGTTGCCGTCGTTAATGCCCAGTTTGACGGTGGTTTCTACGGTTTTGGTGGGTTTGGTTGGGTCTGGCACAAGCCATACCTTGCCGGTGGCGTAGTTGCCTTGCACGGCGGTTAGGGGCACGGTTAGGGCCCCTTTAGCTTCGCCGACGGCGATCGAGATGGTGGCTTTCAGGCCCGGGAACACCTTCTTATCTGCGGGGACGGCGCAGCGTACCTGTACGGTGGTGCCATCGCCGCTGGAGGCATCGGTGGTGTCTTTAGGGGCGGCGGTGGAGTTAGTGGGGGCGCTAGCTGTCCCGGTGCCGATTTTTAGGTTGTTGCAGGCAAAGGGCGCCGGCCCGGATTTGATGGTGATCGTAGCGCTGGTGGGGGCCTGGGTCAGCTGGTACTGCTGAGCGGCACTGATGGTGCCGGTGGCGCTGTAGGTGCCGGTGGAGATGGAGGCGATGGAGGTGCCTACCGTGGTTTCTTGGTCTTTAATCACCGAGTAGTTGATGGTGCCGGTGGCGGGGGCGTAGACATCAATGTAGGTGACTTTTTCAGTGGTTTTGGGGGTGGTGTCGGCTTTGGAGTCTGAATCTGAAGAGTCCGCAGAGCCGTTGGCCCCCTTAGAGTCGCTAGATCCGTTGGCGCCGTTGGATCCATTAGAGCCGTTGTCGGTGGTGGTTACGGTTTCGGTTTTCTTGATGGTCAAAATGGGTTCACCGGAGGTAACCGCAGCGCCGTTGTCAAAGTAGAGGCGCGCTACGGTGCCCACTGAGGTGGCTGGCACTTGGGTGGGGGCGTCGGCAACTACTTGGCCGTCAATGTCGACGGCGGATTTAACGTCAGCTTTGGTGACGGTAACTAGCGGGGTGCTAACTGAAAAACCTGTTTGCGCTGCGGTGGGCGCGGTTTGCTCGCTGTCGGGAAAGAACGCGAGTTTTACTAGCGCTGCTGTCACAACCAGGGCCAGCAGAACTTTTAAACCAGTTAGTAAGTAACGCTTCACGATGGGCATCCTTACCTATTCGGGACGTAAGTACTAATGAGAATTTTACTTGATGAGTTGGGCATGGGGATGTATCCCCACCTCAGAATAGTCGTCAAAGTTTCCCAGGATCCATGCAGAAACCAACTTTAATCTCATTTCCATAACGCGGCGATCAAGTTTTCTGGTCGTTTTTACGCCAAATGCCACGGGCTGGTAGCCGTGGCTGGACAATGATGGAGATTTAAGTGAAGCAGAAGCGTGCGCTGCGCCGAGGTTGGCTGCGCAAGTTTGCGGCATTGACGGCACTGGTTACTGCTGCGGCTGGTCTGAACCTGGTGGGTCCCCAGGAAGCTCAGGCTGCCAACAGCCCCTATGTGCCTGCCAGGTACCGCCTGGTGTGGAGCGATGAGTTTGAAGGCAATGCGCTAAACCGTAATAACTGGACCCCTGCCAGTGGCGCCTGGGGTGACAATATGCAGATGGTTTACAAGGACCAGCCCCGCAACCTTTACGTTAAGGATGGCTCACTGCACCTGGTGGCTTACCGCGAGAAGAATGGCGTAAAGACTAACGTGTGTGGTGGTCAGAAGGTTAAGACCGGCAAAAACTGCATCCAGACCCGCCGTTACACCTCTGCCATGCTGCGCTCGCGCGACAAGCAGTACTTCAAGTACGGCTACTATGAGGCCCGTATCAAGCTGCCCAAGGGTCACTCTTCCTGGTCTAGCTTCTGGCTGCTGGCTCAGGACAAGACTTATGGTGACTGGCCGCACTCTGGTGAGATTGACGTCTTTGAATCCAAGGGTTACGACCCTCAGTTTGTGCAGTCCACTGCGCACTGGTTTAACAAGGACAAGGGGAAGCGCGACCAGTCCAACAACTGGAACAAGAAGCACTTTGGAATCAACACCCAAGATGGCTACCACACCTACGGTCTGCTGTGGGAACCCAATAAGCTGACCTACTACATTGACGGCGTAAAGACCCACGAAATCAAGAGTCCGCTGCGCGGCACTCACTCCAATGGTTTCATGCCCTTTGACAAGGACTTCTACCTGCTGCTTAACCACGGTGTAGGCGGTAACTTCCTGGAGGGACGCTACAACCAGGCTGGTGGTTACATCGAGGGGCAGTATGCCAACGGTCAGGACATGAGCGTTGACTACGTGCGCGTATACCAGAAGAAGTGAGCGCCTGTTTAGCGCTACTTAACTGGATACAGCTACAAGCTAGCGCCGCTAGGCGGCGCCTGCAAAGCAGCTACACACAATAGTGGTGGTGGTGGCGCAGCCTAAGGGCTGCGCCACCACCATTTATTAACGTCTCTACCGGCGTATCATGGAAACAGCTTGTGAGGTTTTGTTCTGAGAGGCACAAATTTCTATGAACGAGTATGTCGCACAACTAGAGCGTGAGCTCGCGCTTATTGAGAGAGGCTTCAAAGAAGAACAGCGCCGCGCCCAGGCTGACTACCACTCATTTGACCGAGAACATGCTAAGGCCCTCGCTCACCTGGCTTATCGGTCCCAGGTTTACCAGGTGCGTATGTATGCAGTATTCCTGTTGGGACACCTGTCACAAGAGGAAGAGATTTTAAACTTCCTCAGAGATGAAGTCTCCAAAGATGACAATTGGAGGGTTCAAGAGGTTCTTGCTAAAGCCGTCGATGAGTTCTGTGCGACCAGGGGATATGAGCAAGCACTGAGTGTTATCGACCAGTGGTTGAATGACTCTCGCCCACATGTGCGGCGAGCTGTTACTGAAGGTTTACGGATTTGGACGAGTCGTCCGTACTTCAGAGATAACCCATGTGAAGCAATCGAGAGACTATCGCGGCTTCGAAGTGATAGCAGCGAGTACGTTCGCAAGTCTGTGGGAAATGCCTTGCGGGATATTAGTAAGAAATTCCCGGACTTGGTTGCAGCGCAGCTGGGCATGTGGAGCTTGCAAAGCCGGGAAGTAAAGCAAGTACATAGCCTGGCAAGCAAGTTCATCAAATAGTGCAGTGCTCAACTGGCACAGCTTCGTTAATTGCCCGCTGCAAGGCTGCAGGCACATGCGTGTCCGTGTGGACCTCGGCAGGAAAACCGGTTAGCTCGCTTGTGTATGCGGCGATATCCGCCAACTCAAACAGTGATAAATCACGGCTCGGAGTACCGATCAGATCAATATCCGACTCGAATCCATCCGTTCCCTGAACGATAGAGCCAAAGACACGCAGAGCCTCAAGGCCTCGTTCCTTGGCGTAACTACCAATCGAGGAAGCATAGCGGGCTAGTGGCACAGAGGGGCGATAGTCTGCCATACGCAAGATACGCTCAAGCATTTCAGCAGACACAGCCCGCTTACCTGACTCAATCTGTGCAAGGGTTGACTGACTCATTCCAGCCAACCCCGCCAGCTCTGCTTGCGTAAGAGACGCGTCCCTACGCGCCTCACGCACTAGGGACGGCGCATCTTCCCGCCGAAACCGAGCCATAAATCCATGGTAGTGCACGTATGCACTATTACGGAGAGCTCGATTCAGTCTAAGCCGCCGGCTCCTGGGCCGGGCTCGGCCTGCAAAAAGGCCGGCTCGCGGTAACCAGCCTTAGCGAAGG
>ERZ773051.349-NODE-349-length-34763-cov-56.870001_pt1 | contig 34763 bp, 27 predicted proteins | sample MGYA00580631_ERZ773051 | MGnify/ENA primary metagenome ERZ773051 (study PRJEB29015, sample SAMEA2738137) | human oral metagenome | biome: human oral; feature: human-associated habitat; material: saliva | place: China | collected 2204 ... | reverse complement strand
AAAGGACCATTGACACACAGCTTGCATTGTTCTGAATTCGTCGAACTCACGTTAAGATAGATGGAGGAATCCGAGGGTATCTCCACTGTCCCTGGAGGGGACACACCATGCGTAACCGCGGGTGATACCCGAAGGGTGAACCCGTGGGGGGAAGTAATAGAAAAAGAATCTATGCGCAATAGGCTCGGCTCAACTCTTTATAAACAAAAGCCGAGAGATTTTAGACGAGGCTAAAAATCTCTCGGAATAAGAAGTCGATAGCAATTGGGCGTTAGCCAACTGTTGCAGCAGAAACGGGGCAGTTGATAGTGCCACTCTTGTAATAGTAAGTACCGTCCACAACAACGGCTTTTGCTTTTGGGCCAGGAGTGGAGACGTTGATAGTTCCACCATCGAAAGTGAAGTCGCGATCCACCTTAATGCCGCGCGTCTTGCTCTCATCTGCCTGTCCCTTGTTGTAGGTAGTGCCCGTGAGCGTGATAGTAAGGGTTGGTGCGGTTCCAGAGGCGTTGTTCACCAGCAAGTTGGTTGCAGTCTTTATGCCTTTTTGTCCGTTGCCCGTACCAGTGATAGTAATGTTACCTCCGCTGATCGTTATCAGGCTGTCAGCTTTGAGTCCCTTCACATCATGGGCAGCATCGAGAGCTATCGTCAGCGTTCCGCCAGAGATCATCACTTGTCCGTTGTTCTCATCCGTGGAATGGTTTGTTGCCGCCACATCTATGCCGTCTGATTTTACGCCTGCAATCGTGAGTTTTCCTCCCGCCATACGGAAATACTGCCCAACATGGAAACCATCCGTCACCGCAGAAGCCACATAAATATGCCCCAAAGAAGAATGCAGTTCGGTGTATTCGCCAGAAGCAAAGGCGTGTGCTTTGCGACCTGTCAGCGTCAGCGTGCCACCACCCGCAAATTCAGCGTGTCCGCGAACGTAGAAGCAGGCTTTCTGAGAGCCAGAAGCGGCATCGGTCAGCGCGTTGGTCGTTCCATCAGCCAGCACCACTTTGATGCGTTTGCCGTTCTGCACATTGATGGCAGCACCAGAGGAAGAAGTGAGATCCACCCCTTGGAGCGTGAGTCGCATCTTATAGCTACCCGTTTGCGTGAAACTACCATCGGAGCTTGTGCCGTTCAGAACGTAGTTGACTTCCTGCGTCAGACCTGCGGCTGCCGTGATGCTCACGTGCGCACCACTGACGGAGGCCGTCAGATAGGGGGCAACATCGCCAGCTATAAACAGGCGCGCACCGCCGTTGGAGTATTCCACCTCCACTTGCCCTGCCGTGACAGGGCGGCTATTGACAACGATGGAATCAATATCGGCAATGGTATATGTGCGCCCTGCAACGGTCAGCGTTGTACCGTTGTCGTAGGTCATATCGGCGGCATCGGCAGCTGAAACGCCCACGCAAACCGAGCCTTGGTAGATATTGAGTGTTTGTGCCTCAACTGCCAAGGCGCAACACATTGTGATCAAAAGGAGAAAAAGCTTTTTCATCGGATGTAAACTTTAGAGGTGACACTGCCAACACTAACGAGGTAGAGACCGCGCTCCAAACCAGCGCATATCTCTTCTGTCCCGTTCCAACGCTTGCGGAAGTTGGTGAGCAAACGACCGTCAGTGGTATACACACGAATGGTGGTGCCCACTGGAGCCGACACGCTGACGCTTCCCTCCCCTATCGTGACGAGCGTTTGCCCATCTGTGGGATTGAGAACACCAGAAACTTCGGAGGTGAAGAACATCTTGGAGAGATCCGTCAGAGCCAGTGTGGTTGTTCCTTCCATGCTGGTGGCGGTCAGTGTGTTTCCAGAAAATGTTATCTTCAAACCATTGGCGGTTAAGCTTTTCTGCGTTCCATCTGTATGCTGGAACGTCAGATAGCTATAAGTTTGTGCCTTTGCGCCCATCGTGAGGAGCAAAAAGGCAGCGAGGGTAAAAATACGTTGCATAAGCGAGAGTATAGAATCTTAAAAACTGAAAGTATAGCCAACATTGATGGCGAAGGAGTTGGCATCATTGTCGCCATCATCGCCATTGGTGAAGACATAAGCCAACGAAACAGAGTGCTGGCGCGCCACCTTCCAATCGGCGCCCAGAATCCAGCGGCGTTTGTCGAGAGAAAAGCCATTTGCCAGATTGTTGCTAATCTCAAAGGAGGTGAAAGGCGTGATAGGACAGCGCGCTATGTTGTACGACACTCCGAGGCGTGAACGCAAGAAATGCTTTGTTTTAGCATCTCTTTCCTTTGTTTTGCTCTCTCTGTAAGCATAGACGTTGTCGTTGAAAGAGCCTTGATAGGTTGCTCCCTCATAGGTGGCGGGATCGGACACTATGCCGCGGTATTTGTTCTCCGTCACCGTGACAGCCATGTTACGAGTGAGCTGATAGCGTTCGCGCAGAGAGAAGGTGAAACGCCCCACACGGTATTTCCCTGTAGCATCGAAATGGAAGCGATGCTTTGTGCGCCAATAGGACTGTTTCACGTCGTAGCCGTTCATCCCTTTGGAACTGTTGTAGTGAACTTCCTCCTCTGGTCCAGTATAATCGCGAATGAAATCATACCCCACACCGAGTTTCAAAAACTTAAGGAGCTTATAGTCCACTCCTACGCCCAAATCAGTGCGCGTGAGGCGGCTCACAGCATCATCGAAGCGCATACCAGCAGAAGCCTCAACGGAGAAGCGCCCCAACTTTTTCTCTACGCCCACTTCGGGCCAAAGGCCGAAATCATCGGCGGCAGCGGGCAGCGACAGCATGGTGGCTACCAGTAATATAAATGTTTTATTCAAACGCATTGTCGTCTTTGAGGTTAGTCATGTGATCCACGGTCTTTAGGCGATCGGAATTGTCGATATAATAGACACGGAGCATGGTCATATCTTTGATGAAATCCACAGCTCCCACTTCCACACGCTGAACCTTCACGCCGAGTCGCTTTTCTAAGTCGGCCTTGAGTTCTTCGCTCTTGTCGGGCGTGATGAGTTTGATATTATCATACTTCACGTACTTGCATCCCACTTTCTTTTGCAAGGCAAAACGCTCTGACCCCCATACCACACCGAGGAAGATTACGTTTGCCATGAGTTTCTCCAAGAGATCCATGTGGTCCGTGGAGCCATTCACCACAGAGATTGCAACGAGATAGAAAAGATAGGTCATCTCGCGAATGGGCACACTCTCTGTGCGATAGCGCAAAATACCGAATACGGCAAAAAGTCCCAATGCAGCACCAATCTCCATCTGCGATCCATTCATCAGATAAATCATCATGAAGATGGCCACACTCAGAAGGATAAACGTGAAATAGTAGTCGCGGCGATGACCTTTTGGATAATAGAGGAAATGGCAGATAACCCATACCATTAAGAAGTTAAGGCCAAAGCTAAGGCTTAATTTGAGAAGTTCAAGCCCTTCGAAAGTTTCTTCAGGGTCGAGAGGGGTGAGAAGCTCAGAAATGTTAGTTAAGAGAATCATGATGTTTTTTAAATTTATATCGTTGGATTGTCTTCAGCTCCTCGCATAGCGATGCGCTGAATAGTATGTAGTTTTTCTTTGATGAGATTTTGTCGCAAGGCATCATTGGTAAGTGCCGAACCGATACAGTATTTGCTAAATCCGCTGGGCTTGATGCGCAAAAGGCGAAGGTGGTCGAGCACGGGCGAAGCCACGCGGCCATCGCGCTTGAGCTCTATGACGGCAACGTTCTCAAGAGCAGCTCGGCGTTGCGTTTCAAAATTGTCGAAATGGAGGTTAAAATCTATCGTCAGACGCTCCGTCTTCGCACGGTTCACCAGCGTGATGCGTTGAAAGCGGTTTCCCACGGCCGGAGCGAGATTGGCAAACGAAAGCCCCGTTTGTTCGTTGAGAAATTCTTCCCCAACTCCCTCTTCGGCAACGGCCTGAATGGAGGGCACTTCTATACGTTTCTTTCGTGTCTTACCGTGATTATTTTTCTTTTTTATTTCTAAAAACGACAGCTTCGATTCCACATACGTTCGTGCCCTTACCTTCATGCGTGGTAAGCGGCCTGTTTCGTGAGTATGATAGAGAAGATGCTCGGTAAGTTCGTCCCAATACACAGTGCGATACGAGGTGATGCGCAACCCTTTCACTTCCTGACAGAAATAGTCCTCATGGAGCAGCGCGAGTAGGCATATCAGCGTATTCGCATCGGTAACAAACTTTTGATCCATACGCTTCATGAGGCGTATGGAGGACATTTCCTCCAGAGAAATAGGCGACATTGTCTGCACAATACTCCTTAGTTTTTGTGTTTGGTGGTCTGTCATGACATTCCTTATGTATATGAATGTGAATTCAAGTCGCAAAAATAGTTAAAAACGCCTTGTCCGCAAACACTTTCTATGAAAACGACAAGTAGAAGAAGCAAAAAAAACATATTCTCCCATGCTCCAACCATCAGAAAACTGCTATACGTCCTTTCTTTCATAAAAAAGCAGAAAAAGTTTTGAGAGTTTCGAGCGAACCGCTAACTTTGCAGTCCATTTCCTTTTGGAAACATAACATAACAACAATTTAAATTTTTAATTTTTACTACTATGGCTTATGTAATTAGCGAAGACTGCGTTGCATGCGGCACTTGCATCGACGAATGTCCCTCCGGCGCAATTTCCGAAGGCGATCGTTACTCTATTGATCCTAACTCTTGTGTTGACTGCGGTACTTGTGCAGACGTTTGCCCATCAGGCGCAATCGCTCCAGGCGAGTAATCCTCTGTTTCAACAAAACAACAGACTCAACGGCTCAAGTCGAATATGGACTTGGAGCCGTTCTTTTTTTATCGCGCCACTACAAAAGTATATCGTTCTCCTTCTCATGTTCCTTTCTGATTAGGAACAGTGCGTTTCAAACTACACTTTCTAGAAGGGCAGAGCATACACAATAAATACCGCGACCCGCCGTTAAGTTTAGAGATATGACTCCACTCAAACACATATATTGCCTACTGCTCGCCATGCTGTTCGCCATGAATGGCATCGCTCAAGAGCGCAAAATTCAGAACAAGCCCTACATCGATGAGCGCCAATTCCATTACGGTTTCTTCGTTGGCGTTCACGATCAAGGTATAAAACTGCAAAATAGTGGCCACATCGACCCCAATTCTGGAGCACAATGGACGGCTGAGAATGATGGGCAGAACTTCGGCTTCAGCGTGGGCATCTTGGGTGATTGGAAACTGGCCTCTTGGCTAAACCTGCGCCTCAGTCCGGGGCTCCATTTCGGTTCGAAACACATTAAATTCCGCAACCTCGCCGATGGAGAAACCAAGACACAAGACATGAAGTCCTGTTACATCGGAATGCCCATCGACCTAAAAGTATCCGGCCCCCGCTTCAACAACTACCGCCCCTACGTGATTGCAGGAATCGCGCCCATGTACGACCTCACGAGCGGCAAACAAACACTGCTTCGCTCCACGCCCTACACCACGACCCTTGAAATAGGTCTCGGTTGCGACCTCTACCTCCCCTACTTCAAGCTCATCCCCGAACTAAAATTCAGCTTCGGCCTCAACAATATTCTCCGTAAGAATCGTCCAGACCTGACCGATTCTTCACAATATCTCTTCACACAAAGCGTTGACCGTGCCACTTTCAACATGGTCTCCCTCTGCTTCTATTTTGAGTAGAGCATATTGCTTAACAGAGAACTTTTCTATATCCAAAAATGTAGATGGATCCAAAACAATGTATGATAGTAGATTTGGAGCAACGTGATAATAAGCGAATGTTTATCACAGAGCATGTATCTTCTATCAGTTTAACTCACAACGGCCTGTGGGCTGTTCGCTTCTCTTCCTCAACGCGTATATTCAACTATAATAAAGCACGATTGCTGTACCTTGTTGCTCCCGTAAAGATAAATCTTAGCGGAAAGGGGTTGTACATCAAGAAGAGACATATCACCAACGCAACGGAAGTGTTACGCTTTACCGACGGGCGTTACACCTTTTATCGCGTCAGCTACGCCAATGGATATAATGAAAACTTGGAGGGGAAGGAGGTCTACATCACTCGCACACCTATAGATAAGAATGGCAGCAACTCCATATGGGATTATTTATGCAAAATGGCAGCCGAAACTGGATTAGTGGCGAAAGATGAAGAAAACATACTCTCTAAGCAATTTGAGTTGGTGGATAGAATGCGCGATAACGTACCCTTAGCTCAATATCTTGGCGATAAAACCAAACTAACTACACACAATTTACCAAAATTAGTGCTCTACCCTTTCGGGTGCAATGCTAGTCAGAAAATAGCAGTAGAAGCAGCTTTAACACACCAAGTGAGCATTATACAAGGACCTCCAGGTACTGGAAAGACACAAACAATCCTTAATATCATATCCAATTTACTCATAGCTGGAAAAACCATACTTGTTGTATCTAACAACAACTCCGCGGTAGAGAACGTAGCAGAAAAGTTGGAAGCAGAAGGGCTTGGTTTTATCGTGGCAAAACTAGGAAGTGTTAAAAATAAAGAAACTTTCATAGCTAACCAAACGTTCTATCCTAACATGACCACATGGAGGAGTATGGAAAAAGACTCTACAACTATGCGGCAGGCACAAGAAGCTCTAGAGAACGTGTCGCAAGGTTTTGATGGTCAGTTACGCCATGCCCAACTAAAGGCAGAGTATGATGCACTACTAAAGGAGACAACATATAAAGAAATGCTGAGAACAAGCAGTACAGATAACAAATGGCTCTATAGTAAGCCTTCTAGGTTGCTAATGAAGCTATTTAATCTGTACCAGATGAAGATAGAAAAAGAACAACATCCAGGATTTCTATTCCGACTAAAATGGACTCTCTCCTTAGGCTATAGAACTTTTTCCTTTCTCAACAAAGAACCAAATATTATCACTGATAGTCTAGAAAAAGCTTATTACTACTCAAGAAAAACAGAAATCGAGCAAGAGCTACAAAGCATTGAATCTACACTTCAATCGATCAATCTCAAGCAAAACGTGAAAGATTTGCGTTCGGCCTCTTTAGGAATATTGAAGAGCAAAATCGCAAAACGATATGGGTATGGAACTGGCGGGAGAAAAGTTTTCTCCATCAAAGATATCAAAACTCGAACAGAAGATTTCCTAAAAGAATATCCCGTTGTACTCAGTACCACATATTCTGCCAAGAGTTGTATAAGTAAAGATATAGTATTCGACTATGTGATTATGGACGAAGCTTCACAAGTGGATATAAAAACAGGTGCCTTAGCTCTTTCGTGCGCCACGAATGCCGTGATTGTTGGCGACGACAAACAACTTCCCAATGTTGTAAGCCCAGAAGAAGCACTAGCATTGAGTGCTATTCAGGCCAGCTATAATATAGACGACAAATACAACGCTTTAACACATAGTTTCCTAAGCTCTTGCAGCGAAGTCTTCAATAATATCCCTGTCACCCTACTTCGAGAACATTATCGCTGTCACCCTAAAATTATTGAGTTCTGTAATCAGTGCTTCTACAATGGAGAACTGATAACGATGACAACTGATAATAACGAAGAGAACGTACTAAAAGTAGTTCGCACCGTAAAGGGCAATCATGCTCGCCAGCGTTTAAACCAGAGAGAGGTTGACGTTATCGCACAGGAGGTTATGCCAGAACATTCTCACTCTGACAGTGTGGGGATTATCACTCCTTATCGCAACCAAGCTGATGAAATCAATAAGACGTTGGGTAAAGACATCGCAAGCACAGTACACAAATATCAAGGGCGAGAATGCGACACAATCATCATGAGTACGGTAGATAATGAACCAACGGAATTTTCTGATGATGCAAATCTCCTCAATGTTGCCATTTCGCGTGCAAAGAATCATCTTTGCTTCGTCACCACGGGCAATGATATGCCGCCAGAATCTAATTTGGCACAGCTCATAGCCTACATAAAGTACAACAACTTTGAAGTACAGGAAAGTAAGCTGCACTCCGTTTTTGATTTGCTCTACAAACAATATACAGCAGAACGATTGGCATACAAAGCTGCTCACCCTGCTATCTCTGAACATTTTTCTGAAAACCTTATTTATGATACACTTCTCACAGCTATTTCTGAATTAAATTTGATCAACACAGAAGTAGTATGTCATTATCCGTTATCAAAACTGATTGGAGATTGGAGTTTACTGACTAATGAAGAAAGAAGCTTTGCTGAAAACCCACTCACGCATGTAGATTTTCTCATCTATAATTCACTCACCAAACAACCACTTCAAATAATAGAAGTAGATGGGTGGAGTTTCCATCAAAATAGTGAAGTACAGCAACAACGCGATGTGCTCAAAGATCAACTCCTCACAAAGATCGGTCTCCGTCCATATCGCCTCTCAACTACCGCTACTGTAAATGTAGACACTTTTAAGACACTACTACGAGAAACAAAATGAAACTAGGATATATACATAGCAACAAAGAAGAACAGGCTCGAGTGTTGCAAGTTTTGAAGCTGACTTCGGAGTCGGTCGCACTTGAGGAGCTGGGTATTGGGCGTATTCGAGATGCTTTTGCCGACAAGATGTTTCCAGGTGTATCCACCCTGCAAAAACATATAAAATACTTTTCGCTCATGCCGCAGCTCTATCGCAAAGCTACGGAGAAACGCTACAACCGCCCCAATGAAGTGAAAGCTGAAATAATACGGTTAGAGAAAATTATGACAAAAAACCTCTATGAGGGAAGCACAGACAAACGGGGCATTACGGGGAGCGACATGATCAATAAGAACTCCAATAATTATGTAAAATACGACCCCGCCTACATCTACAATACGGGGCTGCAAACCTTTGAAATCTTACGTAGCACGCAATTGTACGAGCTTATCTATTCGGCTTCAGAAGCTCTTCACAATGCACCAAAAGCTATCAAGAGCGAGGATGAAGACACGAATAATGACACGGGAGAAAAGCCCAATATCTTTCAGTTCTGCTCCTTCCCCAATGTTGATTATGATTTCACGCAGCGGTGTTCTTTAGACCTCACTGCGGAGGATAAAGCTTTTATCATTGACCATATTCTTAATGCCAAAGAGTGCAAAAACACTTTATTGCGCTACATTGTGGACAATCCAGATTTCCCGATAGCTGAAACTTTTGAGCAAATCCCGACCGCTCTCCTTCCCGCAGATTTAGCAGAAACTCAAGACTTAGCGAGGCGCTTCGCCGACTTTATGTACATGATACATATTCGCTACAACTATATTTTCTCTCAATATCAAGACGAAGAATTGCGCACGCTCTTTGAGGAGAAGCTCGCGGAATTTCGCAATAGCGGCACAGATATCGACAAGGTTCTAAATGCTATTACCATCAGTGAGAATAGCAGTAAGAGATTTTGTAAAAACATTACGGAACAACTCTTTGCCAACGACACGAAAGTGGGAGGCACCTTGGACCAACTCATCATCAAGCGTGAGAAGGACGTCAAGAAATCGCGCCGAAAAATAGAAAATCCTGCTTACACCTACAATCCTAAAAAACGCATCCACTTCTACAAACTTTCCTATCGATGGGAAACAGTGAAGATTTTTGCGGATGAACTAAGAAAAGACACGAACAATGGCTGATACTTTATGGAATGATATTGTCTATACCGAAGTGATGCAGAGCGACGGCTTTGTAGTGGATTATGCAATCTGCACCACTTATAGTCTGGATATGCCTACGCTGCTTTCGATTCCCTTCATGTTGGGAACCATGGTAGACTTGACCGAGGACACCATGCGCTCACCACACTTCATTTTAGAAACCATCAACCGCTCCGCGGATAAATTTGCTGTGTTCTGTAATGCAGGGTGCATTGCAGTACCACCAGCCAACTCCAAATTATACTCGCTTCTGGAGCGCAGCGTTGTGCAAGTGACATTGCCCGCCAAAGGTCATGGCTACATCAACTTCCACCCGAAACTTTGGGTCATCAAAGAAACAAATTCCGAAACGGGCGAAAAGCAAATCAAGCTGGTAGTGCTCTCGCGCAATCTAACCTGTTCGCACGATTTGGATGTAGTGTGCGAAATGGTTGGAAAAATCGAAACGGAACCTGCCACTGAGAAGGCACAGGAAAAACACGCCCCACTTGCCGACTTCCTCACATGGCTCATCGCTAAAGTCGATGGCCCTACGATGGAGAAGAAAATAAAAGCCATTTGCGAAGACATTCGTTGCATTGAAAGATTCAACTTAGAGGACTCTCCTTTTGAAGATTATAACTTCTTCCCTATGGGTCTCCCAAACTACAATGGAACCACAGCATGCTTAGAACAAAACATCTTGAAGCACGCGGCGGAGATGCTCATCATCTCTCCGTTTGTAGACCACAACATGCTCCAGAAAATGGTGAACTGTACTCCCAACGCAAAGAAAACGTTGATTACAAGACACTCTTCCATCAAGCCAGATATGATACAAATGTTCAATGATGGCATCTATACGCCAAAAGATATTTTGACGGACAAGGAGGAAAAAGACGTGATAGTAGACTTGCACGAAAAAGTGTATTTCATTCGCTCTCAAGAAAGCAACCAAAGTTATAACCGCCTCTATCTTGGTTCTACCAATGCTACGACAAATGGTTTTGGGCGCAATGTTGAGTTCCTACTCCAGTTGCAGTTTTCTCCCTATAAAACATCTTATAGCAAATATCGCAGCGAATTGATCAACGACAGCGATGAATGTTTGTTTGAAAAGGTGGTAGCAATCCCCGATGATGATACAACAAAGGAAGACGTACCCAACGAAATAGTACTGCGCACTGCCATTGCTGCCATACAAGAAGCAGAAATAAAGCCGTACAACTCTCTTTATTCCGTCACCATACGATGTTGCCAAAACCAACTCCCCAAACAATCCCTTTCGCTCTATCCTTTAGGGTGCGAAGGGATAGAATCAAACTTAGCTGATGGAATAGTATTTACAGATTTGGAGCTGGCTATGCTCACCGAGTTCTATGTCATCCAAACAGGCGACTTACGCCGTGTGATAAAAATTCCAACAACTGGAATGCCTGAAGAACGGGACACAGCTATTTTCCGCTCTATTATCAACACCAAAGCAAAGTTCATCAACTATCTCTCTTTCATGCTCACCGACGACATAGAACAATACATCGTGGAGACTCAACTGTTGGAAAAAGAAAACGACAGCGACAAAGCTTCCTCCCTGGAACAACAAATCTGCACTTCCCTCTACGAAGATATGGTCAGAAAAGCCTACACTCATCCCGAGCGTATCGCTGCCATTCGGCAACTCATTGATAAGGCAGAAGAAAACGTGCTCCCAAAGAATTTCAAAAAAATGTACGAGACGTTCGAGGACGCTCTGAAACAGATCAAACACTTATGAGCCAAGACATAAAAGATTTCCAGCGCGCCACTGCCGAACGCATTCTCCACATCTATAAAGATTTGGGACATCGCCGTGTGTTGTTGGCCGATGAAGTGGGATTGGGCAAAACCTTTGTTGCCCGACAGGTCATCCAGCTAGTGAAAGAGTGGCACAAGGAGATGAACGATGATTTCTTCAAAGTGGTCTACATCTGTTCCAATGCAAACATTGCCGACCAAAACATAAAGAAATTAGACATTGATAACTGCATGAGCATCAGCGATAGCCGGCTTTCTATGCAGCATCTTCACATCAAGTTGGCCGAAAAGCGTATCGCTCAGCAGCAGAACACGGGAAATATGCCTGAATCCATCATTCCGCTCACTCCGTCCACCTCTTTCCGCTTCTATAGTGCGCAAGGCATAGCCAAAGAACGCGCTTTGATTTGTAATATCTTGTGCCGGATGGATTGCTTTACTGTCCATAAAAGTGAAGTGCAGAAATTTCTCAGTTGTGGCGTAAAAGATTGGCAAGAACTTATCAATCGCTACAACTCCTACATCCAAGAATGTGGAAAGGACTATCTACAAGAGATCCATAAGAAACTACAAACAAAGCTCTCCAACGAAACGGCGAACCAACTCGTGGAGTTTGCCCAAAATGGTTGCGACAATCAACAACGCTCCACCATCATCAACACGTTGCGCCGCATCTTTGCAGAGATAAGTATTGATATGCTCGATCCCGACTTAGTTGTCATGGATGAGTTCCAACGCTTCAACTCGCTCCTGGAACAGGGCGAGGACGAACAATCTATGCTGGCAAACAAGTTCTTCGACGACAAACGCTCCAACACGAAGATTCTGCTGCTTTCGGCCACTCCCTACAAACCTTATTCTACACTCGAAGAGCTCAACACTGACGGCAAGGATGAACATTACAACGACTTCGTGAAAGTGATGGATTTTCTCTTTGCCAGCAAAGACAAGACAAAACAGTTTCAGCTCATCTGGCAACGCTATTCTGCTGCGCTCAAACGCACCGATGTGGTCAATTTGCAACCAATTATCACGGCAAAAAACTCGGCGGAAGAACAACTATACAGCGTGATGTGCCGCACGGAGCGTTTCAATAGTCATATCATCAATGATGACCATGTGGAGGATGTGCAGGTACTTCCTGAGGACATTCTTTCCTTTGCTGAATGTCAAAAGCTGATGGATTCTCTTTCGGAGAAGAATCCTAAAAATCGCTTGGGAAATGTTCCGATGGAGTATGTCAAATCTTCGCCGTATCTGCTTTCCTTCATGGACAAATACGAACTGAAGAAGCGCATCGTGAAAGCTCTACAAGAAAGTGGCAATCAAGGCCGTCACAAAATGGGTACACTGCTGCTCTCCAAACAGAGAATCAACAACTATGACGCGAAAAGGACTGGTCCTGGCAGCGGCAAACTGAAATATCTCCACGACCTTGTTTTTGGAGAATACGGCGAAAAGAAAGCACAATTCTTGTTGTGGGTTCCGGCTTCCTATCCCTATTACAAAGCGGGAGGACTTTTTGAGACTGACGAAGCCAAAAGTTTTTCTAAGATTCTACTCTTCTCTTCATGGGAAATGGTACCCAGAATGATTTCCGTGATGATGTCCTACTACGAGGAACTTTACACTTTTGGCAAATTGAGAGAAAGCGAGGAGCAAATACGCTTGAGAGAAAGCGGTAAGCAAATATGCTATACCGCCCAGAAGAATCGTTATGGTGAGAATCGTTTGAAAGCTGATAATCTTTTAGAATACCCTTGCCAAACACTGGATCCTGTCTTCTCTCTTGCCGATTTCTACGGCAAAGAACTTTCCACCATTCGAAAAGAAATCAAGCAAAGGATTCAACAGAAATTTTCTGAACACGAACTGCTCAGTTCGCTACCACAACGCGGACGAAACAAAGCAGAAAACCTCCTCACTATCATGAAGATTCTCGACGGGGAGACACCCGAAGATGTGACCAATCTCTACATACCGTCCAACGCTTTAGACGTTCTGACAAATATCGCCATCGCCTCGCCGGCTGTCTGCGCCTACCGACAATCAAAAGATAAAGACGACGCCCAACGGGTGGCTAAAGCCGTTATTTCGGTTTTCAACAAACCCGAAAGTGCCGCCATTATTGACGTTTTATACAGCAAAAAAAGCGAGGAGGACTACTACGAGTCCGTGCTCGACTACTGCGCCGTGGGCAATTTGCAAGCTGTACTCGATGAGTACGCCCACATGCTGCAAACCAACTCTTTGGGCAAAAGCATCACCGAGGCGATTATCGGCACCAGCAATCTGAGCATCGACACCAAGGACTCCTTGGGCAAGGAGGAGAAAAAACTGCAGATGCGCTGCCACTTCGCCATTCCTTTTATCGACAAGACCATCACAGACAAATCCGTGGCGCGCTCCAAAAACATTCGCATGGCTTTCAACTCACCTTTCCGTCCTTTCATCCTTTCCACCACATCCATTGGGCAAGAAGGATTGGACTTCCATTGGTACGCCCGCAAGATAGTGCATTGGAATCTCCCCTCCAACCCCGTTGATCTCGAGCAACGTGAAGGCCGCATCAACCGCTATAAATGTTTGGCCATTCGCAGAAATGTGGCAAAGCTATACAGCAATGAAACTTTCCACACTTGGAACGAACTCTTCACCATGGGATACGCCGAATTGAAAGGTAGCTATTCCGAGATTGTGCCCTACTGGTGCTTACCGATGGACCAATTCACGGAGGAACAGCGCGAAAAGTTCGAACTCATCGAACGAATAGTGCCGCTCTACCCACTCAGTCGCGACAAATATAAATACCAACGCCTCATCGATGTGCTCACTTGGTATCGTATGACTTTAGGGCAACCCCGCCAAGAGGAACTATTAAACCTCTTGAAAAATATGCACCTATCAGATGAGCAACACAAGGAACTCACCATTGATCTAAGCCCCTATAACAGACAGAAGCAAAAATAGCCTCACGCCCCTCACACATAAACCATTGATTATAAACAACTAACATCTCAACTTACTGAAGCAAAAAATATCCTTATTGCGTCAGCTGACACAATAAGGCTGTCAGCTGACGCCCTTATTGTATTTTCAAACGCTATAAGGATATTTACGCCGCGCTCTATCGCACCTTTTCTGCTCCTTCAGAAAGGGTGTAGAAAAAGTACTGGAGCGAATGAAAGAGTTAGCGGAAACGTGGATGCAGTGCGACACCGCCAGTGTCGGAAAGTTCTATATCACTTACCCACGGGTTCTCCCTCGCTCTGCTCGGGCATCACCCGCGGTTAAGCATGGGGTGCCCTCGTCGGGGACAGTGGGTGAAAACATTCCGATAAAAGGTGATAGGTGCAAAAAAGGAGGAAGATCGCAAAGAAATAGTGGGCAAAAATAACTCACACCTCCGGCGGAGGTGCACTATGCGTAACCGCGGGTGATACCCGAACGATAGTGAGGGAGAACCCGTGGACTGTAAGCAGCACCATCCTCCGACACCGGCGGTGTCGCACTGAAAGCGTAGACAGAAAAGCCACACAAACGGGAGAGTAAGTGGGAGACTACTGTATGGAATTTTCAAAACTCCATGCCTATAACAAATTCGGTGAAATCGGCCTTGGTGAGATGGGCTTTCACATCGCCGCCGAGATAGAAACCCTTCCAGCGCGGGAAATGGTAGCGCAGGCCGATGCGCTCATAGTAGGGCTTTTCCTCCCACTTGGCTTCCTGCCCCATTTGGCGGTGGAGATAAACGCCTAAGGACATAGCTAAAGAGAGATGGTGATAGAAAACTTCATGACGCGCGGCAAGTCCTACCGACCACGGGGAGTGGGGCAACTGGACACCTGCTGCACGGTCGAGCGCGGCAATATGGTGCGCCGCCTGCGCATAGTTGAGATCGAGCCCCAGGCCGCTTGCCCAGCGCCGCGCATAGCGATACATGAAATTGAATTGCAGACTGTAAGTGGGATAGATACGGAAATGTCCTGTGCGATAATCGGGGTGCGACGGAGACGTGTTATACTGCGTTTTAATCCAATCCTCCAAAAGAGATTTTCCACCTATGCCCAACTGCGCCCCCCAATAGAAGCGGCGCACAAAGGAGGACGGCGCTCCGCTCTCGGCCTGTTGCGGTCGGAGATCTTCCGCGGGAGCTGAAGGATAATAGAGGAGAGTCAGACTCGGTCCCACTGAGTTTTCCCCCTTATTGGGACGATCGAGCGCACCGTTACTGTGGTGGCGAAATTCCATGCCCAACTGCATCGCCCAATGCGGCGAAAACCAATAGGAAGCGCGAAGACCAGCACCAAAATAAATATTCCAACGACTCCCCAAGAGTTCGTTATCGACATTATTATGCCGATTGTAGAAACGCGAAGCCACGCCAACTCCAAAATTGAGGGCATAGTCCACCTCCCAATGGGGGCGGCGGAGCAAAGGGCGCAAGAAACCGCCATAGAGCGTCCACACCTGCCCCATCCGCGACACATAATCGACAGGTACGGCCTGTCCCCAATCGGGTGCTGCTTCTTTGTGCATCGTCACATTGTGGTAATTTCCCCAAAGTAGACCAACGGAGAACGTCGGGTAGTTGTAGTCTGCCGCAAAGGAGTCGGCATCCTCGGGGCGTGTGCGATAATTCAGTGCCACCCCTATGCTCACATTCTTGTTCTCATGTAACCACATCCGCTCGTAAGGGTCGATTTTGAGCACACGGCCGGGCATCACTTCCAGTGCCACGCCCAGGTGAGCACTATCGGGACGGAACGTTGGCACCGCGGTTTGAGCCACGGCGCAGAGGGAGAAAAGGGACAAAAAGAGAGATAGAATTTTCAATGTGTCGGAGTTTTGAAAGCGCAAGATAGGAATTATTTTAGGAAAAGTTTTGACCTAACGAAAATAAACACGTATCTTGCGCAACATGATGCTATTGAACTTGTTGACAACCTTGCTTTCTGTCCTGCTGTGGCCGTGGCACGACACACCCGCTACGGATGCACGGCAGGAAATCTACGCCGATCTCTATCGCGCGGCGGGGAGCTTATATGTCTACAAGGAACCGCGCCAAGAGAAAAGCACACCTATACCCCGCGGCTATACTCCCGTTGCGCTCCAACTCTTTGCGCGCAACGGTTCGCGCTATTTGATGAAGAAAACGGACTATGAGCGGCCGCGCCAAATCTTGCAGCGTGCTCAGGCAGCGGGAAAACTGACAGCCTTGGGCCGAGAGGTGCTGGCTGAGGTGGATTCGCTCGCCACTTTGGCACGAGGCCACTACGGAGAAATCACGCGGGCTGGCATCGAACAGCATCGGGGCATTGCGCGCCGCATGTTCTATCGACACAAAGAGATATTCGGCCGCGCCAAAACCATAGAGGTGGTATCAACGCCTTCGCTCCACTGTCAGCAATCTATGCAGAGCCAATGCGCACAATTATTGGCACTCAACCCACACCTGCAATTCTCCACCGACATCGCCAGCCACAGTTGGTTTTCAGGCCTCATCAGTGCCCACACAACAGAACTGACTTCCGTCAATCCCTATCGGCTGATGGGTTGCCTTTTCAACGACACGATTTACATCCGCCAACACATCGAGGCCTGCTCTCTATTTCAACAGCTCTTCTTGCTGGCAGCCAATATCCAGAGTTTGGATTGCCGCCTCGACCTTTTCCGCATCTTCACGCGGGATGAATGCTACGCCTACTGGAGGGACGACAATTATAGCATCTTCCGAAAATATACCCGAACACCGTGCTTCGATGCAGGCAAAGAGACCACAGAACTGCTCATGAGCCGCATCGAGCAACAAGCCCAAAAGAGCTTTGACTGTCAGCAGCCGAGTGCAATGCTCTGCTTTGGCAACGAAGAGAATCTGCTGCGCCTCTGCGAAGCACTCAACCTCAACGGATGCTCGCTGCAAGCCCCCACTTCGGAGGAAGTGGCCACGCATTGGCGTAGCTATCAGCTTTTTCCGCTGGGTGCAAACTTGCAACTCGTGTTCTACCGTTCACGGAAAAATCCGCGCATACTTGTGAAGGTGTTGCTCAACGAACGCGAAACCCGCATCCCTATCCCTTCCGACACTGCTCCCTACTACGATTGGGAACAAGTGAAACTCTTTGTGCATCAAATGCTGGCAAAGCAGTGAGCCGCCTCTCTATGCCTCCCCATCCGAAAGACCTACAAAAATCTTTAATTGCTTTGCTTTCCGAGGGGCTTATGGTATCTTTGCACACAATAATCAATCAATTAAATAGCTATCATGGCTCAACAAGAAGACGTTTTCAAGAAAATAGTATCTCATTGTAAGGAATATGGCTTCGTATTCCCTTCTTCCGAACTCTACGACGGACTCGGCGCTGTATATGACTACGGTCAGAACGGTGTGGAACTGAAAAATAACATCAAGCAATATTGGTGGCAGAGCATGGTGCTGCTCCACGATAACATTGTGGGCCTCGACAGTGCCATCTTCATGCACCCCACTATCTGGAAAGCCAGCGGTCACGTGGATGCTTTCAATGATCCCCTCATCGACAACCGCGACTCAAAGAAACGCTATCGCGCCGATGTTCTCATTGAAGATCAAATTGCTAAATACGATGAGAAGATAGAGAAAGAGGTGGCCAAAGCACGCAAACGTTTTGGCGACAACTTCGACGAAGCGAAATACCGCGAAACAAGCGAACGCGTGCTTGAGCACCAAGCAAAGCGTGATGCCCTCGAAGAGCGCTACAAAGAAGCTATGAACGGCACCGACTTGCAAGCACTCAAACAAATCATCCTCGATGAGGAAATTGTCGACCCCATTAGCGGCACGCGCAACTGGACCGATGTGCGCCAGTTCAACTTGATGTTCAAAACATCTATGGGCTCTACTGCTGATGGTTCAAGCGACATCTACCTCCGCCCCGAAACGGCACAGGGTATCTTTGTCAACTACCTCAACGTGCAGAAGACGGGCCGCATGAAAATTCCTTTTGGTATCGCCCAAATCGGTAAGGCTTTCCGCAACGAGATCGTTGCCCGTCAGTTCATCTTCCGTATGCGCGAATTCGAACAGATGGAGATGCAGTTCTTCGTGAAGCCCGGAACTGAAATCGACTGGTTCAAAAACTGGAAAGAGATGCGTATGAAATGGCACCAGGCTCTGGGCTTCGGTGCTGAAAACTATCGCTTCCACGACCACGAGAAACTCGCTTTCTACGCCAATGCAGCCACCGACATCGAGTTTAAGATGCCGTTCGGATTCAAAGAGGTAGAGGGTATCCACAGCCGTACGAACTACGACCTCACGCAGCACGAGAAATTCAGCGGAAAGAGTATCAAATACTTCGATCCTGAAACGAAAGAAAGCTACACACCGTACGTCATCGAAACAAGTATCGGTGTGGACCGTATGTACCTCTCGGTGATGTGCCACTCCTACCAAGAAGAGCAGCTCGAGAATGGCGAGACGCGCACAGTGCTCAAACTGCCCGCTGCCCTTGCTCCGGTGAAACTGGCCATACTGCCACTCATCAAGAAAGACGGTCTGCCCGAAAAGGCGCGTGAGATCATGAACGATTTGAAGTTCCACTTCAATTGCAAATATGAAGAAAAGGATACCATCGGTAAGCGCTATCGCCGACAGGATGCTATCGGTACGCCGTACTGTATCACTATCGACCACGATACGCTGACTGACAACTGCGTAACGCTTCGCGACCGCGACACCATGCAGCAGGAGCGCGTGCCCATCAGCGAGCTTCGTTCGCTCATCGAAGACAAGGTGTCCATTACTAGCCTCCTCAAAAAATTGCAGTAATAACAAAGCTGTCCCGCTCCTCAGCCAATGAGGAGTGAGACAGGTAATTTCCTTCGACAATCAGCATTATGAAAAATCTTTTCAAAATCCTGCTGACGGCAGCAGCCTTGGTGCTGACCTTCGCCTCTTGCTCGGAACATCTCAATTCCGAAAACGACGATTTCGCCAACAACTGGAAAGGACAGAACACAGCTGCCTTTGCCGAACACATGAAGCAAGCCAAAGCGGCCATCGCTACGGCCAAGGCGCAGTATGGCTCCGATTGGGAAGCCCACTGCAACTATCGCATCTATCGCTACTTCGGCTATACGGACAATACAAAAGCTTCCATCAACGACTCTATCTGCGTGGAGATTGTGAAGCAGGGAACGGGCAGTGGATGCCCACTCTATACCGACTCCGTCAGTATGAACTATATGGTGCGCCTCATCCCTTCGGCCAACTATCCCGCGGGGAAACTCATTGACCATTCCGGTCAGACAATCAATGAAGAGGACATTTTCAGCACAACCCATTCAGCTCCGCGCCACTTCCTCGTGAGCAAGCAGATTTCAGGTATGCAAACTGCTCTGCAACACATGCACATCGGCGACCGCTGGCGCATCTATATCCCCAGCGATTTGGCGTATGGCGCTAACAACCTGCTCGGTAGCTCCGGTATTCCGGCCTACTCCATGCTCCGCTTCGATGTTGAACTCAAAGCTTATGCCCGCGTAGGAACAAAGCTCTAACGCTGACACATACACACATAATAATAGCCGCAGTAATTTCATTTACTGCGGCTATTATTGTGTTGAAAAACGCCCTATTCAGCTTTATTTTTCCTTCAGTCCTTCCGACAGATTTACGGCAATTCCGCGACGCTGCTGGTCGTCGGTGAGGGGACGGAGGCGGCGGAGAAAATCGGTGTAGTTGCGGCGCGATGGATAGCTCCAACCTGCTTCGGCCAAGGCGGCGGCGCGGGGGAAGGCCTGATAGTAGAGACGCTCCGTGGAGTTGATACATTCGCTCCAAAGTGTGCCACTAACGCCGAGCAGATTCTGATGCACAAAGGTGCTGTCCTGTCCCCACGCAGGATCGAGGCGGTAAGTCTGCTGAAGCGTTGTGACGGGCATTCCCCAGTTCACCTCCGGCATATCGCCGCGCTGCTGCGGATAGTCGAGGTAGCAGTGTTCGCCAGGGCAGAGCATGATTTGAGCTTTGTTGCGCACAGCTGCGTCAATGGCCGTCTTTGTCAGACCATGACGCCAAGCATAGACAACGCAACCAGGTTGTATCGTTTTGAATTCTTGCTCGTACCAATACATCGGCGTCTTCTTCAACGCCTTGAGTCGGTCGATGACGCGGTCGAAGAGATACTGCTGCAACTGCCAGTTTTCCGTATATCCCTCCTTGCGCTTCAGCTCCTGACAAGCGGGACAATCGCTCCATGCGCCCAAAGGTGGCTGACCTGCTTCGTCGCCTCCCAAATGAACATAGGGAGCTGGGAAAACATCAGCCAACTCCGTAAGGACATTGTCGAGAAATTCATAAACAAAGGGCTCAGCGGGACAGAGCAATTCGTTGCTCACGCCACACGTCAAGCGAATGGGGACGGGCTTCTTGGCACACGACAGTTGCGGGAAACAATGGACGGCAGCCACCTCATGCCCCGGTAGTTCTATCTCGGGGATAATCATAACGTGATACTGCGCGGCAAAGCGGACGAGTTCGCGCATCTGAGCCTGGGTGTAGAAACCACTAATGCGCTCGGGCATATCGTCCATACCCACACGGTCGGAGGCTTTCTGCGTGAGCTGCGGATACTTCTTGATTTCGATGCGCCAGCCTTGGTCGTCCACCAAATGGAGGTGCAGCGCATTGTATTTATAGCGCGCCATTTCCACGACAAAGGCCTTCAAGTCGGCAAAGGGAATGAAATGGCGCACGGGGTCGACCATCAATTCGCGGATCTGCGTGCGTGGTTGGTCGGCAATGTGCAAGGCGGGGATTTTCTCAGAGCGCGCCCCTGAGCCGTTACCGATGCAGAGCTGCTCGAGCGTCATCAGTCCGCGGAACACACCGGCGGATGTCTTGCCTTTGAGCACTACGCCTTTTTTAGAAACATCCAAGGTATAGGCTTCATCGTTGGGAAGAGAGGCGTCGAGTTGGAGCTGAATGGTCGGACCTGTTTTGCGACGCACTTTCATATAGGCCGTGCGCTCTGTGAGTATGCGCTCAGCTTGCAACTTCTCGTTGTTCAATTCCTGAGGGGCTTCCACGCCAATCACATCGGCCCAACAGAGGGGGCGATGGCGAATGCGCTTCCGCTTGCCGCTGCTCTCCGCTGCTTCCTCAAAGGTTTCTTCGGGAAACACCTCCAGCGTGAGCGGTTTGGGGACGAGAATCTCCTCGGGACGGCACACGTTTGCCTTTTCCTTTTTGCCAAAGAAATGTCGCCAGCCTGGTGCGCGGCGGTAGTCCTTGCGAGCCCGCTCCGGAACAATGAGTTCCACGCGGCGGAGGTCGATACCGTCGAAGGCATTGTCGGCGCAAACGGGTGGCACAAGGGCCGAGAGGCGCACAGTGCGGAGGCCGCTGCAATTGGCAAAGGCAAAAGGAGCGAGGCGCGTAGTTCCCTCAAAGGAGAGTTCGCGCAATTTGCTGCAACCGTTGAACGCTGAAGCCTCTATCACGCGAGTAGTGGCGGGGAAACGCAAGCGTCCGCCGATACCCTTGCAGGCAAAGAAGGCTTGACTACCCACGGAGTCGAGCTGCAACGGCAAAACGAGCGACCGCAGCCGATAGCGCGAGTGCATGGCGTTGCGGGGAATCACCGTGCAGTTGGTTTTAGAAAGGTCGAGGGAGGTTTCGTTCACCTTCACGTCGCGCAGTTGGCGGAAATTCTGCGCACTGGTTGGGAGACCAATGAGTAGGGCCAGGAAAAAGGCGGAAAGTGTTTTCATGTTTATGCGTTACTTTTGGGGATATGTGCGGGATTATTGCGGGTCGTCCATTGTCAGCGTGCGAGTGCCGTCCTCGTTTTCCACGATATTGACGCGCACGGTATCCTCGGGGAGCATATCTTCGATGAGTTCGGGCCATTCCATAAGACAGAGGTTACCCGAATAAACATAGTCTTCATAACCGATGTCGTAGACCTCTTCTTCTTTCTTGATGCGATAGAAATCGAAATGGAAGATAGGACCTTGCAGCGTGGCATATTCATTGACGATGGCAAAGGTGGGAGAATTCACCTCGTCGTCCGTACCGAGCGCGTTGCAGAGTTCTTTGATAAACGTGGTCTTCCCTGCCCCCATTTTTCCATAAAAGGCAAAGACTTTTCGATCTGCCATAGCGGCGATAAACTGCTCAACTGCTTGCGGCATTTTCTCCAGCGAAGGGATTTGTATTGTTGTCATATCTTTCTGTTTTATCATTTTCGGCGAAGATAGCATAAAACTACAAAATAGGAAAGTATACCCGCCGCAGATTAGCACCTTGGAACCGATATGAGCCACTGAGTTGGACGATGTCCCATCGAGGCAGCCTACCAAAAGAAGTTTTGTCGTGCTGGCTCTATCTGGGAAGCAGAAAAACGCCTATGGAGATGCGGGGAGGCACGTCCATAGGCGGAAGAAGTTTTACAATATGATTCTTACAAGAAATCAGCGAATGAGTTTCTTTATCCCTTCGATGAGCTGTTCGATCGGCATACCTGTGCGATCGCTCATGGCTTGTATGTCCACTTTTCCTATCATGAGCCGACCAAGCGGCGTATTGAGCATTTTGAATTTGGAATCCAATTCGGGCAAACGACTTTTGAGCGCGGGATATTGCGCAAGGAGATCTTTCAGGCGCGTTTGTGGCGTGATCTCCGTCACGGCTTGGGTTTCGGCAACTTCGGTTTGTTCCGTCTCTGCTTGGGTGGGTGCTTCGGCAACTGCTGGGGCATCGCCATTGCTCCAGGTGAGTAGCGTTTGCGAACCTTCCAAAGCGCGGATGTGTGTGCAATCCTGCATCATTTCGAGTACACCGCGGAAGTTGCCCTCCTTGTCGCGCACAGCCACATATATAATATAGATGAACAATCCTGGCTTATTGATCCAGAATTCGGCCTTGTCCTGCTCGCCACTTCTGAGTTTGTCGATCACTTCGCGAACGATGTGGGCACTCTTGCGCGGATGGCAATTCATCACTTCGCGCCCGATGACGTTCTTACTACGCGGGAAAATGCGGTGGTCGGTGTCGGAATAGAAACAAACGAGTTCGTTCTCGTCTACAAAGGAGATGTCGATGGGCAGGTGCTTGTAGATCAGATTCACCTGTTCCAGGGTGAGTTTTCCCGTTGCAACGTCCAGGATGTTGTTGCCTTTGTCAGCATAGCCATACTTAGCGAGCAGGGCTTGCAAGTCGTTGGCAAAATCCTTCTGAGCAGCGGGGGCAGCTTGCGGCTTCACTTCGGTAGCGGTATGCTCCACCTCGAAAAAGGCAAAGCCAATTTCTTGGTCACCACTCTTCATATCCTCAAATTCTTCAGCACTGATGAGCGCGAGAGATGTGGGATAGAGGATGAATTCTTCCTTCTGCATCAAATCGCGCGCATATAGCAGCACGCGTTCTTGCTGCTTGATGAAAGCATCTTCGTTGTCCTCGCGCAACAAGCGTTCGGCTTCTCTGATTTCATCGCGCACCATGTCATCGAAAGTCCACATCGTGGTCGTGGGGCGGGTAAAACCTTTCTGCTCAAGCACGGGGTAGAGCTGATTTTGCTTGCGCTTGTAGTGTAAGGGGTATTGACTGATTTTCTCGTAGAGTTCTAACCATTGGTTTTTAATCATGGGATATTGCACCAAATCCTCCACCGCCAAGAGCAAACGCTTCATCTCTTCGTTCTCTTTGAGATAGTGCATAATGGGGTGGTCGGCTGGAAGATTGGGCAAACTATTGTCGATGGCATCGCCCAGCATATCTATCACGGAGTGCACATCCTCGCGGATACATTCATCGCTACTTTCTTCCGTCATCGTTTGTTCTATGTAGGCCACATGATAGGCACTAACTTTTCCCACACGTTCTTTGATCTGCTGTTGGGCTTCGGCAGCCAACAGTTTACCAGCTTTGAAGGCATTTTCTATCTCGAAAAGCGCATTGAGCTTTTCTGTATCCATAGGCGGAAGGTAATCTTTCATTCTATTGTCCATATCGTATTCAATTTTATTATTTGCAAAAATAAGCATAAATCAGACAAGAAAAAAACGCTACACAGACAAAGGAATAAAGACTATCTGCACACTACCCTCTTTCTTCACTTCCCTAACATTTGCCGAAAAACAGGACGTTTATTCTTTCCCTCCAAAAGATTTCTCTACCGTTCAATATGATGTTCCCAACGACACTATTAGCTCTTACTTCCTGACAATCAATAACACTTAATATAATGCTGTGTTTTTAAGGTGTTGTTGAGGGAGAGAGCTGTAAAATCAAACAAATTAGATCCGAAAACTCTAAAATAAATATAAATTGCTCTAAAGTTTCCTCTTGTTAATTTCTTTTTATAAATTGTTGCATAATAAAAAAGAACTCTTTATATTTGCGACATATAGAATAAATCACCTTAAATATACAAGTTTAACCGAAATTATGAAACGTTTCTGGCTCACATTACTCTTATGTATATTCTTCGTAGCATCTTCTGCCCAACAGCTCATCTTTGGGTCAGTGCGCGATGGATTCTTAAAAACTCCACTCGCAAAAGCTCGCGTAACGTTGCTTACCACAGACAGTGTTATCGTGCAAGATTCCATTAAAGTCACTCTGAATAAATCTGAAGGGAAACGTTGGGGCAGTGCCGACTTCTGCATCAAACTGCCCAAGAAGACCTCCACCTATCTGATTCGGGCAACCCTCGACGGATATTCAGATGCTTGGCAAACCCTTTCCGTCAAAGCAGAAATAGATGATGCATGGGGATTGGATAAACCGCTCGAACTACGCCGCATTCGTGAGAAAACACTTGGTATGGCTACTGTCACAGCCACAAAACTCAAAATGTTTTATAAAGGTGACACCTTGGTCTACGATGCGTCGGCCTTTAAGTTGCCGGAAGGCTCCATGCTTGACGACTTGATTCGACAAATGCCCGGAGTTACCATGAACGATGATGGTGAAATATTCGTCAACGGGCGTAAAGTTGACGAATTGCTTTTAGGTTCACGCTCATTTTTTGGTGGAAACAGCAAAGTATTACTCGACAATCTTCCCTATTATACCGTGAAAAATTTGAAGGTTTATGAAAAAGAGAGTGACCGCAGCCGAGCCGTTGGGTACGAGATAGATCCAAAGACATACGTCATGGACATAAATCTCAAAGATGCCTACCGAAAAGGTTATATTGGTAATGCAGAAGTGGCCGGAGGCACAAAAGAACACTGGCTTGGACGCGTGTTCTTACTGAACTATATAGATAAAGTCAGATTTACATTTTTGGCGAACGCAAACAATGTGAATGAAAAACGACATATCGGAGAATCAAGCAGTTGGAAACCGGAAGAAATGCCACGCTCTCAACTTACGACCAAAAGCGTAGCCGGTGAAGTGGACTATCAGTCGAAGGATGGTAATGTAAAAGAAAACTTCATGGTTGATTTTTTAGCTTCGAAAGACTATGAAGAAACTGTTCAACGCCGAGAATTATTTTTAGACGGAAGTAGACCATATTCCACTGTCAAAACATTCAGAACATCATACGAAAACCGTCTCTTGGTGAAGAACAGTTTCAAGCTGACTATTCCGAAAAAAATCTATACTGATTCAGGTGTGGAATTTGTTTATAATGAATACAAAGGTAATAGCATGTCCATTTCAGAAGATTTCCTGGATAGCATCAACACTCGTTTGCGCAGCACAGGCTATAATGATGGCTATTCTTATCGCTTGAATATAGGCGGAATGATCTTCCCGAAAATCGATAATTTTCTTCGCTCATTGGATTTTGCATACGGCTTCAAACAGTACGAAGACAAGAACGAAACAGCTCGAGGCTTCATTACCGAACAGTTTATGAATCCGTCAATCCACACACAGTACAATGCCAACGATTATCACCACAGAGAAACCTCAGCAAATGTCCATCTTTTTTGGAATAGAGAGCTGAATAAGAACCTTCGGTTGGAGATACAGGATCGTCAAGAGTATATCAAAAAGTATGAGCGCGATAATCTATATCATCCCGACACGCTTGCTCTACCCTCTCAATTGGATGCCTTGGTAGCTATTACCGACCCCGGAAACTCCTATGAAAGCAATTTTCGAGAATTTTACAACGTACCGACTTTCTTTTTAAGATGGAAGAAATTTATTCCGGGAAAATACATGAAGATGGAGTATATTTCTTGGAACTTTGTCTTTTCCAACATATTAAGTTCAGAGCATCTATCGTACAGTCGCAACAATATTACGCAGGAAAAGAAGCGTATAAGCTATAATTTTTCCCCCTCGTTCAACTTCAAGATTCTTCCAACAAAAAAACAAGGTGAACAATTGAGTTTCCAGCTGGGATATAATCAGGGCCCCGCCTCCATCTTCGATTTGCTTAACTACAAGGACGATGCTACACCACAGATTGTAAAACTCGGGAATCCCCACTTAAAAGGTTCTGCATCTACCACGTTCAGCATTAACTTTACCGACTGGGAAAGCAAGCGGAAGGGACAACAATACCACCTCAATGGAAATTTCAGCTACTACCACCGACAAGTGGCACAATCAGTAATATTCAATCCGAAAAACTCTCAATACACCTATCAGCCCAAGAATGTGCGTGGAGCTTATAACGCCTCGATCCGATTTGACTTCACCCGTTTCCTTGACAAACGACAATATTGGTCTTGGCAGACGGATCTAGATGCCGCTTACCACCATTCCATTGACCATGTGATGCAAACCGGCATGACGGAAAGTACGCCCAATGCTGTCAATACGCTAACCTTACACGATGGGGTTTGGCTGCAATATCAATATAAAGATTTCAGCATAAGAGTAAACGGCGACTTCCGCTGGCGGCACTCTGAGGGCAAGATGCGTAACTTTTCCATACTTAATACTTTCGATTATCAGTACGGCATAGCAGCACGCTATACCGTACCCGTTATGAGAACGTCAATTATAGTGGATGGTAACATGTATAGCCGCCAAGGATATGGTAGCAAAGACATCAACAGAAATGATTTCGTGATGAACGCCTCCATTAGCCAGCCCTTCATGAAAGGTACGCTCGTCATAAGTGCTGAAGCCTTTGACTTGCTGCATCATTTGTCTTCAACCCAGTATGTCATCAACGCACAAGGAAGAACAGTAACATGGAATCGAACACTTCCAAACTACCTTATGCTACATGCCGTCTATCACTTCAGCCGACAACCGAAAAAATAGAAATTGAATGTCATTGAAATCTTTTCCCCACTACCAACAACAAGAAGCTGCTGATTGCGGACCATCTTGCTTGCGGATGATAGCTAAATACTACGGGAAAGTCTATTTTCATTCGCAAAATATCTACTGCCGTTCAAGTCGCTCGGTTTGCAGCTTATCTTTGGCTTGATTGCCGGCTGCATCATTCAGCTTATACTTCCTTTCCTCTCACAAGCAATGGTGGACAAGGGAATTAACAGTAAATATTTAGTGTTCTGTACTGAATAAGGTTGTCAGCTGATAGCCTTATTGTGTCGGCTGGCTTCCTTATTGCGTCAGCTGACACAATAAGGAAGCAATTAAGAGGAAACATACTCCTCTCCACTGTTTATTTTTTCGTTGTCATGTCGTCACGTTGTCACACCTTGAGCATAACTAACTGAAAATATATGGATTGAGAGCGTGACAACAAGGTGACAACAAAAATAAGTTTTTCTTGGTAGGAGTGATAATAATCCCAATTCGGGATAACATTAAATACTCTCGCATACTTCCGCTATCCCTACAATTGCTATTGAAATTTGGGTTCGATTCATTTTCCTACCAAAATGTAATCCAGTTAGTCTTATTCTTATAAAAAGTTCTGAGGTCAGAGCAGCTCGGTCAGCAAACTCTTGAGATAGCTATCAGAAACGTTGGCGAGTTCGCTCTTGTCATAAATGGTGAGCAGATTGACTTCAATATGCTCGTGCGTAAGAACCACATGATAGGTTATCACTCTTGCACCGCTATTCTTGCCTTTGCCTTTCGATGCAATAGTCATCCTCACCTTGCGCATGCTATAGCCAAGGTCTACCCCTTGCATAGGGTCAGTTTCCATGGCTTGCATAAAAACCTTGAAGTCGTTTGTGAGCGAATGGTATTTCTTCGCCAATCGCTTGAACTGTCGCTTAAACTCCTCGCCAAGATAAATCTCCACAGTCATACGCCTTCTTCAAGTTCCTTGATGAAATCTTCAGCCGTCTGCATTTTCGTGTCTTTTTCCTTCGCTGTCTTCAATTCGTCAACGGCGCGTGTCAGTGTTTTCTTCACATACGCCTTGCGTGCCTGCTCCTCTCCTTTATAGATAGAAGTGGAAGCCACGCCACGAAGCATGCTTATTGCGCGTCGTATGCTCTGTGCGGTAGAGTCTTCGTCAAGTGTTACCAAAATCTGTGTCATATTCTTGCCTTCTGTTTTCTGCAAATATACAATTGTCCGTCAACAATTCCAAATATCAGAGGAGTTTTCCGTTTCCGTTGTGTATCAGTATGTCAAAGAGCGAAGGGAATAGTGAAATCAAATGAAGCAAAAGTAGACTATCTGAAATGTATTTCAAATATTTGTACACTAATCCCAGAACTGCGAGAATAGTTTGAGCATAACAAACTGAAAAAGTAAGAATTGAACGCGCTACAACAACATGACAATGCTGTGACAACAAATATTTTTTTTACGGGTAGGAGTGAAAATAGAAGCAACAGTTTTTGTCCACTGTCCCCAGAGGGGACACACTATGCATAACCGCGGGTGATACCCGAACAACAGTGAGGGCGAACCCGTGGATAAATGGATGATAGAATCCTCCGACACCGACGGTGTCGCACAGCGCCCACTTCTGATCACACATCCCTTTACTCTCTCCACGCTTGTAGTGCGCCTCCGCCGGAGGCGTGAGTTACTCTGCAAGAATGCGGATTGATGCAGAGCAGTGGCTAAGTTGTGGCACAGAAAGAAAAGTTAAGCACAGATTATACATAGCTTTTTACAATTCGGGAGAGATAATCGGAAGGAGATGGGCATGTGTTGTATATACCTACTTTCTACAATTGGAAGTTTACCAGACAGCAATACTTAATTATAACGGATTGATTGAGACATTGAGGCAAGTTAAGTGGAAAATTTTCCAATAAAAATTCGCTCATATCTTGCTTTTTTATGGCAAAGATATGAGCAATTGGTAAAGGGGAAAAGACGGAGATAAAGGATTATCTTATTAATATCCTGGATTCTGTGTCAATTTAGGATTAACATATATTTTTCTTATCGGTATTGGCAACAAATTAAAGTGTTTGTCGATCCCTGTCAAAGACTGTACTTTGTTAAGCCTGCGTAATGCAGCAAATGTACCATATTTTGATTTGCGGTTTACAAACCATTCTTCACTATTATCTTTGCCCTTGGCTTCCTCTTTCAAATATCTGATATAGTCAGCAGAATATATTTCTGTATTCTTCTCTTGGAACGATGTACTAGCCAACTCAAAAATATCATCAGATGAGACTGTATCGAGGATTTGCTTTGCTTCATTTTTCCTTCCTAATGCCAAATAGATTTCAGCTTTCAAAACTTCAACAGCATTCTGTGTAAAATATTCAATTCTTAAATTCTTATCCTCGGGTATTTTTTCATCTAATAAACTTAGACAATCCTTATAAATAGTTTCAGCATTAGATGGTGTAACATCTGACATTTCAGATATGTTAGTATCATCAGATACAACTACTTTGCCCCATTCCATAGCGAGATTGTATCGGACAAATGCACGAAGAGCTTTTGCTGTTGTTATATATGGTTTTGTATCAAAAGAAAAATTATGTCCTTCTAATTCTTTTATAATTATCTTAGCATACATCTCGCATTTATAACCTGCGCTCCATGCCTTTTCAACAAGTCCATAGTCTGGCGTTATCAGTTGCACATTATTATTTATGCGCATTCCATCAAGCTCATTTTGATAAGTGATGTAATCTACCAATGAACTGTAAAAACCAATCAACGCCATACGGAAATCGTTTTCATCCATAAAAAAATGTTCTTCATACACATTATCAGTAGGCTCTACATCTAATAATTCTTCATCTTGGTCGTCAATCACACCATCTCCATTAAAATCAACGAAATTCGAGAAGTTACCAATTGTGATATTGCTACCTTTAGACTTGTAGAACTCTTCCATTTTTTTCTTTATTTTAGAAGGATGGCAATTTTCTTGACCTTTTTTAATTTCTTCTTTCAATGTTTTGTTGTCGATAGTACCGTCTTTTTCAAGATCGTTAGAGAACTTGCTAATGAACTCAGAGAACTCGGCTTCCGACTTATCATATAACATAATGGCAGAAATTGCAAGTAAAATGTTGGCATCCTTGTTATTATACGTTAGCGAAACCTTTTCTGGTGATACAATTTTGTCTGTAATGGCAAATGTCTTTAGAATTTCTGATTCCGCCTGTTCTTTGGCTTGTTTAAAGGACTTTCCGGTTTTTACCAAATACTTTACTCGTGCATATTCCAAGTGAGTGAGCAAATTGACATTCAGGTTCGCAGCACCATCTGTATTTGCAATAGCTTTCAATGTTATTTGAGAGTTAGAAAGGCTACCTGTACATTCGTTGTAAAAATAACCGCTCGTTTTCAGTTCTACAAGACCGCTACTCAATTCCAAAGTTTGTCCAAAATCAAAGCAACCCAAATCACTCGTTGTATTTGTGGTGTAAGACTTACCAGACTGTGATAGGTCTTTGTTCAAATCTGTAAGTGTAACTTCAGAACCTTGTACAAATGGTCCTTTTTCTATGTGACCGAAAACCTGCAGGCTTATTGGTCTTTCTGATCCATCGCTCTCGCTACTGCAAGATAGGAGTGTGAAAGCTGCAGCTATAACAGCAATAAAAAATTTATTCATAGTGTGTAGTTTTATTGTATTTATGTGAATTCTACAAGAAAATACAAATTTATATATTTTTAAATTAAGAAAGCACCATTGGAGGTTTTGAAAATCATTTTTTCTTGGTTTCATGTTATTTTTGAGCAAATACTTAGTTATTTGTTGATCGTTTAGATGTTCAACTGTTATAGACTTCGGGGCATATTCCCTTATGGTTTATTGGACAGGACGAGCTACTTATCGATACTTTCCGTCCATCTGATGTTTCACAACATAGCTTTTTTCTCGTTTCTCCTAAATCCATCTTCTTTTTTTCTACCTTTGGCACGCTTTTAGTATAAAGGCATTATCGCAAACAAATACGTAAATAATCAAAACTAAAATACAAGTATTATGAACATTCAACCATTAGCAGACAGAGTTCTGGTGCAGCCACAAGAGGCTGAAGAGAAAACAGCCGGTGGCATTATCATCCCCGACACCGCAAAGAAAGAACGTCCCATCGAAGGTAAGGTGCTGGCCGTTGGGCAAGGCACAAAAGACGAGGAAATGGTTCTGAAAGTGGGCGATAAGGTACTCTATGGAAAATATAGCGGTACGGAAGTGGAACTGGATGGCGAAAATTTCCTCATCATGCGTCAGAGTGACGTTTTGGCAGTAGTGAAATAATCGTTTTCAAGAACTAACATTATACATTTCAAAATAAAGATTTATCATGGCAAAAGATATCAGATACAATGTGGATGCGCGCGAAGCGCTCCGCGAAGGTGCTAACGCTTTGGCAAACGCAGTGAAAGTAACCCTCGGCCCTAAAGGTCGCAATGTGGTTATCGACAAGAAATTCGGTGCTCCGCGCATCACGAAAGATGGCGTTACAGTGGCAAAAGAAATCGAACTGGAAGACAGTTTCGAGAATGCTGGCGCACAGCTCGTGAAGAGCGTTGCGAGCAAGACGGGCGACGATGCCGGCGACGGTACTACTACTGCTACCGTCCTGACGCAGGCTATCCTGACAGAGGGTATGAGAAATGTGGCAGCTGGTGCTAACCCGCTCGACTTGAAGCGCGGTATGGACAAGGCTGTGGCAAAAGTGGTAGAAGGCATTAAGGCACAGGCTGAACAAGTAGGCGAAAGCTACGAGAAGATTGAGCAGGTGGCAAGCATCTCTGCTAACAACGATGCTGAAATTGGTAAGCTCATCGCCGATGGTATGCGCGCTGTCAGCGTGAATGGTGTTATCACCATTGAGGACGCAAAGGGTCGCGACACGGTGCTCAAGACTGTGGAAGGTATGCAGTTCGACCGCGGTTACCTCTCACCCTACTTCGTGACTGATTCTGAAAAGATGCAGTGCGACATGGAGAAGCCGTACATTCTCATCTACGATAAGAAGATTTCTAACTTGAAGGATTTCCTCCCCGTGCTCGAACCAGCAGCACAAAGCGGCCGTCCTCTCCTCGTTATTGCTGAGGATGTGGACAGCGAGGCGCTGACTACGCTCGTAGTAAACCGCCTGCGTGGTAGCTTGAAGATTTGCGCTGTGAAAGCTCCTGGCTTCGGCGATCGCCGCAAGGCCATGCTGGAGGACATCGCTGTGCTGACGGGTGGCGTTGTTGTGAGCGAAGAGAAGGGCTTGAAGCTCGAACAGACTACGCTCGAAATGCTCGGTTCTGCCGATAAGGTGACCATCTCTAAGGAGAACACGACCATCGTGAACGGTGCAGGTCAGAAGAGCCTGATTCAGGATCGTATCAACCAAATCAAGAACGAGATTGCTAACAGCACTTCTTCTTACGACAAGGAGAAACTTCAGGAACGCCTTGCAAAACTGAGCGGTGGCGTTTGCGTTCTCGAAGTGGGTGCTGCTTCTGAAACTGAACAGAAGGAGAAGAAAGACCGCTGCGACGATGCTCTCTGCGCTACGCGTGCTGCTATCGAGGAAGGCATCGTGACGGGTGGTGGCGTAAGCTACATCCGCGCACAGAAGGCTCTTGATGATCTGAAGGGCGACAACCAAGACGAACAGACGGGTATCGCTATCATCCGCCGCGCTATTGAAGAACCGCTCCGCCAGATTTGCTACAATGCTGGCATCGAGGGTGCTGTGGTTGTAAACAACGTTCGCGAGGGCGAGGGCAACTATGGCTACAACGCCAAGACTGAGAAGTACGAAGACCTCCGCGCTGCTGGTGTTGTTGACCCCGCAAAGGTGGCTCGCGTTGCACTTGAGAACGCTGCTTCTGTTGCTGGTATGTTCCTCACCACCGAGTGTGTCATCTGCGACAAGAAGGAAGAAAATCCTGCTCCCGCAATGCCCGCTCCCGGCATGGGCGGCATGATGTAAGCCAACCCCATCGCTTCATAGCGAAGAAAGATAAAAGCAAGGGATAGTTACACGATAGTAACTATCCCTTTTAGTTTGGACACGAGTAAGAGGATACAAAAAAAGAACAAGGAACGGAGTCTGCATGGACTTCTTCCTTGTTCTTTTATACAGATATAACGGTATCTTTTACTTCTCCATTTGGAGGCCGAGCTTCATACCATCGTAACTTCCTGCGAGCTTAGAAAGCGTGGAGAGGGTAGAATTCCCAGAGGCTGAACCGAGGAGAGCGGCAAGTTTGAGAAGGCGATCGCTATCAAACAGCAAACTGATTTTGCCGTTGCTCTTAGCTACGTTTGCAGTCATAGAGCCTAGACCTAAGAGCGTGGTAAACTTGATCGTTTTGTTCTTGCTATCAAGGGCATAAGTGCCACTGAGGTTGCGGCCGCCAACATTGGCCTTAAACGTCTTGTCCTTATTAAAAGTGAACGTACAAGCCCCTGGCTTAATACCTACCTTACTCAACTTTTCATTAATTTCACTCTCAATTTTATTGGCAGCCACTGCGCCTCCTGCCTTCTTCAAGAGATTCTCCGTTTCAAAAACGCAATCGGTACCTGTGTACTTCCAAGTGCCATACAGGTCCTCTTCTGTTACCGCCTTGTTACCTAAAAAAGAACTAAGGATATTACCAAACAAGCCAGTAGTACCTCCGCTTTTCTCACTATTATTCGTTGCAGTTGTCGTCCCACCAAGGATATTAGAAAGCGCAGCGCTACTCGTTGTTCCGCAGGATGTCAGTGCGAACCCAGCAGCAACCACCGCCGCTGCCAAAAATACTTTTCTCTTCATTTTATCTTAAATATTTATCATGTTTAGTGCTGCAAATTTACACAGACTAAAACAGCTCACCAAATGAAACAGTCTCATCCCTCCTCAATTTTTGGAATAATTAAAAGTATCTCAATCAAAAACAACAATACAGCAGATTATTCCAATCCTCTTCAGCCCAGATTCTCCACTCAGAAAAGTAAATCTGCAAGCCTCTGCCTCAAACACACAAAAAGAGACTCCCATCAGATGATTGCTCTGATAGGAGTCTCTTATTAAAAAAAAGGCGGCGACCTACTCTCCCGTCT
>ERZ773051.343-NODE-343-length-35409-cov-3.643520_pt1 | contig 35409 bp, 34 predicted proteins | sample MGYA00580631_ERZ773051 | MGnify/ENA primary metagenome ERZ773051 (study PRJEB29015, sample SAMEA2738137) | human oral metagenome | biome: human oral; feature: human-associated habitat; material: saliva | place: China | collected 2204 ... | reverse complement strand
TTCCTAAACCATTAAAAGACTTAATGGTTAAAGATGGTATCACATTAGAACAAGTTCAATCAGTAGTTATCGCTCGTGGTAAATATCCAGCTGGTACACCATTTGAAAATTATGATCCAGAATTCGTTAATGGATGGATTATCCCATTCTGGCCAAATATTGTTGAAGCAATTAAGAAAGGAAATTAATTATTATGACAGCACAAAGCAATTTTGAAACATTCGGTAAAGCAGAAGAAGTATATTCATTTGATCAACCTATTTTAGCGGAGGAACGTGAATATACGTTACTTGAAGCTGGTTCTTATCCATTTGTAATCACTAATGTAGAAAAGAAATTTTATGAGCCTAAAGAAGGTAGCAAGCTACCATCTTGTCCACAAGCTCAAATTACTCTCGAAGTAGATGGTGGTGATCAAGGTAAAACAAAATTGATTCACAATTTGTTTTATACAAAGTCAACCATTTGGAAAGTTACAGAATTATTTATGGCCGTAGGTCTTGCTAAGAAAGGTGAAAATTACAATCCGGACCCTGACCAATTAATGGGTAAATCCGCTATGTGTGAATTAACACAACAAGGCTATGTAAAAAATGACGGCAACAATGGCGTTCGTAACGAAATTAAAAAATGCTTTGCAAACCCTAATGCTCAAGCAAATGGATACGGTGCATTCTAATGGAACTTAGACCGTATCAACAACAAGCTGTAGACTCGATATGGCATGAATGGGAAACGGTTAATAAAACATTGTTGGTTCTTCCGACTGGTACGGGTAAGACAATCTGTTTTGCTAAAGTTGCTGAGGAAGCGGTTCGCAGGGGTAAGCGTGTTCTTATCCTTGCGCATCGTGAAGAACTATTGCAGCAAGCTTCTGACAAAATTATGAGTGCGTCAGGACTTACAACGGCAATGGAAAAGGCTGAACATACATGTCTTGGACAATGGGACCGCATCATAGTCGGTTCTGTTCAAACATTATGCAAAGACAAACGATTGTCAATGTTCAGTAAAACGTACTTTGATGTCATTATCATTGACGAAGCACATCATGCTGTATCTAGTAGTTATCAGGCTATATTAAATTACTTTGACCAAGCCAAAGTCTTAGGTGTAACGGCTACACCAGATCGTTCAGATATGAAAAATTTAGGACGTGTATTTGAAAGTTTAGCATTCGAGTACACCTTACCTAAAGCTATTCAAGAGGGGTTCTTGTCTAAGATTAAGGTACAAACATTACCACTTACATTAGATATCTCATCGGTTAAGATTTCAACTGGCGATTTTGCCGTAGGTGATATTGGTAGGGTATTAGAGCCTTATTTAGAGGAAATAGCCAATAAATTAATAAAATACAGAGATAGAAAAATCGTCGTATTCTTACCATTAATTGCTACCAGTCAACGATTCTGTGAAATTCTTAATGAGCGAGGATTTAAAGCAGCAGAAGTAAATGGCAAAAGCCAAGACCGTACAGAAATTACACAAGCATTTGCTGAAGGTAAATATAATGTACTTTGTAATTCAATGCTGCTCACGGAAGGATGGGATTGTCCAAGCGTTGACTGTGTTATTGTATTACGTCCAACTCGGTCGCGTGCCTTATATTGTCAAATGATAGGCCGTGGCACACGTCTTTCACCGGGTAAAGATCATCTATTAATTTTAGATTTTCTATGGCACGTAGAACGTCACGAATTATGTAGACCTGCTCATTTAATCGCTAAGTCAGATGATGTAGCCAAACGCATGACGGAAATTCTTGAAGAAAAAGGAATGGACCTTGAAGAATGTGAAAGGGATGCAGAATCTGATGTATTGGCTCAACGTGAAGAAGCACTTGCAAAAGAACTTGCTGCTATGCGCAAGAAAAAAGCACAACTTGTTGATCCATTACAATTCGAGTTTTCTATTCAAGCTGAAGACCTCACTCATTATGTACCTGCCTTTGGCTGGCAAATGACATCTATAACGGATAGTCAAAAGAAAACACTTGAGCAATTTGGTATCAATGGTGACAACATTGAAGACGCAGGCAAGGCATCAATGCTTATTGATAGATTACAAAAGCGTCGTGAAGAAGGCTTGTCTACTCCTAAACAAATTAGATTCCTTGAAAACAAAGGGTTTAAGAATGTAGGAACATGGAGCAATAACCAAGCCTCTAAGATGATTAGTCGTATTAGTGCTAGTGGTTGGCGTATTCCTAAAGGTGTGGTGCCTGATACATATAAACCACCTGTAGAAGAATTTAGTCCCCAATGGTAAGGAGTAAAGATGGAAAGCAAAATTGATTTACGAGAATTACTTGAATATATAGATCCTTCCCAATGCTCCTATGATGAATGGTTGAATGTAGGTCTTGCACTTCATCAAGAAGGCTACCCTATGTTTATATGGGAAGAATGGTCTGCAGATGATTTAGAACGATTTCATGAAGGTGAATGTGCTGCTAAATGGGAATCATTTGGCCGGTATACTGGAAAACTTGTTACAGGTGCAACGATCACTCAAATGGCAAAAGAAAACGGATGGACATCAAAACGTAAGCTTGAAAATAATGAAGCATTAAGTTTTGATTCCATGGTATTGGCCACAACTCCAGAACAATATCAAGTTGTTGATAAGAACTGGATTGAAGAATCTGATGTTCATATTCCTAAATCATATCCTTTAGAGCAACGTAAACAAGATATTGTTACATATTTGACTACGTTATTTGAGCCAGAGGAGTATGTTGGATATGTCGTTAATACATTTGCTTTACCGGACGGCAAACAGTCCCCTACGATGGGAAATTATAGCCGCACGGTACAACAAATCATAGATGGTATTAACGGTACGACACAATTAGAAAATGTGTTTGGCAGCTTTAACAAAGAAATGGGCGCATGGATTCGGTTTAATCCAATTGATGGTAAAGGTGTTAAAAATGATAATGTAACTGCATTTCGGTATATGCTCTTGGAATCTGACAATATGTCACTAGGAAAACAAAAAGCCATTCTTGAACAATTAGAACTGCCAATTGCAGCCATGGTATTTAGTGGCGGTAAATCAATTCATGCAATCGTTAAAGTAGATGCTTACTCCTATGAGGAATACAGAAAGCGTGTTGACTTTATATATTCCATTGCTCAAAAGAATGGCTTTAAACCAGATAAAAAGAATCGTAATCCTAGCCGATTGTCTCGAATGCCGGGTGTTATGCGAGATGGAAAACCCCAATTCCTTATGGCAACCAATATTGGTAAAGAAAATTATAAGGAATGGGAAGAATGGATCGCATCCGTTAATGATGACTTACCGGAACCAGAAGAACTTGACGCATTATGGGATAACATGCCAGACCTAGCACCGCCATTAATTGAAGGGATTCTTCGTGAAGGACATAAGATGCTCATTGCTGGACCATCTAAAGCGGGTAAATCATTTGCGCTAATTCAATTGTGCATTTCCATTGCTGAAGGTAGACCGTGGTTTGGATTTGACTGCACGCAAGGCAAAGTTCTATACGTCAATTTGGAACTTGATAGGGCATCCTGCTTGCATCGATTTAAAGATGTATACGAGGCCCTTGAACAACAACCAACAAACATTGGGAATATATCCATATGGAATTTACGTGGTAAGTCCTTACCAATGGACCAATTGGCTCCTAAACTTATCCGTAGGGCCCAAAAGCGTAACTACAAGGCTATCATTATTGACCCTATCTATAAGGTTATTACAGGTGACGAAAACAGCGCTGATCAAATGGCAAATTTCTGTAATCAGTTTGACAAGGTATGTACTGAACTTAAATGCGCAGTTATTTATTGTCATCACCATTCAAAGGGGAGCCAAACTGGTAAGCGGTCTATGGACCGTGCATCCGGTTCCGGTGTATTCGCTCGTGATCCAGATGCATTGTTAGACCTCTTAGAACTTGAACTCGAGAACATGAACGAGGATAAACTCCAAGATGCTCCTATTGATACTAGCCAATGTACTGCATGGCGAATGGAAGGAACACTCCGAGAATATCCTAAGTTTAAACCGGTGGATTTATGGTTTGAATACCCAATTCATAAGGTAGATACAAACGGGTTCCTTGCAATGGCTCAATTTGATAGCCCACAGTCTAAGGGATTAGACAAGATGAATAAACGCAAGCAGGCCGTTAAGGAAAAGAAAAAAGAGCAATTGGTAGATGCCTTTAATATTGCCGCTGCTGAAAATGGATTTAACGGCAAAGCGGATATTAAACGTGTTGCTGAAATTATGGAAGTTAGCGAAATGACTATTCGTCGATATTTAAGGGAAACCCCAATTTTTAATGTCGATAAAGGTGAGTTGTTTAAGGTTGAAGATTGTTAACATATGTATATTAGAAATAGGTTAACAATAGTAACAACACACCTTATATATATATATATAGGTATGTTGTTATTGTTTGTGTCCCAATGTAAGGTGGATTCAAGCTAAGGGGGTAAGGAAAAGGATTTCTAAAATCATCCTTTTCTTACCTATTCCCCTTAGGTTGAACCCTACATTACAAAAGGGCTTTGAAAAATTGTATTGGTTATTATCAATTAATTCTCAATAAAGGGGGATTGGTTATTGGTTATTGAATTTTTCATTCCTCTTAAAAAGGTTCCTACTGTTACACATCAAACTAAGCAGGTGAATACACAACATGGTAAGCCTATCTTTTATGAATCCGATAAGTTAAAACAAGCCAAGCAAATATTCTTAGATGGTTTAGCTGATCATGTTCCTAGTGAACCATTAGAGGGCCCGATTCGATTGGTTACCAAGTGGTGTTTCGGTAAAGCGAATTGTAAAACACCACATTGGAAAACTACTCGGCCAGATACAGATAATCTCATTAAATTATTTAAGGACTGTATGACCAAGTTGAATTACTGGAATGATGATGCTCAAGTCTGTAGTGAAATTACAGAAAAGTATTGGAATCCAGTTACAGGGATTTGGGTACATATTGAAACGTTGAAAGGTTGATGCTATGAAGAAAAAATTAGTATATGTCGCTCATCCTTATGGTGGCAAGGAAAGCAATCGTAAAAAGATTGATGTGATCATGGGAAATTTGGTTTTAAATGATGCCAGTCATGACTATATTTCCCCAATTCATAACTTTGGGTATGTATATCTAACCGGTCCTGAATATCAGAAAGGTTTAGATATATGTTTAAGTCTACTTGGACATTGTGACGTATTAGTATTATGCCCTGATTGGGAATCTAGTAGAGGTTGTAAAGGTGAATTTGAGTATGCTAAGAAACATAGTATTTCCACTTTTACATTGAGTGAATGGAAAGCGTTAAATCGGATTTAGTAAAGGAGATTAAAACATGTACGAATTACAAACAAAAGCAATTGAAGCAGCTCGTAAAGTATTAATTGAAAACTTAGGTTATCAAACTATTAATTTAGAAGATATGTTTATTGTTTGGTTTTGTAAAACCTTGCAGAATTGGAAGGCCATTATTAGTGGTCGGACTATCGAAGAATTTATCGAAGTAACACACAATGGTGATCGTAATGAAACATATGTTGATGTGTATTACAAAACTAAAAATGTATGTATTAAAGATAACCAATGAAAATACTAGATGCATGTTGTGGTAGCAGAATGTTTTGGTTTAACAAAGAAAATACAGAAACAATTTACATGGATAATCGAACTGAAGATACAACACTTTGTGATGGTAGAAAGTTAATTGTTAAACCTGACATAATCGCAGACTTTCGGAATATGCCTTTTGAAGACGAAAGCTTTTATCTAGTAGTATTTGATCCGCCTCATCTAACAAGGGCAGGAGATAAATCCTTTCTAAAATTAAAATATGGAAGGCTAGATACAACTTGGAAAGACGACATTAAAAAAGGCATCTCTGAATGTTGGAGGGTTTTAAAGAAGAACGGGACAATGGTCTTTAAATGGAATGAGGAACAAATCTCGTTTTCTATGATTAAAACTTTACTTCCTTGTGAGCCTGTAATTGGACAACGAAGAGGAAAGACAATATGGCTTATTTTCTTTAAAGGGTGATTAAAATGAAAAAAAATTTAATGACAGTTGATAGTATGCTATTTGCATTCATTTTCCTTACTGCTTTTTCGTTTGCACTTTCAGTTGTGCTGTGGCTAGTTGGAATTTTAGGCGTAACTATATGGGCTGTAGCTAAAACGTTGTGTGTTTTAGTGATAAATGTGATGTTAAGTCTATTAATTGAAGAGTTAATGGACAAGCTGAAAAGGAATGAAGAAATATGAATAGCTTTGGACAAGATTCTAACAATCATTCGTTTGATGAATGTGAAACTGTTATAAAAAAAATTACAAAGGATTTTAAGCGGAAAAGATATGAAGAAACTGCAAAATTATTTAAAATGCATTTAGGCAACAAGGAGGTTATTCCTGAAATTTGTATCCGTAAAGGTAACATAAAATTTGCCTATGAAACAAAAGTGGCAATATTTGAGTATCAGGAACCAATATGCTTGACTGCTGAACGTGGATTATCTGATTTAAATTCATTGGCTAGATTTGTTAGCGATGTAACAAAAGAAATTGGCCGATTATATGAAAAAGCAATATGTGACATAAGTAAAAGGCAGATAAATGTATAGGATTATACGTCAAAACGAAAAAGTAAGACTACAACAAAGAATTGATCTATGTGGTGCCATTATTGGATTAATAGCCATGAGCATTTTGCTATTGATTTATTTATTGGTGATGTTGGTATTTTTGATTAAATAATGTATGGGCGGTAAATAATGTGTAAAAAAGATGGCTTTTTTAATGTGTTGATGATATGTATGATTGTTTGGAGTTTTACATTGTTAATCGGAATGACAATTATCATGTTTAAACACATATTATTCAATGTTGGTTGATGATTAGAATATGGGCGGTGAAATATTCGCCCTATCATAAGAGGTGTGTATGAGAATTCATAGTATGTTATCTGAAGAAGGAATAGGTAATACTATTAGCTTTTTATCCTGTGCGTTAACCATTGTTCATATTGATGATGTTTTTATACCTAAAATTAAATATGATTTTGATAGTTTTATTATCAAATATAAAATTGGTGATGTGAACATTGGACACAGGGTAAGTTTAATAGAATTTCAACATTCAAATATGTCTTTAGAAGAATTTGTGTACAGAATAAAATATCATGTTTTAAATGAGTACTTCTGTATATATGAAAACAGAAATAAATTAATGTGGGATACCGTGCAAGATGAAATAAAACAAGATGCAATATCTGATACATTGAAATCTTGTATAAAGTCAGAAGGTGATACCCATGAATGAAATAGTTATTATAAACATTCTTCTTGCGATTTACCTTGTGGTTATTTTTAAAATGTCCTATTACTCCTATCGTGAAGCTGCTGCATTAAAACATTTTATGGTTTCTGACACATATAGTATGCAATTGCAGAAAATAATTAGATCACAAATACGGGATATGGTGATATGTAGTATTCTGTTTGTATTAAATATTGTTTGTGTGGTGGTCCTATGGTAGAACTTAGCAAAAAAGAATATCGTGAACTGGCATATGAGTATCTACACGAGGCAAGTAAGGCAGCATTGAGGATTAAGTCGTTAAAGCGTAATATCCAACGCATTAAAAGTGATATTACATCATTGCGTGCAGTAAACTATGGTAAGGAGAGAGTAGATGGCGGGGAACCATCAGGTATTGAAGATGATATTAACCGGCTACTTAATATGGAAATGAGATACAAACGTCAAATCCATGAACTACTTACCAAACGTGATGATGCTTGTCATATGATAGATTCGTTAACTAATACAGTTGGATCTATTATCCTCATGCAACAATATATCAATGGTATGTCTGCTAAAGGGGCTTACGCATTTGTGGGATATGGTGAATCGCAAGGAAAAGAATATAAGAATTTGGCACTTGTTGAGCTTGGTTATAAACTCCGACGGAAATCGACGGTAAACGGCTGACATCGACCTTTTAAGTCCTCTATATCTATGATATATTGTAAGTGGAAGAACATGAGTTCATCTCCTAAGTATTTAGAGTACCAAACGCAAAAAGGCGCATCTTAATTGATGTGCCTTTTTTGTTACCAAAAATAATTATGACACAAATACACTGCATCAAGCACAAATGCTTGAATAATAAAAATGGAATATGCGCGGCCAATGAAATATTTTATGATGGCTTATGTCAATCCTATATTACGCATTCAAGTGCTAGTAGAAATTCATGCGGATTATGTGTAAGGAAAAATGGGAAGATGATTCGCAAGGGCGGTAATACATTAAAGTGAGGTGATGATCAATGAATTTTATGCCTAAGATTAAAAAGGTAATAACTGCATTACAAATCACCAAAGGATTGAGATATGTTATTGACACTCGTCAATCATGGAGTAAATTCGATAAACCTTTTAAGGTATACATAATTAGTCGAATGTATACTGAAGCAGAATATGCATGGAAATTTCCTAAAAAATATAAAGAAAACCCTTTTAAAGAAGGGCAATTGTATAGAAAAGTTGCCGAATGTGAAAGTACAAAGCAACATGAATTGTTAATATATTTGGTTGAGGTGTTAAAAGGTGGTGGTTAATATTGACGGATATAAAAAAGTTAGCACGTGAGTTGACAAAGAAAGAACGTATGTTCGCCGATACATATATTGAGACTACCAATATGACTCAATCGGCAATTAAGGCAGGTTATTCTAAGCGATCTGCAGGAGTTACTGGTAGTAGATTGTTAAAAAAAGCTAAAATCAAACAATATATAGAAGCGGTGATGGAAGAGCGTAGTAAATCTACGATTGCAACAGCTGATGAAGTGCTACAATACTTAACTCGTGTCATGAAAGGTGAGGAAAAGGACCAGTTTGGTTTGGATGTATCTGTTGCCGATAGAACCAAAGCGGCGGAATTGTTAGGTAAAAGACATATGTTGTTTACCGATAAGGTTAAATTATCTGCAGAGGTAGAAATTGATATTTCTGACCGAATGAAACAAGCACGGAGTAAATCTAATGAAGTACAACAAGGCTCAATTGATTGACGCGCTGGCATCATTTGCTGATGATCCGTTGGGGTTTGTGTACTTTGCCTTTCCTTGGGGAGAGCCCGGGACGCCATTGGAGAATATGGAGGGGCCTGATGAATGGCAACAAGAACATTTAAAATATCTAGGTGAACAATTAAAGAAAGGTAAGTCTTTACAGACTGCAATTCGTACTGCTCACGCATCTGGCCATGGTATCGGTAAATCTGCCGATGTATCATGGCTTATTATATTTGCAATAGCTACTCATGAAAATACTCGTGGCGTTGTAACAGCAAATACCGATACACAGTTAAGATCTAAAACATGGGCGGAACTTGGCAAGTGGTACAACATGTTTGTTGGTAAAGAACTATTTACTTACACGGCAACAGCAATATTTTGCAGTGATAAAAAATATGATAAAACTTGGCGTATAGATGCTATTCCTTGGAGCGACTCAAACCCGGAAGCATTCGCAGGTCTTCATAATCAAGGTAATAGGATATTGGTTATCTTTGATGAAGCTTCTGCTATTTCTGATAAGATTTGGGAAGTTACTGAAGGGGCTCTTACGGATTCCAATACAGAAATTCTTTGGTGTGTCTTTGGTAATCCTACTCGAAATAGTGGGCGGTTCCGTGAATGTTTTAGAAAGTATAGAGATTATTGGAAAACGTATCAGATTGATAGCCGTACAGTGAAAATATCCAATAAAGCACAATTACAACAATGGGTTGATGCTTATGGTGAGGATTCTGACTTTGTTAAAATCCGTGTTCGTGGTGTGTTCCCTTCCGCATCAGACTTGCAGTTTATCTCTACTGAAATTGCTGATAAGGCACAAAAACAATCTTATAAACCGGGAGCATTTGAACATCTGCCGGTAATCATTGGCGTGGATCCTGCGTGGACTGGTTCAGACTCCTTAGAAATAGTAATGCGTCAAGGCTACTATATGAAGTCGCTTGCCTCTATTCCTAAGAATGATGATGATTGGCGTATGGCTCAACTCATCGCTCAGTTCGAGGATGAATATAAAGCTGATGCCGTATTCATCGATATGGGATATGGTACAGGGATATATTCTATCGGTAAGCAATTAGGGCGCAAATGGCGATTAATTGAGTTTGGCGGCAAGAGTAATGACCCTGTATATCTCAATATGAGGGCTTACATGTGGGGCCAAATGAAAGAATGGCTCCGTGAGGGTGGTTCAATTCCACCGAATGACCAAGCACTTTATGATGACATTGTAGGGCCGGAAGCGATCATTGATAAGAATGGCCATATTCAACTTGAAAGTAAAAAAGATATGAAAGACCGAGGATTACCATCTCCTAATAAAGGCGATGCTCTAGCCTTGACCTTTGCTGCGCGGGTCGTTAAAAAAAGCGAAACAGGCAATAAGATTGTAGCTAATACGAGTTACAATCCTTTTTAATTGTAGAAAGTGAGGGATAAAGATGTGTATGAAAGGTGCATCTGCTAACTATACACCACCTGCTCCGGCTCCGACTGTTCAAGCGAATATGAGCAATCAGACTGGTGAGGAAATGGCAGAAACTAAACGCAAATTCAAACGTGGCTTTGAATCTACTATTTTAGGACCAACTGGAAGTGGTCAAAAATCAATTTTAGGAGGCTAGCATGGCGGAAATGGAATCTTTACTGGCTAGACAACCTACGGAAGGTATTAAGCCTGTTAGGCGTGATTATACGAAGTTACGAAAGAAATTCTCTCAGCTGTTTAATGCGCAGCAACGATATGTAAATAAGTGGAAACAGTTGCGTGACTATCAGTTGCCGTTTATTGGTCAATTTGATGGTGAAGAGGACCAGTCTGAACCTTACAATGGTAAAATCCTAAACCCTGTAGCTTGGGAATCTTGTCAGATATTTGCCAGTGGCGTCATGAGCGGCTTAACGCCTCCGAGCCGCAAATGGTTTAAGCTAACCATGGAGAACATCTATGTAGCAGCAAATAGCCAAGTTGCTGAACTGTTGGATGAACGAGAGGAAATCCTATATGCGGTCCTCGCTAAATCCAATTTCTATAGTGTAGTTCATCAGGTATATCTTGAACTAACGATGGGACAAGCTCCTATGGGGATATTCGCTGATAGTGAATCCGGTGTTCGCTTCACATCGTATCCAATAGGCACCTATGCTATCAGTACAAATAGCAAAGAAACCGTAAATGTATTTGGCCGTAAATACAAAATGACAGTTGATCAGATTGTCGAACAGTTTGGGTATGATAACTGCCCAGATAACGTTAAGAATATTTACGACAATGGAAACAGTTTGCAGCAGTCATTCACAGTCAACTGGTTGGTTGAGCCTAACAAAGATCGTAAGGATAAGTTAGGACGTCGCAATATGCCGTATTCGTCCATTTATTGGGTTGAAGGTAGCAATAGCGATGAAGTGTTATATCATGGTGGCTTTGAAGAGTGGCCAATTCCAATCGCTCGGCATACGTCGATGGACTTGAATGGTTACGGTAAGGGTGCCGCATGGTTTGCTCAACCAGATTCACAAATGCTGCAGAAGTTAGAATTTGACTATCTGACCGCCGTTGAATTGGGCGTTAAACCTCCTATGCAAGCACCATCTGATGTCATTAGCACGGTTAACTTATATCCGGGTGGCATTACAGAAATTGAGGGTCAACATAAGGTTGAACCGATGTTCGCTGTACAATCAAATCTTCAGGACATTCAAAACAAGATTGCAGTTACAGAGGATTCAATCAAGCGTGCCTATAGTGCTGATTTATTCTTGATGCTAGACCAAATCGACAAGGGCCAGATGACGGCTCGTGAGGTCATGGAACGCACACAAGAGAAATTACAGCAATTAGGCCCTGTGGTTGAACGGTTGTTATCTGAGTTCTTGAATCCAATTATTGAACGTGTATATTCTGTGCTAGATCGTGCCGGTGTATTTCCACCTGTTGATGATGAAGAGCTTTTAGACCAATTAAACGGACAAGAAGTGAAGATTGAATATATCTCACCACTTGCTCAGGCACAAAAGATGAGTTCATTGGTAAATATCGAACAGTATTTTGCGTTCATCATGAGTTTGGCACAGGCTAATCCTAATATCGTTAACAAGTTTAACTTTGAGGAAGCGGCCAATACATATGGTGTTAATTTAGGTGTGCCGGCTAAGATTATTCGTTCCGATGATGAATATCAAGAGATATTGGCACAGCAAGCACAGGCACAGGCTGAACAGGAACAACAAATGCAGTTAATGCAAGCGGCTCAACTAGCACCTCAAATGGCTAGTGCGGCCAAACAAGCAACAGACGCCGCCAATGATGGCAACCCTGCATTGCAGCAGTGGCTAGGAATGGACGGTGTCTAGATGAAGAAAACAATTAAAGATTATATGCAAGAGCGAGATATGCAAGCGCTTAACCACGTACTTAGCACAGAGCTAGGTAGGTGGTTTTTTTGTCGCCTGATGGATCGCTCGGGCATATTAAAGCAATCATTCACTGGCAACAGTGAGACATATTTCAACGAAGGAAAGCGCAAGGTAGGGCTGTTATTCCATGGGGACCTAGTTAAGTTGGGCACCAATGGAGTTAAACAGTATCACCAAGCGCAGCTCGAATATATCGGGCAACAAGAATATTTTAATAATTTAGTCGAAAAGGAGAAACAAAATGGCTGAAGAAAATATGGGAGCTAACAATAGCATGACTGGCAATGAACCGGGCGCGAATCCGGACCAAAATAATCCTACGCCACCTACTGAGCCACCTGCTAAACCAGATGGTGAAGGTAGTAATCCATCTGTACTAGGCGGTGATAATACGCCACCTGCTGAACCAACGGTTTATGACTTTAAGGAGGTATTTCCTGAAGGTACTGAACTTGATGAAACTGTATCAGCAGATTTTAGCAAGCTACTTAATCAAGTTGGTGCAACACAGGAACAGGCTGTTGAGCTAGCCAAGTTCGGCAGTCAGTATGCACAGAACATCTTAACTGCTTATCAAGAGCAGCAAGAGCAAGCAATTGTTGAAAAACAACAAGCGGATTACGAACACGCCAAAAAGGAATTAGGCGGTAAATTCGATGAAACTGTAGCCCTTGCAGGTAAAGGCATTGAAGCACTAACTAAAGTGGTACCTGAATTACGTCAATTACTTGTTAATAGCCACATCGACAACAATATCAACATGATTAAGGTATTTGCGGCAGTTGGTGAAATGGTTCAGGAAGACCCGGGTAAAGGTACAAGACAAGCTGGAACCGGTCAAAATTCTGATGAAGAAACAGCAAAACGAAAAATGTATCCATCTATGTATTAAGAAATGAGGTAAATAATTAATGGCTACAATTGGAACTCAAAATTTAACACTTTTAGATTTGCAAAAACGAATGGATCCAAATGGTAATGTTGCTCAAATTATTGAGCAATTAGACCAATCGACAGAAATCATTCAAGATATGACGATGGTCGAATGTAACCAAGGGTCTAGCTTTGTAACGACTGTACGTAATGGTTTGCCATCTGTTACATGGCGTAAATTATATGGTGGGGTTCAAGCGTCTAAATCCGCAACAAGTCAAATCACTGACACTTGTGGTATGCTTGAAGCTTACTCTCAAACTGATAAAGCGATTGTTGATAAATCCAAAGATAGAGCATCTTTCCGTGCGTCGGAAGATAAAGCATTTATTCAATCTATGGGGCAAGAGTTATGCCGTACGATTTTTTATGGTGATGAAAATACGCCAGAAAAATTTATTGGCTTAGCTCCTCGGTTCAATACTCTTGATATTAAGAAAGCAGCAAGTGCAGAAAACATTCTCGATGCAGGTGGCACAAGCAACTTAGCATCTATTTGGCTTGTGGGTTGGGGACCTTTATCCGTTCATGGTATTTATCCTGAAGGTTCCAAAGCAGGTTTACACCAAGAAGATAAAGGCGTTGTTACTGTAACTAAAGACGATGGCTCCATGTTCGAAGCATATCGTACTCACTTTAAACATGATGTTGGTTTAACTGTACGTGACTGGAGAAATGTTGTTCGTATTGCCAATATCGATGTTACAAAATTGACAAATGACGCTAAAGCCGGTGCTGATCTTATCAACTTAATGATTGAAGCGGAAGAACGTATTCCTAACCTTGGTGGTGTTCGTCCAGTTTGGTATATGAACCGTACATTGCGTACATTCTTGCGTTTGCAAAAGAACACAAAACATGGTTCCACTATCACTGAAGATATGGAAATGGGTAAACTCGTTACTCGTGCAAACGGTGTACCAGTTCGCAAAATTGATGCATTGTTAAGCACTGAATCTCGTGTTATTGCGTAAAGAAAGGAACATAATTCAATGATTATTGATGAACAAAATACATTTTTCTGGAAAAAAGAAATCACTGCAAACACCAATTCTGACGTAGTGATGAATGGTAACGGTGGCGATGCTGCCGTTGCCTTATGGTTGTATATTCGTTTAGATAAAGACGTTACAGGTACACCTTTATTTAATGTATACACATCTGATAAGGAAAATATGGCTGATGCCACATTGTTAACAGGTGTTACATTGCCACAGAACTCCAAAGCTGGTACAGAATACAAAGGTCGACTTCCTGCAGGTGCGAAAAAGTTCATTCGCATTAATGCTAACAATATGACTGCTGCTACTATTACATCGTTCTTAACAGATGGTGTTAATTTGAAATAAGAGGTGAGACTATGATTTTTACAGCTAACGTAACGATGTACCATGGTAATCGTGGATTAATTCAAGAAGGTGAAACTATTAATTTCTCTGAAGAAGAAATTAAAGAATTTGATCCTGATTATTTTAAACAGCTTTTCTCTGGTAGCGAAGATGAAGTAGCAAAAATCTTTAACCCAAAATCTAAGGCTAAAGACAAAGAACCGTCTACTGAAACTCAGCCTCCTGAAACAGAACCGGGTGACAAAAATCCACCAGATGAAAATACTGAAGGTGACAATACCGGCAATGAAAATCCACCAGATGAAAATACTGGCAACGAAAAGCCTAAGAAAACAAGCAAAAAGAAAACCGATACTACGGAAGAATAAGTGACAATATGAGGGGTGCTTATGCATCCCTCTATTACCATATAGGGGGAAATATGACACCTACTGATATCTGCAATCAAGCACTTGCATTAATTAATGCAGGATTGCTTTATTCACTTGAAGAAGAAACCGAGCAAGGCCGCCAATGCCGTATGCAATATGACCCAACTAGACAGTTGGTATTGCGACAATTTGAATGGAATTTTGCTCGCAAAAATGAAAGATTGGTATTGTCCGCTCATAAAATTAATGGGTGGAATTATGTATATGCGTATCCGGAACAATGCATTCGGATATTAGGAGTTATTCCACAAGGCGATCGCTTTCATGCGGAATCGCAACCGGAATACAACATATTTAATATTGGAAATAACAAAAAATGCATAGTGAGCGATGTGCCACTGGCATTCATTGATTATATATATGATGTTACAGATTTAGACGTTTGGGATTCTATATCCTTGTATATGTTGCAGTGTAAATTGGCTAGCGCATTAGCTATGCCACTGACTGGTGATAGAGGATTGTTTGACCAATCATATAAACTGTATCAAGCGGCAGTTCAAGAAGCAAAAGGCATGAATGCAAAGGAACGTAAACAAGATACAGTTTACATATCTAGCTATGTGAAAGCGAGGGATTGGTAATGGGGAATCCTATCTATATATCACAATTAGCATTTACAACTGGTGAGGTATCACCGGATGTTTCGAGTCGCTTTGATTTGGAACAATATAAAAGTGCTTTGTTAGAGGCGGAAAATGTTGTGATTCGTCCGTATGGAGCAGTAGCCAAACGTCAAGGCAGCCAATATGTAGGGCAAGTCAAATATAGCGATAAGCCAACACGATTATTTGAATTTACTACAAACACTAACAATTCCTTCATGCTCGAGTTTGGTGACAAATATATTCGTGTGTGGAACTACGGAATTTATACCGGTATTGAAGTTACGACTCCTTTCACTAGCGATATATTGTTTGATTTGAATTGTAGCCAATCTGGCGATGTAATGTTCATCTGCAGTGGTAAATATCCAATTCAAACATTCTCTAGGTATAGCGACACAGATTGGCGACTTGAAGCATACAAATTAACGGAACAACCGTATGACAATATTAATACTGATGTAAAGGCTACGGTGACAGTGACCAGTGATACAGTACAATCTAGTACGAACATGTTTAACGCCGATATGGTGGGCATGGTAATGCAACTTGGGTATTTTGTTTCTGCTGTTCATACTAAAAGTACTGGTACAGTTGTTGAAAAAAAAGAAAAACGCACACATTTTAGTGGAGTTCATAAATGGAATGAATACAATAATATCAATTACAATGTAGAATCCTACTCCACAGACCAAGACCTAGCTTGGAAATTTACAACGCATGGGACATGGACTGGTACCGTTAAACTTCAAATTACCACAAATAATGGGACGACTTGGAAAGATTACCGTACATACTCCTCTAACAATGACTATAACGTAACAGATGCAGGAAAAATTGAACCAAATGCAAAGCTACGTATTCAATCAGACATTAAAAGCGGTGAATGTAATGTTGACCTTTCGATTCTTCCATACACTACATGGGGTATTATCGAATTTAAAGAATTCGTAGATGCTAAAACAATGAAGATTAATATCTTGAATGGTATTGTTGAAAACGAGGCTACTTCTAAATGGAAGATGGGCAGTTGGGGCCGTAGCAACGGTTATCCTAAATTGTGTACGTTTTATCAAGACCGCTTTGTAGTAGCCGCTACCAATAAGAACCCTAATTATATTTGGATGAGCCGAACTGGGGACTATCCAAACTTTGGGGTTGAAAAGGTAGAAGGTACTATTACAGACGATAGCTCGATTACCTTGCCGGTGATTAATCGTAAAATGTACGAGATTCGCCATCTTGTACCAGCTAATGATCTAATTATTCTTACAAGCGGTAATGAATGGATTGTTAGTGGTGATAAGACTATTACTCCTACCAACTGTAATCTAAAAACACAGACGCAACGAGGGGCCTTATCGTGTGAACCACAGTTCATAGGTAATCGCTGTGTATTCGTTCAAGAACGTGGTGGCACTGTTCGTGATATGGGTTATAGTTATGAGTCTGATAACTATACAGGGCAAGACCTCACATTATTCGTTAAAACACGAGTTAGAGGGTATTTAACTATCACCAGTGCATATGCACAAGACCCGGACAGCATTATTTATTACATCAGAAATGATGGGGAAATTAATTGCTTGACCTATATACCTGAACAAAAGGTGTATGGGTGGTCGCACTTCGTAACCAATGGTAAATATCTGTACTGCGAATCCGTGTCTGAGGGCGAGCAAGACAGCTTATATACGCTAGTTGAACGGACATTACAAGGCAAAAAGGTGAAATGCATCGAGCGTATGGTTCCACTGTATTCTGATGATGTGAATGTATTCCTTGATTGCTATGTCGAATTTAAGTCGAGCAATGCAATTGATAGCATTAATATCCCTCATCTAAGTGGTCAAACTGTGCAAGTAGTAATCGATGGTAAACAACAACCAGATGTGGTTGTACCAGATGATGGCTTGTTGCCATTAAATGTAAGCGGTAGCAACATAAAAATCGGATTGCCGTTTACCTCTAAAATTCGTGTTCCATCTGTTGAAATGCAAATGCAAGATGGAACATTACAAGGTCGTATTGCTACCGTATCAAGAGTGGTATTGCGAGTTTATAAATCGTTTGGCGGTAAAGTTGGCCGTACATTTGAACGGATGGATGATATTACATTACCACCGAATGAACTATTTACTGGCGACAAGCCTGTAATTTTACCTAAAATGGGGACAAATTATTCAACAGATACATCGATATGTATTAAGCATAGTGATCCATTCCCATTTAATTTATTATCAATAACTCGCATAGTTGAAATTGGCGGAGGACTAAGAGATGTTCCGGGACTATAAAATTGATGAAATTGAGCCTACACGGCGAAATAAATTGATTCATGACCTAGAAGTCAACCTAAGGGCGATAGATGCCATAGAAGTCCAAGAGGTGAATCGTTTATACCCTTTTAAGGATTTCTGTTCTGAGATTTGTAAATCTGATTATGATAGCCATATCGTCTTAGAAGACGATATGGCTATTTGCGTATACGGGATTGCAAAAGAACCAGTTAACGGAATGTATGGAATTTATTTTCTAGGTAATAAAGTATTAGAAAACGATATGCGATGGCAGATGCGTTTTATTAAGTTAAGTAATCAAGTTATTGCTGAATGGTTAGAAACTCGTGAATGGCTATTCAATTATGTTCACACAACTAACATAAAGACGAAACGATGGCTCGAATCAATTGGAGCCGTTATTCATCCAACTGTAAAAGTTGGTGATTTAGAATTATTCACTCTCAAGAAGGAGGACTTCATATGTGCTTACCCGCAGCGGCAATCTTAACCGCAGTCAGCACCGGCGTAGGATTGATTGCGCAAAATCAACAAACCAAAGCGCAAGTTTCGATGTACAACGCCCAAGCACAAGCGGCAGAAGCTAATAAGCGAATATCTGACCGTAAGCAAGAGCAAATTGCCATGCAACAATTACAAGAGCGTGACAAAATGGATAATCGTATGCGCCTTGTAGCCGGAACGAATGCAGCTGAAGCAGGGGCAGGTGGATTGCAAATGGCAGGGTCCCCATTACAGTTAATGGCTAGTAGTTATGATGAATATAACAAAGACGTCTATAACTGGGAACAAAACAAGAATAATGCCATTTATAACGAATACCTTAATGGTATGAACTATCAGAATGAGGCTAACGCCGCACGTGCTTCCGCTAAAAATGCACGACGTCAAGGTAATTTAGCAATGGTAGGTAGTATTCTTGGTGCTGCATCATCTATGTATGGGTTAAAGCAACAATATGCCAAACCTAAAATGAAGACTACATACGGTGGTGACCCTGTAGGGTATACAGATAGGGGGCCGGTAGTGACTGTTAAACGTGATTACAAAATGAGGTAGGATATGAAATTTGTTAATTATGATCCAGCTCAAAAATTAAATACGATTCAAGGGAATACACAAGCTTCTAGTAATGAAATGGCATATGGTGGTAATGTAAATGGTTTAAATGCCATGAATAAAGCTTTGCAAGACGCAACCAACACATGGATAGAAATTGACAAGCGAAAAGATTACATCGATGTAACCAATGCTATTAATGAGTTCAATAATAGTACTAACCAGTTGCTGAATGATGATAAAGATGGGCTGATGAATCGTAAAGGGATGAATGCTCAATCTATATTACCTGACTATAATGCCGGTGTAGATAAGATACAACGGGAAATTATGGGTAAATATAAATTCAGAACAAATGATGCTATTAATGCTTTTACGAAAGCTGTCGAAACGTCTAAAACGACTGATTACAATAACATATCCAAATATTCAAGAGGTCAATATGAAACGGCGTTAAGTACAGCTACGCAAAATCAAATTACAAATCTTCGTGATTCTGCTATTCGGTCTGACAACATGGCTGACCAAATGAAAACAATTACATTGATGGGTGATTTGTATAGGTCTACTGGCAAGGAATTGGGACTGGATGATGAACAGATCAATGAAAAAATCCGTGCTAATACAGATGAGACAGGTAAGTATTTACTAGATAGGGCTGTTGCAGAAAACGATTCCACCAGAACAGAAAATTTAATATCGTCATTAAGTGGTGTAGTTAGCGAAAGTGTTTTGACACCATATAAAAAGATGTCTAATCAAATGAACATCAACAAATTAGTTAATGATGACAATACATATGCTAAGTTATATAAAATGTATGGCCATGATTTAAACTCTGGCATGAATAGTGCTGCCATGTATGTTAGAGCAAAGATGGAAACCCAAAATGAAGAGGCATTAAAAAGCGGTGCTGGTGCTGACACTCATTTATGGGGAATTGCACAGTATATATCTAAAAAATATGGATATAATGCGGAAATGGTGTATCGCCAACTTTATCATGAAACCGGTGGTAGTGCGAATTTCGGAAAGTTACAAACAGAAAATAAAAACTATGCTGGATTAACACAAGTAGAACCAAATGGTGAGGAAAACCGTCAACGAGATGGTGGTACTAATTATTACAAGGTGTATAAAACAGATGAGGAATTTGCAGATGATTATGTGCAAAGTTTTTTAAGGAATTATGACGGTTTAAAAGATGTTAATGATGTAGATACATGGGCGCATATTTTAAAGGCAAATTCCTATTATACTGATTCCGAGGCTAATTATTCAGCAGGTATGAGGAATGCTCCTATGACAAGTGGTGGCAGTCCTAAATATTCAGAAGACCAAATTAAGAAAGCTGAAGATGACGCTAAGACAGCATACAAGAATTACTATACATTACAAGAGCAAACTCGGAAGATTGCTATTAATGATCGTTTACAAGCAGGGCAAACAATCTTAAATCAAAAAATAGCCAATGGCGATGTAAGCGGTGCGTTCCAATATGCACAGGTTCAATTGGCTGGTGCCACCACTCCTGAAGAACAAGAATACTGGAGTGGGAAAATGGCGAGTGAAAGACCTAAGCTCGATAGAATTTACGAAAAAGGTTTAAAGATGACTGCTCAAGAAAAGTGGGGCATTAAGCAGTATGCTAAGTCTCACACTTATGAACAGACACGAGCATATGCAGAACGAGTGTTGCCAAATAAAATCATGGATGATGAACTTGATGCATCGTTACTTGAAATTGACGATAACAATAAGAAAGCCAGCAACATTGATTTAACACCATATGAATACAAATTAGCTGATGTCATGCCAAAAGATAAGACATTGGCAGGTAGCTTTAAGTATGGTGTTAAACAAGAAATGGCAGGTCGTATTGAGGAATTTAAGACCAAACATCATAGACCACCTACAGACGCAGAGAAAGATGAAATTTTCGATGCTGCAGTAGCGACTAGTACATTACGTAGTACAAGCAAACCATTCTTTGGTGACGGAGATGATTATTCATCTACAATAAGCGGTGCAAGTAACCAAGCTATTGGTATCGTTCATGCTGAACCTGTAGGGAATCATTATATCCGAGTAACATATCGTGATGGCTCCACTCAAGATATTTACGAATCAGAATACAATGCATTACAACGGAGATATACAAATGGCTGATATTAATCAACAAGAACGTGATGAATTTCAAGCGTTAATAAGAGGGTACGGACAAGGCCCTCGTTCATTTACTGCTAATGCTGGTGTTCAATCTGACCCTGTAGGTGGATTAACGCCAGTTGGACAAGCTATCGGTAAAGGAATAGATACTGTATCTGATATTGCAAAAAGCACAGCAGATGCAGTATCTACAATCGCTAATACACCTATAAGCGTTACCAATGATGATGGTACAACAACGGTATCTCCATTCGGGCAACAGGGAAATACATTCCAAGCGATAGGTCAATTAGGACAATCATTGCCTAATGCTTTACCTGCTAGTTTCGTTAGTAACACAGACCGATTATTCTTATATAACAATGATCAATTACGTGCTAATGAAGCCTTACGAATTGCCAAGACGTTAAATATTGGTGCAGATACAGTTATGTTTGGCGATGACAAAGCCTTTGAACGTGCTGACTATTTGTCTAGGCGTGCAGAACGTGGTCAAGTTTTACAAGATATTTATGATGAATTTCCAGAACTCTACAAAGTAAAATATGGCTCGCAAGCTGAAGGCATTCAAGCATTAAATAATATCGAATCAATCAAGAATACAAAAGGTATATTTGATTCTTTACAACAAAGCATTTGGGCAATGAATGACCAAATGAAATTAGGTGATGTTGGGTTTGCCTTAGCTTATGAATCTGACCCACAAAAGATTAGCGAATTAACGGCTGAAGTTAATCGATTACAAAATAACTTGCAAAATTACAGACGGCCAGATGGTGGAAGTCCATTACAAGAGGTATTGGGTTCAACTGCTAGTCAAATCTATATGATGGGCAAGCAAGGCGGTACAGGTGCTATTGTAGGCGGTATAATTGGCGGTATTGGTGGCGGTGTAGTTAGTGGTGGCTCTGCTGCTATACCTACTGCAATGACCGGCGCTAAATGGTTAGGTTCTGCTGATATGGCATACGAAATGTATAAAATGTCGTTCGGTAATAAGTACCTTGAATTGATTGGAAAACGTGACCAAAAAGGAAATCGAGTATATTCCAATGAAGAGGCTAAAGAATATGCTATGTCCTTTGCTGCAATTGATGCAGGCATTGAATTTGTAGCGACTCGTGCTATTGGTAAAGCAGCATCTAAAATCGCCCCTAAGTCCGCAATTGCCAATGCAGTTTCAAGTGGGACTACTAATGCAGCTGAGACATTTAATCGTGGTATTGGTGTTACTGCTGTACAGGTGGCCAAGAGTTCTATTAAGGCTGGCGCTCCAGAACTATTTGAAGAGGGCCTGCAAGATGTCAATGAAAAATTACAGCATAACTTATGGCGCAAATCGAATGATCCGGAGGGGAATTATTCCGTAGGCGATATGTTTGTAGGTGCCGGTGAAGCTATGTGGCAAGCATTACCTGCTGTTGTTGGTTTCGGTGTAATTGGTGGCGGCATCAGTGGTGCTCGTACCATGAAAGCCTTTAAAGATTTTCAAAAGTTATCCCCAGAAGAACAGCACATAGCTGTTATGGAAGAACAAAACCGTAATGGCCATATTATCATGCAGAACCTTAAAAACGATGCTGCGGCTAATAATTTGGCAAAAGAAAATCCTGAGTTGTACGGCAAAATTGTACAAGCACAGGGTGATAATATAGGCGTGTCTACTGCCTATGTAAATGTCAATGAAATGGCTGAAACTACAGAAGGCCAAGCGGCTATCCGTAATATGGTGGATGCAGGATTGGTAACGCAAGAGGAAGTATCCAAAGCGATTACGGCTGATGCTCCGATTGAAATTCCTATCGGTTCTTATGCGCAATTAAGCGGTGGCTTATCTGAAGAAACAGTTAAGGCATTAGAAGAATCTTCTTACTTTACTCGTGGTGGTCTTTCTATGAAAACGCTTGAACGTGCAAAAGAAGAAGTGCATGCTATGAAAGACCTTGTTAAAGATGATACTGAAAAACGTGCAGAGCGTGTTAAGAATGATATTATTCGTTCCTACTTTGATGAAACATCTGACATAGATAAGGAAATGCTTGATGTGGTTCTTGCTGATCCAACACACATTAAACAAACATTTAACAATGTGTATAAGGAATTAACCGAGCAATACAGGGAACAATATACAAGTGATTTCGATGCAATGGATGCCGATTTAGAAACGGCACATACTAGCGGTGTAAATCCTACATGGCTAGGTGATAGCAAAGCACCACGTTCTAATTCTGAACGTAGACGTATGGCATATCAATCTAGCCTTGCTCGCACACAAAGTGAATTAGCGGATAATCCGGAAGCACTGAATCAAGCCGGTGCCCATTATGCCGACATGGAGCATACACTTAAACAGATTGAATCGCTAGAATCTATGCGAGATACATTATTTGAACTTGCAGATAATGACATCGCCTTACGTATGCAGTTATCAAAATCCGGATATGAAGTGTATCAGTCTTTAAAATCCATAATGAGCGATGCAACTGTTGACCGTAAACAACGTGATACGGCGGAAGCTAATGCCTTACTCATGGCGCAACATGCTGATATTATGGCTGATATTATGCGACGTGCAGGACGTGGTAACTATACGGCCATGGATTATTTCAATACTGTTCGTGTACAAATGAACGGCGGTGCATATAATAATGGGTATGCACAACCATTACAAATGCAGCAAAAAATAGAAACGGATATAAAGAATTGGGGACAAGTTGTTGATGATCAATTGAACGGGAAACAAATTAATCGAACTGTTCAAATAATGGATTCTCCACTCGTATTACAAATGTTAGGATTTGACGGCGATGTCATGATTGATCCGAGCATAATTCATAAAGTAATTACTGGGAAACACGCTAATCAAATATCAATTGATGACATTAAATTATTGCCTAAAAAAATAGCAAATCCAGTTGCTATATTTAAAAATTATAATGGGCGTTCACAAAAAGTAGTTCCTGATGAAGCAATCCTTGTATTAGATATGTATGCTAAAAACGGCAACCCAAATATAAATGCAAGCGGTGAGAACATCCAAGTTGTCGTTACATTTACTAAAACTGCTAATGGAACAAACATAAATAAAATTAAAACCATTACTCCAAGACGTAATATTAATTGGTATAATCAACAAATCGCAAATGGCAACTTGTTATATGCGAATACAAAAAAAATAAACCGTCTAGTAACGGGTAGCAGGCAACAAATGGCCCAACCGGTTACTAAACAGTTTATTGTTAACAATAGTATACCAAACGAAGACGATTTAGACAAGCTACGCAAACAATATAATTATCAATACTATCAAGCTGCATGGCATGGTTCACCACATGATTTTAATGAGTTTGATTTAGGCTCTATCGGTAGTGGTGAGGGCAACCAAGCACATGGTTGGGGCTTATATTTTGCCAAAGATAAAAAAGTATCCAAACTATATAAAGAGGTATTGAGTAAAGCACAAGGTTCTAACAAAAGCAGTTTATTTAAAGTAGAAATACCAAATGAAACAGAGTTATTACCAGAGCAATATCCTATTTCTGGATATAGTCGATATGTAAAAGATAGCTTGAAAAACGGATTACATAAAATGTCAGAAGAACAATTAGAACGTTTTACAAGTCTATTAATTAAATATCACAAAGGGTCTATTATTGGTGATGAATGGACAAATAAATACACACGCTTTATGGATGTAGGATACATAATATCTGAACTACATAACAAAAATAAAACAATAAATGACATCAATAAAATTCAAAAAAGAAATATTGATAGATTTTTGAAGTCAGTAGGTATAGATGAAAATATTGATACCATAGCTAGTAATGAAGATTTATTGGAAGCTGTGTATAAAAAGTTTAGATATGATCTATATTCACAATACGAGAAAGAAAAACAGTTGGAACGAGAACGTGAAGAAAAAGCTATCTCGAATGTTAAGACTGATGTATATGGTGCATTAGAGAAAACAAATATTGATGGTAAACAGCTGTATTCATTCTTATCTCATGCACTTGGTAATGATGAACATTTTAATCTTCATAATGTGAAAAATGCTAAAAAGGCTAGTGAATTTTTAAATAGTATCGGTATAAAAGGCATATACTACGATGGCGAACAAGACGGACGATGTTATGTAGTATTCGATGACAAAGCAATACAAGTTATAGAAAAATACAATCAATCTATCAATGGCATGACAACTATCAAAAGTCCTACTGACCGCCTTATTCAAATATTCAAAACAGCTGACCGGTCAACATTCCTACATGAAATGGGACACGTATTTTTTGATGATATTAAGAACCTAGCTGAGATGGAAAACGCCCCAGAGCAACTTGTAACAGATTGGAATAAGTTGAAAGAGTGGTCTGAATGGGACGATGCGCAAGGTGCTGATAATACTAAAGCACATGAAAAATTTGCTCGTGGATGGGAGGCTTATCTTCGTGAAGGTAAAGCACCTACTAAAGGATTGCAACGTGTATTCCGCATGTTCTCTAAATGGCTAACTCGTATTTATCGTGCGGTGACACGACTAGGCGGATTGCCACCTAAGGAAATTCAAGACATTATGGCACGTATGATCGCCACTCAAGAAGATATAGACGCCTACACAAAAGAGCAGGCCCTTGAACAATTTGAATCTAGCAAGTTATTTAAACAGCTCGATGAAGCTGAGCAAGCAAAGATTCAAGGCCATATTGCCGACGTCGGGGAAATGGCAAAAGAGCGTGTCATGAAGCGGTATATGAAAGAATTAGAAAGTCGTCCAATCAAAGAATGGAACGATGAAAAAGATTCTATTCAAGCCGATATCGAAAAGCGTTTAATGGAACAATATCCTATCTACAAAGACCATCAACGCTATAATGCATTTGGTAAAGATGCATTAGCCAATACTCGATACGGAACATTAAAAGAATTAGAAGCTGCTGAACGTGAGCAAACAGGCTTTACATTCAATGAGGCAGTTATGCAAGCTATGGAATCTGCCGAACAGACATTCATTGAAGATAATCACATTGGCAAATCTAATATAGAAATTGCTGAAGAATGGATACTATCTTCTGATGGTCAAATGAAATTAACCGAAGAGGAAGCTAGGATTATTAAATCACAAACCAATCGGGACCTTGCGAATAATTGGGAACTACTCGATAGGTTAAATCGACTCGACCCTAATTCAGAAACAATTGAATCTGATTTAGAGCCAATTGCAAAAAGAATTATTGGTGATAATGAAAAGGTTGCTAAAGAATTAGGTGTTGTATCAAAAGAACTTGATTCTGCTCAAGACCGTATTGAAAAGCTAAAAGCACAATTACAGGAACGTATTAATAATGTACGTGCTATCCGAGATAGTGGTGTAGGTGTGATAAGCGATTATATGAACCGTGCTAGACAGGAATTAGGCGATTTGACCTTATCCCAAGCTAGCCAATATAAGAAATATCAAAACCAAGCTATTCGTGAGGGCAAGCGTGCTGATAGAGCGTTAGCTGTCAATAAACTAGAAGAAGCACTACAAGCAAAACAAGCTCAACTATTAAACCAAGCAAGAGCCCGTGTTGCGTTTGACAATGCGCTCCGTATTAAGAAGTTAAGAACTAAGTTACTTGACAACCTAAATCGAATGACGAGACCTAAGAATCCTATTGCTATTGAACCTAATATGCGATATTTTTACGCGCATATGGCATACCAAATGGGATTAACCAAATATGATGGGCTTGAACCGGTAGACGGGTTTAATATGAATGCGGTTATTAATGCATTAGATCCTGATGCGGATATTCTAGGTGACCAAAGCATTACATTCCTTGACCCATGGATAGTGCAACTATTCTATGACAAAACCCCAACGTCGTTTAAGAATCTTACCATGAGCCAATTGGATACACTCGAAGAATTAATGACGGGTATGTATAAGAATGGACGTAACGCGTATGAGGGCTCGACCATCCTTAATGATAAAGGTGAATCGATTACATTTGATGATGCAGTAGATGGCATATTAACGGAAGCAATCGATACATTTGGTAAAGTTAATGGAAATGTATTTAATGCACAAAACAATCAAACAGGGTTGGAAGCTGTTGCAGGACTTATTAATAAAGGCAATTTATCATTGCTCAAGGTTGAAACATTCTTACGCCGATTAGGACCAGATGCTGTGAAATATATCTATGATCCGATTAGTCGTGCAACACAAGCCTTTAATGAACGCAAGGAAGTGTCCATGCGTAGATTGGCAAAAGATGTATCCTCTGTGTATGGTAAGCGTGAATTATTTAACATCCGAAATAAGCATATGTACGATGTTGGGGAATTGCGTAATCTAACCAAGGAACAGGTTATTGCATTAGCTTTGAATTGGGGTACAGAACGTAACCGCCAACGGGCAATGGAAACGGCCAAGGTAACTGAAGTTGAAATGGAAAAAGCCTTTCAAGAAATCCTCACCGATAAAGATTGGGAATTCATAATCCGGACATGGGATCATATTAATTCATTCTACATGGAACGTAGCAAAGTTCAGGAAGAATTATATGGGAACCCATTGAAGAAGGAAGAAGGCATTACGTTCTCTATTGGTGGTAGAACTATCAACGGTCAGTATTATCCGATTGTTTATAATCCTGAAGTCAACGCAAGCATATCTGACAAGGAAGTAGAAGACATTGCCAAGACTATGGTTAGCAGTAATGCTATATTGGGCACTGGAATGAGTGCTACTAAATCACGGTTAGATGTAGTTAAGGATAAATCATTGTTGTTAGACTTTGACGTTATTCCGAATGCTATTACCGAATCAATCAATCATATAACTATGCGTAAAACTGTGACGGATGTGAATCGGTTAGTAGCCAATAGAGAGTTTCAAAACTATATTGTTGAGAAATTTGGAATGAATTCCTATCAATTCTTGCGGACTTGGGTTCGTGACAATTGGAAAGATGAGGCGGCGAAACTTGGGGCCTTTGGTAAAGTTATAACAGCATTAAAGAGGAACACATCTATGGCTATTATGGCTGGCCGTGTATCAGTTGCCATTCAGAATACCTTGAATATTCCTGTTGCTGCATATCGTATTGGTGCCGGTAATGTACTTCGAGCCGTTAATCATGCAGGTGTAGGATTCTATGGCCACGGTACAGAGCTTTATAATAATACTCGTGACTTTGTATTAGAACAATCAATCTTTATGCGTGAACGTATTCAAACTTTGGATAAAGACCTCAAAAAAGGATTAACCATCCAAGGAAAGGGGCTCCGTATTAATGATAAGAATATCGGCGGGTACAAGTTTGAAAAAGGTGCTGCAATCCGTGATGAAATTAATAACATGGGATTCCGGTTGCTCACAGAAACAGACTTCGCCTTATCTATCCCGGTATGGAAATTCGCTTATGATCAAAAGATTGCTGAACTCCAATCCAAGGAAGGGTTAAGTACTGAGTGGATTAATCAACAAGCAATTGAAGCAGGTGACCGAGCAATACGAGATATTTTCGGAAGTGGCGATACTAAAGACGCCGCAGCTATTCAACGAGCAAGGAATCCATTAACGCAGCTATTTGTTCCATTTTATTCATACGCAAACACCCTATACAACATTATTGCTGAAGGATGGTATGCAGGAAAAGATAAAGGGGACTGGACACAATTTGCTCGAATGCTATGGTGGACAGTTGTATCACAAGCAATTGGCATGGTAATTTATAAATCGCTGACGAATGGTGACGATGATGATCCAGAATCTATCGCCAAGTCTTTTGCCGAAGAATTTGTACAACAAGGAACCATGGGTATTCCGTTAGTGAGAGATATAGCCACTATGGGTATGAAATTTATTTTAGGAGAACGTCCATACAATAAAGGTAATACCGTAATGGGATTAAGTATCTTTGAGAAATTATGGGATACCGGTCAAGCTATCTCAAGTGACAATAAAGATATTGTTGATGTAGGCCGTTCGCTCAGTCAGGTTTCTAACCGTGTAACTGGTTTTAGTGATACCGTAACCGATGCTTTCTGGACATTGTTGCGTGTAGGGCTAACTGATACGGATGCCAAGATTGAAGATGTATTCATGTCAATTTTGTTAGACAAGCGTTTAAAGACTAAAAAAGAAAAGAAGAAGAAACAATAAAAGTAAGGACTACCTAATTTCAGGTAGTCCTCTTTATATGCAGCAAAGAAAGGCGGGATATTGTGATTCCACAAGTCAACAATCCAGTTGTTCAATATCAATGTGATGGGGTGAATAAGGTCTTTATTTGGCCATATGATTTTAACGACATTAAAGACGTTTCAATTATTCTAGTAGATAGTGATGGTAAACAATTTAAGCAAACAGGAAATATTGCATATGATGCAAAAAATAAAACGTTGACATATCCAAGTACTGGCGATCCATTATCGGCTGATTACAAAGTTATATTGTTTAGACAAACACCAATTTCACAAACAACAGAACTTGCTAATAAATGGCCGTATAACCATATTGAAAATATGAGCGATAAAGTTATTTTGATTCTACAAGAATTAAAAGAGCAATTAGATCGCACATTGCAAATTCGTGTAGGCGCTGATGAAGATCCAAATCAAGTTGCACGTGATATAGTCGATAATTCCATTGAGGCGGCTAAAAAAGCAATTGCAGCTGCATTAACTGCAGAGACTAAGGCAAATGAAGTGCAAGATAATGCAACAAAGCTAACAGCTATTAACGACAATATTAATGCATTATCTCAAACGGTGGATGATAAATTAGCGACTGCAAATACAGCTCTTATCCAAAGTGCTGATACATTTGAGAAAACCCAAGTACTTGCAGATAATACGAAAGCATATGCTGCGCAGGCAGAATCGAATAAGAAACAAATTAATGATTTAATATCTAAAGCAGACACGATTAAATCAGACATCGATAATAAACAAATCGCAAGTACAGGTAATGCTAAAAAGGCGGAAGATGCTGCCAAGCGTGCTGAAATAGCAGCATCGAAAGCCGAGGAAATAGCCGTTCCCGGCGGTAAAGGGATTGTAACTAAAACAGAAGCTGATGCTAAATACATTGGAAAAGAATCACTAAATGGTATTGTGTCGGTTAAAGACTTTGGTGCAGTTGGTGATGGTGTAGCAGATGATACGGTTGCATTTAAACGAGCTAATGATAATCTAAAGAATAAAATCTTATTAGTGCCAAATGGGCAATATAAACTGACTGAACATTTAACTTTTAATACAGTAGGTTCTGTCATGGATATGGGTGTATATACCAACATCAAGCCATATTATCCTACAGAAACACCAATGTTAAAAGGTGCATCCAACATAGCATTCGTGAAAAACATTACGTATGATGCAGAAGTTAACCAATGCCAAGGGTTTACTTACAATTCTAAAAAGAATGTATTTGTACTGGCTTGTATCAATGGTGAAGGTACTAATCAAATTCTTTACGAGCTTAACCCAGATACTTTTGAAAAAGTAGGTACTTATAAATTCAAGGATTCTGAGCGTCTAGGGCATTGTAATACCATGACATACAATCGGTATACAAATAAGATTTACATTACCAATGGGCTTAAAAATGGCAATAATTTGACGGTTATCAATGCCGATACTATGGCAATCGAAAATACTATTACATTACAAGAAAAGGTATTTAACATTGACTATGATCCGATTACACGAACATACGTATCCATTGTCCCTATCGCTGGTAACCAAAGAGTCAGAACCATCAATCTATATAATGATGAATTCAAAAAGCTGAAGACTTACCAAGTCGATTATATCTATCCAGACATGAATAATAACGGCGCCTTCATGCTCAATGGAGCTATTATGTCAGCAACACTAGGCAGTTTGGTTGAATGTACTCCGTTTGGGACGGTTAAACAGATCATTGAAATCAATCGTGAAACTGAAATTGAAGATATTGCGTATTACAATGGCAAGTTCTATTTTTCTGTGCTTACTCAAAAGCCTAACAAACGTCACCAAGTGGACATATATGTTGGCGACCCAAATTACGACTTTGAAAACTCAATCAATATGCAACGGTTGAAAAATCTTGATTATTTAGGGTTGAGTGGCGGCAAGATGAAGGGCCCTATTATCATGCCCAATAATACATCTGTGCAAGTAACAGATACAAACGGCGCAGCACATCATGCGGTTAAGATGTCTACTGGCAATAGTATGGAATTTGGCATGAGTGATAACCGTACCGTATTTCTCGGCACATCGTTAGGCTACTACGACAAGAACAAAAACAAAACTTTTAAAGTATTAACTGAGGACGATGTATCCGGTACCAATACTGGCGGACTAATGTTAAAAGAAGATGCCGAAAAAACGTATGTAAAGAAAAGCGGGGATACCATAAATGGTAATTTAGTTGTAGATATTATTAGTGGACCTAAATACAACCCTGACGATTTTGTAAAATCTCCATCAAAAATTACTGGACTAAAAGTTGGTGAGGCTAACGAGGTTATGATTGGTGGGAGAAAATGTTGGGGCACATGTATTTCTATTCCTTGGAGTAATTCTAATGATAATCGTGTATTAGGGTGTCAACTATATTTCGCAAATTCAAACGACATGTATATACGGTTTGATAATAATTCATCTGAATTTCCGTTAGAATGGCGCCGAGTTGCTACATTCAAATTAAATGGACATTTATTATTTGCAAACGGTGCAGAATTGTGGGTGGAATAATGGCAGTTATCAAAACCAAGACACCTAATGGGCAAATACAAACATACAATTTAACAGATAATTCTAAGGACACGGGTGGTAATTACATCCGTGTCCGTTTTAATGACCAAGATTTTTATGCAAGGGTTTCAGTGAATGTAACGCCATTAAATGTTGTTAAGTCAAATGGAGATAGAGGGTATGTGCAATATGACCCTATAGGATTCAATACATGGAAGTGGGAAGCATGGCATGTAGAAAAGTTTAACCGATGGTATGTGTACTTACCAAAAGGTAAATATAGAGTAACAATTACTGCAATGACAGAAAAAGCTTATGAATTAACGATTCCTACATCTAAAGATATTGAAATCACAATTACAACATATAGGAACAATAATAATGATGATTTCATTAGGTTTAATATTGACAATCAAATTTCTAGGAAAGAATTCATTGATAAGGGGATTAAGCGTTTAGTAATTGAAAGGACAGGGAACATATGATTGAAATCTTCGCTCCGCCACCATCTATTATGGTGGGATTAAATGAAAATGAACTTGTACAAATATCATTAGCTATATTTTGTACTTTGATATTGGTATTTGTTGATACGATATTGCGCATCTTAGTCGAGGTGCGCAATTTTAATATCGCAACGAATAGACCTTGTACGGTGACTAATACAATACTTGCCATACTTTGGCGTGGATGGTCAAGCGTTGAAGTTAACGGGAAAAAGAGACGGTTTTTAGTCAGTAATAAATTGCGAGCCGATATGACAAAGAAACTGGTCAAATCATATCCTTGGCTATTTGTATTGTCGTTTATCTTACTTACATTACCAGATGTTGAATTCATCTTTTTAGGACGGCTAGATACGTTTTTAAGCACAGGAATGTACCTCATTCCTATTGTAATTGAACTAGCATCCTGTGTAGAAAACATGATCGAGCTTGAATTAGTAGAATCGAGGTGGTTCAAACGTGCGATTGGTTTAATTCAGCAATTAATAGCATTTATTAAATCTGTAAAAGAGGCGATTAAATGATTGAAAAAATTAGTATTCGTGAGGTGTTAACAATCCTCATCCTAGGGGCGGTCAATGTAATGGCCGTCCTTTATGGTTATAACGAATTGGCCATGAGTATTTCCTCCGGGCTCGTTGGCTATTTAGGAGGACGTGAATCAAATAGGAAGGAGCAAAACAAATGGAACTAGGAAAATTAAGTGCTGCGTATGAAAGCAATGGGGACCCAGCTATTGTATCAACAGGCGAGGGGGACCGTGGGGGAATTTCGTATGGTGCTTATCAATTGGCAAGTAATTGCGGAAGTGTGGATGCGTTCCTTGGTTGGGGCTTGCGTCAAGAAGATGGATTCTACAAAGATTATGCGAGAGCCCTTCAAAGTGCAGGACCTATTAACTCCGATGAGTTTATTAGTAAATGGCAAGAACTAGGAACTGTGGACCCTAACGGATTCATGGAAATGCAGCACGACTACATTAAATATGCTTATTATGATGTGGCGTGTAAGGAATTATCCAATGAACTCTTTGATGTAAATATTCACAGTCGAGCATTGCGTGATGTTGTATTTTCTGCGGCCGTTCAATATGGTCCCGGTGAAGTTGTTAATCTTTTTAAAGAGGCAATGCAATATGTTCCGGGTTGGGAGCCTGATTGGAACTTATCTTATGTAAACGACATTAAGTTTGACTGGGATTTAATTAATGGTGCATATGAACAGCGAAAGTTGCATCCATGGAACTATGAAGGTAATCCTAGTTGGTTGCGTGAAAATCTTGTTGAACGGTTCGATGCAGAAAAAGCACAAGCATTAGAAATGTTATCGCAAGAAATGCAAGAAAGGGGTCTATGATGAGCCTTTGGACTTTCAAGGTGTTATGTTACCTAAAACGACATAAAATTCTCATAGGGGGGCTAATTTTAATTATTTTTGCCATTGTAGGGGTATCTATATATAATTCACATCAAGTTAAAAAGCCTGTGCTGTTAAAACAGGAGCAAATAAAAGATCCTGTAAAATTGGCTAATGCAATTCATATTACCAAAGATGAAGCACAACAAGTTGTTTCCAAGATGGAAACTGCTCAACCGGTAACCACATATTATGTACAGGCCCCTACGGTAGAACAGGTGGCCAAACAAACGCAACGGGCTATCAAATATGAGGACCCGGCATTACCTAAAGCAGCAACGGAAAAGGCGGATAGAACCGCAGTAGTTGCTAATACGGATAAACAAAAGGTGGACGTTTATAAAATCAACCTAAACAAGGCTCATAAGATTAAAGCTGGTGTAACGGTATTAGACAGTAAAGCCTATGAGACTATTGGCTATCAAGCAGGCAAAGTTGAAGTATTAGCACACTTTGACGGACAGCATTTTGAAGGTGGTAGTGTTCTGTATACAGTAAAGGAATGGTGATCCAATTATCTCCGAGTTGCACGGTTTGCAACAGTCAACTATTAGATGATAGTTAATGGGGGTGATAAAATCAGTACACTATATCTTGACGATGACATGATGCCGTATTCTGATATATTTCTAAAAGCAATAGCCAATATCGAGGCATTGGGTTATTCTTTTAAGCCTAATTTGTTAATACATAAATATATTGGGCGAAGTAAAAAGTTACTAGGCATAACATATTGGTATCATGATGATTCCTGCTTGGTGGAATTAAGCAAGGATAATCATGATAAAGACATCGAATTAAATACAATCTATCATGAGTTAGCACATGCTACTGTTGAGTGCCATTTCAAAGGTCATGGTAAGGAGTTTAGAGAATTACGAAAGAAGATAATTGACGCTTACAATATTGATATTGGCGGCGCAATATTACAATGAGGTGAAAAATATGGCAAAGACATTTGAATTTAATAACAAGACTTACAATTTTGCAGAAGATATTCAAGTTCCAGAAGAAGGTTTATTTGAAGCAACACTAGTCGATGAAAACAACCATCGATGTGAAATGCTCTTCAGAAATGGTAAATTGTTTAGACTAACTGAATTAGATTAGAAGTAAAAATCGCAAATTTTACCACTAAACATAATATTAAATAGTAAATTACAACAAAAGGGGTACCCAATCGGTACCCCTTATTTTTTTGACGTCAAATAAACGTCAAAATTTATATGTTATTATTGATTATTTTTGCATATAATCATTCTGTGTAAAAACATGGCCACAATGATTATTACTGGAATTTAACTAAATATATGAAAATACTAAAAATATATGATAAAATAGCCTCCCGGGTTCAAGCGATTCTCCTGCCTCAGCCTCCC
>ERZ773051.336-NODE-336-length-35752-cov-6.391882_pt1 | contig 35752 bp, 65 predicted proteins | sample MGYA00580631_ERZ773051 | MGnify/ENA primary metagenome ERZ773051 (study PRJEB29015, sample SAMEA2738137) | human oral metagenome | biome: human oral; feature: human-associated habitat; material: saliva | place: China | collected 2204 ... | reverse complement strand
CAAAATACTAAAATAAAAAAGTTTTTCACAAACTTTTTTGGAGTAAAATGTATAATGTTGTTCGATTATACAAAATTAAATTAGGTTTTTATACTAGCATAAGCTAGTCGTTTATGTTACTGTATGATTAAGTAAGATTGAGGTGAAAATATGAAAGTGATAGTGAAAGCTGTTCAGCATTATGAGGCAAAAATGACTCCTGCTGAGTTACAAGAGCATCTAAAGATGAGAAGCCGTGGTGCATCTAAAACAAAAAATAAAAAAGGACTGCATCCACGTCAAAGAAAATATAAGAAATTAAACTATTAATTTCAACAACAATATTAAAAAACAATAGTTATTACAACTATTAACTCAAAAGTCAGGTTTAAGACAGATAATTCATCTGTCGGTTTTATTTGTGTTAAGATTCTTTAAAAGTCTTGACTTTGGAATAGCACTTTGCTATTCGAATTAAATTTTGAAACAAAATTGAGGTTTTTAGACCCTGATGAAACTAAAATAGTGGATTCAATTCTAAGGACTCAATAATTAAAACTTATTTAGAAAACTCACACATGAGTTAAAGGAGAAAAAACATGTCACTTAATACAGTTTCACTTGCAGGTCGCTTGGTACGTAACCCAGAAATCGTTGAAAACAAAAAGGGTAAGACTGTCCTTTTCACAGTTGCCGTAGAACGTAACTACAAAGATTCAGAAGGTAATCGCCCTGTAGATTTCGTACCAGTTAAAGCTTTCGTTCGCGAAGGCGCTAAATCAAACGGTCCTTACGACCACATGGTTAAAGGTCAACTCGTAGCCGTTCAAGCTGAACTTCGTGCTACTCAGTTTGAAAAAGAAGGTCAAACAGTTTACGGTCTTGATGTTGTTGTTGCAAACAACGGTATCACATTGCTTGACCGTCCAGCATCAGCTAAAGCTGCTAAATAATAAATTAAAGGTTAACTAACGTTAGCCTTTTTTTTAACTTTTTTTAGTTGCAGTTTGCAACTCGTTTTTATTTGTGAATTAAGGTTTTTAGACCCTGATGATGCTTCAAAAGTAGATTCAATTCTAAGGACTTAATAACATTTTAATCAATAAAGAAGCCCATAATGGGTCATAGGAGAAATCATTATGTCACTAAATTCTGTACAACTTGTTGGTCGTCTTGCTCGTGAACCTAAAATCATGGACAATAAAAAAGGTAAGACTGTATTGCTTACACTCGCTGTTGAACGTAGCTACAAATCTGAAGATGGGACTCGTCCAGTAGATTACGTACCAGTTAAGGCATTCATCCGCGAAGGCGCTAAGTCAAACGGACCATTTGACTACATGGTTAAAGGTCAACTCATTTCAATTCAAGCTGAACTTCGTGCCACTCAATTCGAAAAAGATGGCGAAACTGTCTACGGTCTTGATGTTGTTGTTACAAATGGTGGGGTTTCACTCATGAACCGCCCTGCTGAAAAAGCTGAAGCAACTGAAGCGCCAGCTCAAGACGCTGCTGACGTGCTTGCAATCGCAGACGAAGACCTTCCATTCTAAGCGTCTAAAACTGCTACTGATAGATACCTCTACTAAAAACTCCAAATTTGGAGTTTTTTTTTATTTCAGATACTACCGTATCTCGATTTCAATCGTGAAACGTAGTACCTCTAGAAGTTTGGTTATTAACCAAACTTTTTTTTACAAAAAATAAAAACAGGAGATAAACATGCAAATTTTATTAACATTTGATAAAGACTTACTCGCATTATGGGGACAAGATTTCGGAAAAGAAATCTGGAAAACTCAGATTGAACCGTATAGTAACCAAAACTCTATAACATTAGTGTTCCAAGAACAAATTTCATGCGTTGCCACTTCTTTTGGTCGTGGACTTTTGGGTGACGAAATCAACAAATTAGGTATCAACGCTGTAAAAAGAAAATATACGATTCAATCACTAAACAAAGAATGTCAACAACGATTCTCAAAACATTTCTGGGATTGTTGGGATTAAATCAAATAATAAACAAAAGAAAGGACAAATTAACATGTCTAAACAAATTAAATTAATCATCACATTACTAACAGCATTTCTTTTCCTAACAGCATGTTCACAAAGCGAACAAAATGAAGATTCAAATGTTGAAACAAAACAAGAAGTAAAAGAATTAAGTCTTGAGAATAAAATCAACAATAAACAACAATACATTGTTACTAACAAACATTTCAATAATGATTCAACTGGAAATAAATCAAAAAAATATATAGAAGACGCATCAAATTATATGATGAAACATAAATATGAATTAAAACAGCAAAATGTTACGTTCACAGATATTGGAAATCCACGTCACATAATCCTAACTTTCGAGTACAAAGGAGATTAACACATGTCAAAAACCTATAAAGTACCTTACATCAATCTTGAATACAATCAAGATAAACTAATAGAACGTGACATCCATTGGAAAGAAATTCAAGAAGAATTTGAAGAATTTCGTAATCGTCCAAATGACGATACTCTATATTTTCAACCTTGGGTTCCAATCTCTAGAAAAATTCATACTCATTTTGAATTTAATACTGAAAGACCTTGGTATTCAAAAACAAACCCAGACGTCAACAACATTATTCTTGAAGAAGATGACCCAAATTTGGATATAACTGGTGTTTATATGGTCGATTTAAATGGTAAACACGATATTAAAGGAGTAACAAATCATAGGATTCTCAAGTATAAAGAAGAACCTGTTCATCTTCATCTTTACGGAGTATCAGATAACGCTACTCAAGTCAAAAATTATATTGATGAATGCATTAATGTTTATCAACATAGTGATACACATAATGATACAAGTGAATATCGTAAAGGTAAACGCTTAGTTCAATTCATGCAAGCCATGAAAAAACAAAACCTTGAATACGGATTTGTACTACTACTCACACCAATTGTTAATGAGCATACAGATAGTGCAGGTACATGGCGTTGGCACAAATGGGGTAAATACATTGGACACCATGAAATTGAACACGAATATCTAAACGATGAAGAAGGTATCGATTTTGTTTTCGTATGGCATTTGATTCCTGTTGTAAAAGATGATGAGGTAGAATAATATGACAAATCAAGAACTAAAAATAGGTGATACAGTATATATCGATATTCTAAACACAGATTATTATATGTGCTCAGTGCTACCAAACCATAAATGTCTAAAAGATAAAATCACAAATATCACAGACAAATATATTCAAGTTGGAAAAAACCTTTATGATATAAAAACTAATATAAAAATATTATCTAAAGATGATTATTACTCACCATTTATCAAAAAGTTTTATCAATCAAAAGACGACTTGTTTATTGAACGTAGAAGATTCAGAAAATATAAAATCTTTTATGAGGCAATTAAAAATGAAACAGAATATGCTTCATTTCTAAGCAAATTATCTGATGAAGTCTTGGATGTAATTATCCAACAAATTAAATTACAATCTTAATGAGGTTAAATAACATGTCAAAATTATCAATTCAAGATTGGGTTAAAACTACCAACTTACATTACATAATCCTAACTCATTTTGAACGATTTTCAAATAACGTAACTTCATATAATGAATTAATCCAATCAATGAAAAACCCATCAGATTTTGAAAATCTAAATGAGTACATTAAATATTGTAAAGGTATTCAAAAACAATTAAGTAAACAAAAAATTGACAATCATATTAAACTAACTAAAATATTCGGAATGCTTGACGAATTTTATTTAATTAGTAAAACACCGTCAGAACAACTATTAACTGAATACATCAAATATTTGAAAAATCCAAGAGGTTAACTAACATGTCAAACCAAGATTTAAATGAACTAAGAAACATCAACAAACAATTGGAAGAACTTCAAAATCAAAAACGTATCATTCAACAAAAATTACAAGACCAAAATGATATGATGATGGTTGAAAACCATTTGTTTTCACAACCTGAAATTCAAGAATTGATACAAGAAATCGAAAAAGATTTTTCTGATTTCAAAATCAATATTGATTACAAAGAAAATAAACTAACGTTTATTTGCAAAGACAATCAATTTCACAGATTCCCTGAAAAATTCAAAGAAATTACAAAAAAAGATGTGTTGCATTTACTAGAAACACATTTGAAATTAAAACCAATTTATATGATTTTAATAAATTCAGGATTTGTAATTAAAGAATCATCGTCAAACAATCGATATCATCACTTCATAAAAGCTTATAATAAAAACAAAAACATTAAAACAAAAATTGTTTTTGATGAAAAATTAAATATTCAACATTTAAAAACATACAAATCAATTCTCAATGAAACAATAGTTTCATTTAAACTAAAAAAATACAATGTTGAAATGTTAATTGATTCAGGTTCACATTATAATTCATACAATGGATGTGATGACGATGATTTATTCTCAATCTATATAAAACATTACGATTATGGTGTAAACATCAATAATCTACAAGAAAAAATCCAAAAAGGAATTCAAATTCTTGAAGATGCAAAAGACACATGGGAAGAAGAATGGTGAGAAAAACTATCATGTCAAATTCAAATATCAATAAATTAGCAAAATACATTACACACCATGTTAACAATCACGGAAAATTTTATGGCAAGTTCCCTGTGTCAAATGGATACATTTTCACAGCTCCTGATATTACAAAAGATAACATTTATTTCCACTTGGAAAAAAACAATCACACCCAAAGAATTTACATCACATTTGGTAAAACAAATTGGACAGATGAAGGTAAATGGACCATTGAAAGATATGAAGATACACATTTTGTCAATGAAGTCACTGTGAAATTCACAACTCTAAAAGTTACTATCCAGGATGCTAAAAAGCTAATCAAAGATTTGCCAAAAGATGATGTCATTGCTTACAATCAAGCTTTTAAAATTTTGTATCCAAAATTATAAAATCAAATAAAGCTCTAAAACGCTCTCTAACGAATTTTAAATCAAAAGAGTATAATTGCACTTAAACGATTTGAAAATCGCGTCTAGAGCGTTTCTGTGAGCTCTCAGCTATATTAGAAAGGATAACCATGTTTAAATATTTTTTATCTGAAAAAGTAATCCATAAATTTTTTATAATATTTCAAACCCTTATAATCATCACAGTAATAACACCATTAATAATTACATGGTTTTATAAAAACTTGGCACCAGAAGTTAACAATATTATATTAACCGTTGCAATTTTTGCGTTTATATTAGAATTAATTGGATTAAAATTCCTAAGTCTCATAACTGAAACATTTGTCTATAATACAACTTGGAAACAAATTTATACAAATGATATTAACGCCAATGTCAACATTGCAACAAAAAGTTCTTACAATATTATTGTTGCTGGAGAAAAACTAGATTATAAATATAAATTCTTTACTTATTATAATAACCAAGCTAAATTTATAATTGAAAAAGACAATGTATCTTATTCAAAAAAAGTCAACATTAACCTAAAAGATGTTATAATTAACGGTGATTTAAATGAAAATTCAAAAATCACAAAAATTGAATATCGTAATATACAAGGAATTCAAAAATGTCTATTTGGTCACGAAGGACCAATTGAAAAAACGGATATCGATGGTGAACTTAGAATTACAATTGATGAAGACCCTAGACAAAAAGAATTAAAACAAATGTTTGAAAATAATGAATAGAAAGGAAATTTAAATGATTGAATGGTTACTATCAGATGCTATATACCCAATTGTAATGACACTATTATGTATAATTCTAGTATCACCCTTCATCGTACTTATTATATATACCAATATAACGCGTAAATACGAAATCAGACCTTTAGCTCTATCCATAACAATCGTGTCTACTATATTACTAGGAATTCCAATTTTTTACATTGGAGATTCCATTAAATTTGAATATGTCTCAGATGAACAATGGAAACAAATTTACACAAATAATATTGAAGCAAAAGTTAAAATTGATATTACTAATTACAATTTATCTCTTAGAGACAAAGATACACTCGTTGCTGGAGAATACATCGAATTAGACCAATATAATGCATTAAAATCAAGCAAAAATAATAAAATTATTGTTGAAAAAAACGGTGCATCTTATTCAAAAAAAGTTCTAATTGATGAAAATGACATCATCTCAAATAATGATGTGAATTCAAATTCAAAAATTATTAAAATTGAATATAAAAATATTCAAGGTCACCAACGAACACTATTCGGATACAAAAGTCCAATTGAAAAAAATGCAATAATAGATAACATTGATGGTAAAATTCGCATTACCATAGAAAAAGATTCAACTGAAAAAGAATTGAAACAACTATTTGAATCACAAAATTAGAAAGGAACATCAAATGTCATACGATATCAATCTACTAGACCCCATCACAAAAAACGTCATTGAAATCAATGACGCTCATTTCTTACGTGGTGGGACTTACAAAATTGGTGGTTCCACAGAACTCTCACTAAATATAACCTACAATTATTCAGAATTTTTACACAAAGTTCTTCAACCAAAAATCACTCCATCCGAATGTGAAACAGGAATCCGTTCACTTTATGGTATGACAGCTCTTGAAGCAATTCCTATTTTAAAAAATGCTATCTCAAACCTTAAAGATGATGTTGATAGCAGCTACTGGAAAGCAACCGAAGGAAACACTAAAAAAGCATTAAACAATTTGCTCACCATGTGCAAAATGCGTCCTGACGCAATTATTGATGGAGACTAGAAAATGAACCAAATTTTACAATTTGTACTACAAAATAAATACATTCTAATAATTGCTCTTATTGCATTTATCATTCAATTTGAAGGACTAGCATATATAATGCAAAATAAACAATCTGACTTTTCTTATTCAGGACATTCATACGATTGGTATGATGGTGATACAAGTAAAACAATTTTAGCTATCTTAGCATTCCTTTTCGGTATAGCTACAATTACAGTTTGTATTTTACATTTATATATTCAAATTCAACAATAGAAAGGAAATTACAATGGAAAAATATGCATTATACCACCCAGATAGTGGAAAATATTTATCAAATTACTTTTATGACCGTAAGAATAAACATTATACTTTCCACATTAGTGAAGACATCCAAGATATTTGGACTTGGAATGAAAAATCACATGCAGAAAGACAACTCAGCATGATGTTCCCAAATCCTAGCACTGCTCCTTTCGAAGTTCAAGAATTCAGCATGACAGTGCCTAAATGGAACGTTTATGATGAACCAATTGATGAAGATTAGAAAGGACCATCATCATGTCTGTATCATCCAATATGGCAGTATTATCAACAACCGTTTTATCATCACATAACAATTATGAACATCTAGACATCAACGATATTAACGCTGAAAACTACAAAGATTACATAGATAGTTCAGACTTTGAAATAAGAGCCAAAGTTGCTGAACTAGGTTATGGTCTGCTAGAACTTGTTGATGACCCACATTGGTATGTCCGAAAACAAGTTGCAAAGCAAGGATACGGTCTAGGCTTATTGGTTGATGACCCCGATGAAGACGTTCGTGTTGAAGTATCAAAACACGGTTTTGGACTAGATGCTCTAAAAAATGATAAAAGCCGATATGTACAAGCTGAAGCAAAACTTCAATTAGCACGATTAACAACCAAAACCAATTAATCAAATTCATAAAAAAACAAGCTGTATAAAACAGCTTGCCTTTTAATTTGAAAACAATTGAACACCCTGAATACCTTGATGTAAGTAATCAATAGTTGAATCATCATCTCTCCAGAAATTAGAGTATGATAAATCAAAACCAAATTTCGTATAGTCATCATCTATCATATTAGCGTAATGTCCAGGAGAATTTTCCCATAGGTCATAAAGCGTTTTAGCTATTAATTTTTCATTGAATGCTTGATAAACATTATTAGACATTGAAAAATTAGCTACGTTTTCACCTAATGCATTATATTCATAAGCAGTTCCATCAAAAACGGTATACCATTCTTTCCCATTATTATCACGAACATGTTTCATCATATTACCGTTCTTATCAAAGAATCGAATGTTACCATTATCGCCTAATTCTTTAGCTCTAATGCTACTGAAATGATACAAATCATCAGACCATTCAAGTTGAGCTTTGCCTAAACGAGCACGTTCTTTATTGACTAATTTCAAGACTTCTTGACCTACATTTTTATGATTAATATAGGTTCCGTCATTGAATTTATCAATCGTTTGATTAGAAAATGGAACAAAAATTCGAACCAAATCACCATTTTTACGAATGACCAGATTATTCTCAACATCTTGATTTGAACGTTTTTCAATCTCAGATTGACCTAAAGATTTAATTTCAGCACCATTCAAACGAATGTTTTCATTGAAACTAAAAATGTTCAAATTCTTCAAACGAGTATCGAACTTATACAAATCACTTTTACTACTAAACTTATTAGTTTGTGATGTTTGATAAGTAGATACAGACTTACTAAAAGTTGATGTTTCGTTAGCTTTAACGTTTAGCGTTAACAAACTTAAACCAACTATTGAAGATAGCGTCACTATTTTTGTGAACTTCATATTAAGCACCTCTTAAATATTGATATTAACTAGTATATCATAATCTAAAATCAATATCAATAATAAATAAAATGAAAAGGAAATACTATGCAAAAATTCAAGAAACTATTTCTACTCACACTACTACTTCTGCCTTTACTTACAGCTTGTGGTAATAAAGACGTATTCGGTTTAACATACACTTTCAACCATGCTACCATCAAATTACCCGATGGAACAATTGTTTCAGGTGATGTACAGGAATGGGCTCGAAATTCAGAATCAGATAGTGTTCGAGTAACGTTCAAGGACGGTAAAGGAACCTATTTTACACATGCATCAAATGTCGTTTTATATAACAAATAAGGAGAAAAATTATGGCTTGGAGATTACACGATTTTATCCATTTAGATTTAACAGATTGTACACTATCTGATTTGAAAACTTGCGACAATCCATTGAAAATGCTAGACAATCTTCTAGACTATGATAATAACGAACATTTTATCACATTCAGTCCTCAAACAGAAGTCATTATGGAAGCTTTCGATGAAATTGTTCGTGTGGATAACAAATATGTTACAACATTAAAACAAGTTAAAGAATTTGTAGAATTATGCTTCAAAGAGCACTATGAAAAAGCAAGCGATTATTTTGACATCGACGAAATGATTGCATCCGTATATGATATTAACGTATCTGATGATACTATCGTAACTATTGAATTTGAAGACTAAATACCCAATATGATTAACAAGGAAAGTTTAAAAACACATGGAAATTAAAGTAATTTGCACGTTTGAACAAACGTTTGATGTTCCTGACGGAATTGAAATCGATACTCATGAATTTGATGACTTCGTTAATGAATGCATCGGGTCACCTGAAATGTTGACACACGAAGTTACTGATTCTGGAGTTATCGCAATTAGACAAAACACTAATGAACATTGGGAAACATACTAAATTAAAGGCTGTCAACGACAGCCGATTTTTTTTATGAAATTAGCTCGTGTGCCATGTAGCACAAGGAGTTTCTTAAGACGTTTATCACTTCGATAGGCGTCTTTTGTTTATCAAATAAACAAAAGGAGAAATATTATCATGAAAAACTATCCACACTTTGTTGACATTGACAGAGATGGTATTTTTGCAAAAGTATTCACAACACCATCTGGTAATGAAGAATTTTGCTTACCAACTGGTCGAGAACTTCGCAACTCAAACACTCCAATGGATTGGTGGATTGAGTTTGAAGACTCAGAAGGCAATCTCTATTATGGTCGCTAAACTCAAAAATCAAACATTTTATCACGGTCACTAAATACCACCCACAACAGCTCCGCCAATACCCTAACGGGACCAAATTGAAGGGAGACAAAATTAAAAGGTGGTAAAATATGACCAAAACACTACTCAAAAAATTCGCCAAAGACACGTTCCCAAATCATTTTGATGAAATCAAACAAGATATCAATGATGGAACTATTGACTCATTAGTTGATTTCACATCCGAATATGGATTTGATACACAGATAGAAGTCATTAAATGGTTTGAAGAATGGGCTACCAATCGTTTCAAATACAAAAAATCATTAATCAATGATATATTAGATTTGATAAGTTACGTATATGAAGATTGGAACCAATATTCTGATTTCGTTGACGAAGATGATTATTTCTATATTCATGTATTATCAAGAGATAAAACATTAGAATATCAAGTTTTTCATAAAGACGATTCAGAATTTGAATTGGATAGAACTGTCAAAATCGAATTTTTACGCTAATAGGTTTCATACGAAACCTATTTTTTAATTACAAAAAAGGAACAAGCCATGAACAACAAAAAAATCATTCAAACCATTGAAAAAATCGACACTTTCATGAAAAACCCAAACAATCTTGATATTTACATCAATTTCTACAAAGAAATCTTAACTAACGCAAAAAATCTCAAAATTGTTAACAATATTGATAAATTGTATTGTCATTTCAATCAAAGTACAAATAAAATTTCAATTGAAACAAAAGCACCATCATCTAATGATATTTTCTTCATCAGAATGAATATAGATTTAATCAAATTATTCCAATACGATGATGATTGCTATATCGCTGCTCGAGACTTTTTAGCAATGCCAGCTTACAAAAAATCAGATAGATTAGAAGCTTTAACATTCATTGCTGAAAGAGGATTAGAATCTTTCAAAACAGTTAATGAACAAGTGACTAAATTTAATGCTGGTCACATTCTAGATTATGTCTATAATCATAAGTTATCATTTTCAATTCTTGATTTTGAACAAAAACTTGAAGTAACATCTCGTTGGTTAGAACAAATTCAACCAAACAATCCAAAAGAGTTCTTTGAAACTCTTGAATCATTCAATGATATCAAAGAAAAACTTCTAAAATTTGAAGTAAATACAAAATCAATGTACGACAAAAAATTGAGACCAATTTATCTTCTACAAAGAATGATGGAAAAAAATCTTATCTCCAAGTCACTTTATCTCACTAAATTCTCAGAATTCTGTGAATTAAATAATAATTCACTAACTAAAGATGACATTGGAATAATCCTAATTTGGATTTGCAATACTCCTATCTTTAAAAATCCAAACATGGGTACATATTACCCATCTGATTATACAAAAGAACAACTTAATGGTATTTCAAAAGATATTCTAATTACATTTTTAAAAACAATTGATAATTTAAAACAATTATCACCTAATGATGAAAACATTGCAAATAAGATTTTAAAACCAATCGATGAAGTTTTAGAAAAATAACGGAGACTAAATCATGCGTCCAAACTACTTTTTCAACAATTCTGATGATTTAGTAAATCATCTTCTCACTAAATTACCAGAAGAACCTGGCATTTTGCGCCTAAATTTGACTCTATATTTTTTATGTGCAGCTTATTCAGCAGCATACAATCCTGAAAATGAAATTGAGTATAATTTGGGCGACCAACCTCGATTCGTTGCTGATTTAACATTTACAGCTGACAAATACGGTCCACAAGACTATTCCGTCAATGATAAATTACGAAACGAATATTATCAGCCTAAAGAATACAAATTTCTAGATAATCAAGTGGACCAAAATGTAAAACATTTTATTGATGATATTTTAGACCAACTGAAAGATGTAGACGACTTCTCTCTACTCGATAGAGCCGTCCAAGATGACGCTTGGCTCAATGCTTATACTAATGAAGACTCTAAATTCATGTCTAAAGAACAGATGATGTTAGATTATCAATATTAAGACCTCAACTGAGGTCTTTTTTTATTACCAAAACCAAATTTGGTCACAACCAAACGGTTACAAATTCTGATAAAAAACTAAGAGGTACAATCATGATTCTGCTAAACACAAAATCAATTCTTCAGTGTAATGAAAAAGAAACTGAAATTCATAATAAAGAAGTTGAATTATTCTTTAACAACAATTTTTCAACTAATCCATATTTATGTCAAGTTACAATTAATTATTTAGACCCTCATCAAAAAGAAACAAAATCTGAAACAACACAAGTTATCAATCTTTATGAACTAGATGATTTTGTTCAAAAATATGATATCAAAAATGGTATGGACATCTTATTAGACACCAATAATTACGATATTATTTTGAAACTATATGGTCAGGGATATTGTTACAAATATGAAAATCACTTGACAACAACACAATTAAGAATTACAAAATTATAAAAGGATTTACAAAAATGTACGAAATTATTAACAAATCAACATCCAAATTATGGGTTCTAGCACCAGTTATAGCAATTGGTGTAATCCTATACATCATTATAGCAATTATAGAAAAACAAATCTATGAATTAAACCCATTTGAAGACAAACTTGAAAAAGAGCTTAAATTTTCAAAAATGGTATTACGAATAGCATTAATTGGAATAGCAATAATTCTTGGCTTTCCTGTTGTATACTATTCATATGCAGCACACATAGCAGCTCATCCTCAAGGTTCAGTAACCTATCAAAAAGATGGAAATAAACTTGTTTTTACTAGCCATAATTTTATCATTAATGATAGTGAATTTGAAATTGAATCTGAATCAGATGATTATTATGTTATCAAAAAACATGATGAATCTAATGAATTTTTCAAATTAAATAAAAGCGAGTTAGAAAGTCTTAAATAAAATTAAAGGTTGCGTAAGCGCAACCGATTTTTTTATTAGTTAATAATAAATCAACTAGACAAAAAAGTTATATTATGTTATAGTCATAAGCAGAAAGGATTCCTCATTATGCCAAAATTACTTCAACCAAAAACACTCAAAAAACAAAAATCTTTAAAAGAACTACACGAAGAAGCTACAAAAGAGCTTGAATACATTGAACTTCCGTTACATGATACTCCAAATCCAAATTTCGTATCTGAAACATATGAAGAATGGCTAGAAGAAATGGAGTATGAAGAAAGTCTCATGACTCCAAAAGAAAAGGAAAAAGCTGAAATGTTTGAACAAAAATTTTGGGCAAAAATGCAAGAGCTTTATCCAGAAAAAATGGCAGAGATGAAAAGACTTCATCCTGACAAATTTAAAGGGGTTGTTATCTGATGGCTCTTAAAAAATACGATGTAGTTCGCACAATGATTCCATTCGCTACTTTAGAAGACAATAAAAATCGCCACAAAACATTGAACTTCGATAGAATTATGGAAGCTCAAATGACTGGCGAATTCAAATATGACCGTCCTTGCGTCATTATTGGTCAAGATAAAAAGACAGGTAATGTTATAATGGCTGAAATGCGTTCTGACCGAACGAAACCATTTAGGTCTCTAGTCAATGACTTTATTGACGCAGGTATTCCACATGAATCATCTATCTTAGTTCACCAGGATTCTTTAATCCACGTCGAACCAGATATGATTCCAATTATTGACGGTGATAAATGTGGTCACTTATCCGACAAAGATATTGCTCGCTTTGAATATGAATTTATGGAAACCAATTTCAATCGCAATATCGCACCAAAAGAAACCACTACTGACCGTCAAATGCGTATCAGAGCCGAGACGAACAAAAATATCGAACCATCTCAACCGTCTGATAAAGAATTAATCAACAAATTAAATGCCGCTGAAGCTAAGTTGAATAGTTCTGCTGATTACAATAATGAGTATGAAATCTAGGACGAGATGTCCTAGATTTTTATTACTAGAAAGGAATTCCAAATAAATAACATAGGAGTAAAAATATGATTAAATTTCATTCAGAAGAACAAGCTGGAGGATATATCAACTTCGGTTTACAAATAACACCAGAAAAAACAAAACAATTTGCAAAATCAATCACCAGAAGTGAAATGTTTGGAAGTAAAGAAGCAAGATTTTCAGCTGAAAAAACAGCATACGTCATGCTTCTACATTTCGGTTTTGATGATAATTGGATAAGATATGAATTTCTTCCAGAATTAGATAAAATTCTAACAGAAGATGAAACCTGATTAAAACTCAAATTATTACATATATCAATTTTACTAGAAAGGAGAAATTTAAATGTCAAAAAAAGTATTATGTGAAAATTGCTTAGAAGAAGCAAATTACATCGTTGTTGATGAAAACCAACTAACTCACATCAAAGGAATTCCTGTTCATTACAAAGGTAAGCGAGCTTATTGTGGCGTATGTGGTCAAATGGTTTTTGTAAATGATGTATTAGAACACAACAAACAAAAATGTTACGCTGCTTTCGCAAAACAAAATCCAAATCATGAACCAATTTTAGTGTAAAAAGACTAACCTGAATAATTGGTAGTCTTTTTTTTTCTAAAACATTTTAGAAAACACATGTGAACTAAAATGTGTTAAAATAATATAAAAAAATAAAAAAACGAAAGTGAAAAAATATGAAATTATCCGACCCAATCCTAGTTTATGGGAACCTTGATACTGCTACCCATATTTTGGTTCAAAAAAATGAAATAGATGAAAATAATTCATTTTATTCCCCACGAGAAAATAGCGGAAAAATCTGTTATTACACAAAACACCCTGAAGATGCTCAATATTTTAATATCAAAAATTTTGTAGAAAAAGATTTTCATGAAATCATTGAAAACACGCATCCAAGTGATAAAATCAATGTTATCCTTTGTAATTTTGCTGATAAAAATCCAAATGATATATCAAAAGACGATATATATAATTATATATCTTACAAAGAACAACAACAATTCGGTTATTTTTCAACATTTTTAATAGAATTACAAGACGAATTCACGACTCAACGAGAACGAATTGATTCTATTTTAAGAAAACCAAAAATTAGCTCCACTTTACCAAAATTAAAAGACAATTCTAAACCACAAAAAGATGAAGAACAATTCTTCGAAATAGTTGAACAGTTTGATAAAAACGAAATGGTTGGTTTTAGAGACGAAAAAATTGATGGTGACAAAATGATTATCACTCAAGGTGTTATTGAAAAATATTACAACAGAAATGAAATCATTGAATATTCCGACCAATTAAAACCAAACGAAACTGAAAAAATAAAAGCTCAAGCTGGTTTACGTTATACTACTAGCTTTAAACATCCTTTCGGTAAAGGTATTATAAAAGAAGCCATCCCACCAAAAATCAAAACGTCCATATACGAGTATTTTGAACCTGAAATCAGCTACCAAGAAAATAATTTTCTAGCTCAATCTGATATAAATTATCTTGATGTCTTCTCGTATAATCGTTTAACAAATTATATAAAAAATCTCCTAGGAAATTTATCAGATTGTAGTATTACAATAGATTCCAAAAACAATTTTGATTATATAAAAATAAAAAGCACAAAACCATCTGTTCGAATCAAATTAGAACCTGATATTCTCAACACATATCCTGATATCCAATTGGGTTCCATTATTCAAAAATCAAAACAAACCATTGGAAGTATTCCAAAAAACAGAATTGTAGAATATATAGAAGAAGTATCTTCTGTTAAGGATACATCATTGGACATTTTTCCTACATCAAATAAAACCATTTCGCTTCAAAAATTGTTAACAGAATATCTACATTCTAAATTATACAACATCCCAATCAAACAAATTAAATATAAAGCTAAATGGTTAAGTGGTCATATAACCTGTTTAAATTCAAAAGATGGAACATCATATCTAACACCTTTTCAATTTCTAAATACTAATCAATATGCAGAAAACTATGGTATTTCAATTGATGTGTCTAACGTTGTTAAACGAAACGATTTAGTTGAATCACTTCGAAACATATTAATTAAAAATGTTGCGTCAAACGTTAAAACTAACACGACAATCTCTGTTGAGTTTGGTGAACGTATTATTGTGAAAATTGAACCTTATCTCAAACACATTGAAGATAAAGAAAACACCTTATACATTCACGCAGACAATCGTACTAACCCCGACATACACAACTTCACCAAAGCAAAATGGAACCAATTATACTCAGAATGGGTGAATAATCATCGTGAACTGATTAAAGAAAATCAATTAAATCAAAAGTTCGATATTGATTCCTTCTGGTCTATTAATAAAAACAGTATACGAACCGATAAACGTATCGAACCACCAGTAGACGATGTATATATCTGCTATGTCAACTTCCATCCAACGTCTAACGACATTAAAATTGGTCGCAGTAAAAGTTGGAAATCACGATATAGCTTATACACACGTACAAATCCACCAATTAAAACAATAGACCCAAACTCTATTCTACGCTACTACCTCAAATGTCCAGTCCATAAAGATTCTGTTATTACAAACTATCTCTACGTTTGTATGGAAGATTTCTTCAAACAATTTTCAGATAAACAACCATATCTAAAAAGACACAAAATAGAAAAAGGTCATGTCACAGAATATTATTCAATTGATTCAAACTTAGACCTAAATGACCAATTAAATCAGTATGTAGCTGATTTAACTGAAGCTTTTTTGAATCTCACACTAAAAGATTTAGCTGATATAAGAAAACCATCTAATAAAGATGGTATTCATGGTGGGAAACGTCAAGAATTTTTCAATAAAGTCAACCAATATACTAAAGAACAAGTATATAACGTAGAACAAGCATTACAAATTGTTACTAATTTAGATAACACTACTAAATTCAAAGATTATCCTGATTTTGAAAAACTATTTTTGCCGAAATTCAAAAAAGACTAGGTATAAAAACCTAGTCTTTATTTTAAAAATCATATTTATGTCGTTTATAATATTTGTCAAAATAACAGATTCTCACAATAACATCTAAATCAGCTACTTTTTTCAATTCAATCTCAATAGGTTGATTCTTTTTAAGTTTCTGTTCTTTGCAAAAAAGCTCCCAATCAAAATCAACAGGTCGAATATAAACTGATGGTGACACATCATTTTTATATTTCACTGAGATATTATTTGTTATAACACTCAAACGTTTGTTAAAGTTCAAATCAAGAGCTTTTTCAGGATTACATAAATTACCTGGCTGAAGATACATATACATTAGTTGATTATCAAATAACGATTCATAATTACCCATCAACAATTCAACATAAACACCATAACTCAATAGATTTTTTTGCATAGCTGCTAAAGATTGTCGTACAGCATCTGATTTCTTTGACATTTGTTTTAATTGATTTACACTATTATCATTTGTTGATTTTTTTAAAAAAATAGGTTTGAGCCACAACCAATCATTATATGATTTACCATAAACATGTTCAATCAAACTAATATCCGACTGAACAATACTAAAATTACCCATAGATAAATCTAAATCATGGGAAAAACTATTTAAAACTGAAAAATCAGTCGATAAAAATGATTCAGAAATATTTAATAATTGAGGATGATATTTAAAATACAAATATTTCAATTTATTAACCTTTAAAAATAATACATTCTCAACAAAATAATCGAAAATTAAATTCTTATTATGAAGTGTTGCTGATAAAGGTTTTAATTTATTATTACCTATAAGATTAAAATCATCTGGAATCAAAATTTTAGCATCATGTGAAACATCATATGTTACACATGGAAGTGAAGGTTCATTGTATTCAAAAATAAAATGACAACCTTTTGATTTTAAATCATCAATCATACCTAAATGAATAACATCATATTTCATCAAAAATGAACTTAAATTTCTACTAACAAAAAGTAATATATCATCAAATTTATCAATAGAATCTAAATTATAATAACGATAAAGCATCTCATGTAAAACATACATTTCAAGGACTTCATCAGAATATTTGAACATATCTTTTATTTCATTAAGATTATCATAGAATTCAGGTAAACCAATTGCTTGTTGAAGTCTTACATCAACGACCATTCGTTGTTGTGAGCGAAAAAAATTAGAAAGCTCAACAACAACTCGATGTGGCATTGAATCAGAATCTGTTTTTCCATATCTATAATTAGATAACGTTGCATAAGGAATACCAGTTGCGTTAGCAACCTCTTTTAAAGTTGCACCAGATTCATTTAAAAGCTTAACTAAATCTGATGGCTGATAATATTCTAGTTTTTGAAGTTTCATATTTGATACGACCTTTCTCATATTTACAAAACAATTATATCATGAACAATATATTCCGTCAATGGAAAACCATGTCTCAAATTTGAAACATTCCTATATTCCAAGATACAACTGTATCTCGGTATAGTTTTTGTGAAAACTTTTTTCATGAATTCCTCTAAGTCTGGTTAACGCCAGACTATTTTTTTAGAAAATAAGAAAGGAAACAAAAATGTCTACACTCACACTCAAACAATTAACAGATAGACAAACTATCACTCTAACAGAACGGTCAGACATTGATAAAATCGCATCATTATTTGATTCAATTCCTAGACCATATTATTTTGCCAGACAATCAGATATGCAATCAAAGTTGTCTAAAATCCCATATATTATGGCTATGACTTATAAAGATGGTCGCATTTTTGTAGATTTCGACCAAAGTATTGAACTATGTAAGGATTCTAATACTGCTGCTAATTTTATTTATAATTACTTTTATGGAGAATAAAAACTATGATTATTATTGCAATATTACTACTATTGGTATTATCACTATCACTCGTAAACATAATTATCAATGAAAAAGACAAAAATAAAGGAGAATAATCATGTCCGAAATTAAATCATACTTCGACTTTTACAACTGGTTAGTAGACACTCTTGCTGAAACAACATCAAACAACGTCATTTGGTTCCTAAGTTTCCAAACACCAGATGACCTTTGGTATGAAGACGAAGAACCATGGGTCGATGTTTCACTCTTAGTTGATAACAACTACTATTCAGAACGAATTCACGAACCTGAACTAACAGAAGAAACTTTGAAAGAATGGGACACCATCCTTAAATCAGCTATTAATTCAAAATCTACTGATTACAATGAAAAAGCTAGTGTTATTCATAATGCCATCAGAACAATTATCGAATCAAATCAAGAAATTGACCCTAAACTGATTCAAATTCGAAATGAGTTACAAGGAAAATGATAGAAAAGGTTTACTTATGTCAAAAACAATTAATGAACAGTTAAAAGATTTAGAAATTAAAGAAAATCGCTTAAAAAATCAAAGAAGCTTGGTTATTAATTCCAGAATATGCTCAAGAATGGGCTGGAACAGATAAGCTTAAAATCAAACGTGGTGGAGACTACGCTGATTTTGAAATGGCTGAAACACCACATGAAGATAAATCTCTTAACTTTCTTGACGGCAACGTTTTGATTGGTATTTTTGAAAAACTCTATAATGGTGAAAAAGTTGATGTATCTCTAAAAGATTGTTACTATCAAGAATACAAGTTTCCATACGAAAACAAAAAGCTTGAATATTTACGAACAGATGGTATCTTTTCAGAAGCAGGTTGGACATATACACCTTATAGCTTAAAAATTACAAAAGATGAATACTTAACATATGAAACCTGTAAATACTATTCTCCATCTGGACAAATTTCATTCATGAGTGAAGACGACCCAGATTATGAAGATGAATACGAAGATTACACTGAAGAAGAACTAGAAAATATGCAAAAAACATATAATAAATACTGGGAATATTATTTTGGTAATATCAAATAACCTATAAAAAAGGAAATAAACATGTCAAACAGATACAACCTTTACCTCAGAAACAAAACAACTGGTGAAGAACATTACCATCAGTTATTCGGAAACAACGAATGGTATGATACATTTGCTAAATATCTACAATCAATTGGCGCAAATACTGAAGACGAATGGATTGACGAAATCAAAGTTCCAGATTTACTAGAACTTGTCAAAGCCATCGATGAAACGGTATGGACTGATATCATCTTCAATGGACCTATTCCAAAAAATGAAACATATAATCCATACAAAGAAACAAAAATGTATTCACCATATCTTGATTTCACGCCAAACCTAATCAAATACGATAATGACACTATGGATATGGTTGTTCCATTTCCAATCTATCAAATTGCATCAGAACTGGCTAGAGAAGCCTATTTCTTTACATCATACAGTTTTGTAAACTGGTTAGAAAAAAATCAAGCCATTGAAAATACTAGAATTCAATTCACAAAACACTCATATATGCCTGAAAAATCATTCCATGAAGAAGGTGAACCCATTATCATTGGCGATTTGAAACCTGAATTTGAATTGTATATTTCGTATGAATAATAATAACCGAGCTTTGCTCGGTTTTTTCATTAGAAAAACGATAATAATTTTGTAATAAAAATCAGAAAGTTATGTAGAAATGCAAGCCAACTTGTTATTAATAAGGAGATACACTATGTCCCATGTTTTAATCATCACTAAAGGTACACATCAAGGTAACAGAATGGGTGACCCTGACAATATCACTTATAATGAACAATATATCAGCACATCTATTAAATCCTTAGATGTCTTTTGTAAAAGTTTAATTGAAGCTCTTGAAAATTACGAAGATGCATCAAACTTTCAAGAAGAAGTCGAAAAACTTAAACCTCAACTTGAAGTTGATAACTACGCTCAACTTAACTTTGAATATCCATCATCAAGATATAAACTAACAATCGTACCACCTAAATTTAAATAAGGAGAATCAACCATGTCATTCGATGCCACATGTACTTGTCCACGCTGTAACAAAGTTTGGTACGAATGTGCCGATTTTGGCGAGACTTATAATTGTCCAAAATGTGGACATAGAGATATTGAGCCTGAAGAATTAGACTCATACTGTTTAGACATAGATGAGGAAGAAGAACTTGCACTCATGGAATGGGTCAAAAGAGTTCATTCAAAGAAAGGAAAATAAACACCATGTCATATGAAGCAACCTGTTATTGTCCAAAATGTAAATTTATGTGGTGGGAACTTGTACACGACGATGAAAAATTTACATGTCCAAAATGTGGACATAAAAATATTGAACCTGAAGAATTAGATTTAATTGATGATTTCGATTACGATTAAATCAACAAGAAAGGTGTTGAAAATGCAAGAAACAAATTCACCAAAACATCCACTTCTAGGATGGATTCTGATAAAATATGCTAAAATTACTCTTATACCATCCATACTATATATCTGTTTACATATTGACAAAACAATGGATGTTATTCAAGATACCACAAATACACTCGACCCATCCTTGATGTCTCAATCCCAAGAAAAATACCTTAGCTCATCAAATCCATTTGTAGCTACACATGAGCTAATGCAAAATATTTTACCATACATCAGTATCGGTGTTGCCATTTTAGCTTTTATATATGCGTCATCATTTACAATGGCTCTTATTTATCATAAAACAAAAATTGGTACCGAATATAGTGTATTAGATTCATATAACATTGAAGCATACAAAAAAGATGTTAATAAATTAACACCAACATTATTCTTTATATTGTTAGGGTTATCAATCTTGTATTCAAAAATGGGATAAATAAAAACTCAGCAAAGCTGAGTTCTTTTTTATATATCTATATCTGCATCAAGTATGATATTTACTAATAATGATATACTTGACACAAAATCTGAAATCCATAAATCATCAGCAACATCTTCTGCTTCATAAATAATATGAATACATGATGCAATATAAGAACCATCTGGTTGCCTACCAACAACAATTGTAAGCTCTTTTATTTCGTCATGAATATCAACCAATTTCTCACCTATAAATGAGCAGATAAACATTTCTAAATCCTCACGTTGTTGAAAAATAATAGGTGTCATTTTAATATCATCAAAATCATGTGATTCAGCTTGAACCACAATGTGTACAAGATTTTTATTATACACTAAGTTTTCATCCATTGGTTTTGCAACATAAACAAAAACTTCATCTCGAATAGCATCATATTTTTTAGCAGTTCTTGTAATATGTTTATGCAAATTAAGTAAATGATTTTGGTTTCTTATGACAGACACATCAATACCAATATTAAAATCCATAATAGTTTCCTCACTATTCAGTTAATGAAACTATTATACCATAAATTTACAAATTTGTGAATCATTGATAATACTACAAGCGCATCGGGCTTCGCCCGATAAGCGCTTTTTTGTTTGCCAAAGGCAAACGATTTTTAATTTGTTAATAAATTATAACAAAAGAGGTTCTATCTATGTCACTATACGAAACAGCTACTATTTCTGTTGTCACAACAGTTAATAACGAAACTAAAATTGCCTTGTTCACACAACCACTTCGTCGTTTTGAAGTTAAAACAGTTGATTCAGATGATATCGAAACAATCACTAAAGCAACTGAACAATTTCATGCTGAAGTTGCAAATTCTTACGGACTTTTCGCTTCAACCATGACAATCTACAACAACGTCAACGACGTTAATGAGCTAGTTTTGCGTCTAGAAAAACTATTCAAAGATGATTTCGCTTCTGAAGAACAAATCAAAAAAGTTGTTTCTGACATCGAAGTTCAAATCAACGAATCATACGCTAGTTCAGCTCCAGTTTACGTTTCATTCTAATAAAAACGAGGTATTACTATCATGCAAAATATCATTTCAATCCAAACAACCCTTAATGACGAACACTACACCCTAACTTATCCAGAAGACTTAGGTGGTCTTATCATTGATAAAATTGATGAAGTAACCCCAGAAAAGATTGACAAAATCAATAAAGACTTCATCAATCAATTTCAAAACCCTGAAGACTACACAATTCAACCAACAATTGAATTACAAAACATCGATGATGAAGTTTCTTACATCACTTTTCTACTCTCATTTACTAACGATGAGATTGATATGAACCACTTCCTCAATAAAATCACAGAACAACTTGAAAAAATCGAAGTTAAAAGACAAGAGTTGATTAAACTAAAACAAACTCTTGCAAATCGAAAATTGATTACTATCGATAAGTATTTATAAAGAAATGGAGAACTAAACTATGTCAGTTTATGCTAAAATAAAATTCAATATGAAAGATGGTTACGCTGAACCAGTTCTTCACGAATCACAATGTGGTGAATTCCGTGACACTGTTGTTAACTTAATCAACATCTATGATGAAAAACATGGAATCAAAAAACAATCACAAACTATCACTTTTTCAGGAGAAGAACTCGCTGAATTTGGCAAACACTATGCGAATGAAGTTGAATGTGAAACTATCGACTTCTTAGTTAAAGATGGCGACCATGATTGGTCTGACAGAAAGTCAATCTTTGTTTGCGATTACTATAAAAATGGCGAATTTACCATTGATGATGAAGAAATCAACGGTTACACTTGTGAAGACGCACAAGCTTTTATGCCATTATACAATCAATTTGACCTATGGGCTAATCAAAACCCACTTGATTGCGAACCTGAAATTGAACTAAATTTACCAATTTTCAAACGTTACGTACAACTAACTCTTGAAGGTAAAATGTTCTTCGGTGTTCAAATCTCAAAAATTGAATCTGTAACTCTTGAACTTTGCTAAAAAAGGAGCTTAAAACCATGCAAACAATCGAATTCACTACTGCTCCTGTCATTGTTATTGAATCTGAACAATCTTTGAAAGATATCCTAAAATTTATTATGGGACACAAATTCTGTCATTATGTGGATTATCGCAAATTTAATAATCTATCAGAAGTTTCAGGTTACTCAATTTCAAAAACACACCTCTACACAGGTGATAAGGTGTATGTTTTTAATAAAACAACTCTAGAGCTTGCATTTATTAAAGGATACAAACCAAAATATATGATTCTATCACTCCAATTAATAGACGGTTTAAGCTCAAAATTCAACATTGAATTCAAACAACTCTTAGACGCAAATCCATCAATCTAATTAAAGGTGAAAATCATGCAACACAAAATCGCAACACATAACCTTAAACCAGGTGACATTCTCTATCACATCGAAAACAATGGTAATCTCCACGAAATTATTCTCCAAAAAGAACATCTTGAATGTAATCACACCTATTTAAACCGCCCAAATGAAGTAATCTTTGCATACACAATAAATCCAACTAAACCTGTCACTGAACTCGATAACCACGCAATTGTTCTATCCGCTGCCATTCAAAGAAATGGTGAGGTTATGTATATTCCAGTTGCATCTCATACTTACCTTGATAAAGACATTGCAGAAAAAGTCGCATCTCAAATCAAAGATATTTATGAAAAATCAAAATTTGCCAAAATTTACAAAAAACTCGTATTCATGCACCCTCGTTCATACAGGTACATGACTATCTTAGATGTAAATTCTAAATCCATCAAAGAAAAAATCGAAACTTGGCAAAAACAATACGCTTACGAAGAAATTCCTTTCAAAATGTTTTTCGTAAATGATTATGGTGAAATTTATCATTATACCGAATTACTTGATGAATTCATTGAATATCAAAAAGCTCTTGAACTAAAAGATAAACTTGAAATTGATTTTTAAGAATCAATCTAATCTCAGCCTTGCTGAGATTTTTTTTCAATTAACCATGTTAATCGATTTTATAATCGATAAACAAATATAAACTAGGAGTTAACACAATGTTAAGTTATAAGTGCATGATTAGACAAGAAAATTCAGAACCAATTATACTAATCGTTCATGCTGATTCAGCTAAAAACATCAAAACAACTGTTGAATCAACATTTGGTATCGGTTCACTTTTATATAGTGAACCGTTTAGGATTTAAGAAAGGAAACTATATTATGACACAAGAAGAAAGATACTACGCACTTGAAGCCGCTGGAGTAGACAATTGGTCTGGATACGATTTTGCCATCGAAATGGCTGAAGAAGAGAAATGGCTGAAGAAGACGGTCACGATTGGTCAGATTTATCGCCAGAAGCTAAAATGGATTATCTCGACTGCGCTGGCGTTGATAACTGGACATATTATAGTGACGCATTTGAAGATTACTAAAAAGAAAGGTCTATCAAAATGGGAAAATTCGCAGACGACAAACGAAAAGCCTTGCTAAAAGCAAGACTTGAAAAAGAAAAAGAAGGTATCATTATCAAAGAAGAAAAGACAAAAGAAATGATAATCGACACAGTAATCGACATGTCTTGCTTATGAGAATCAAGCGCATCGGGCTTCGCCCGATAAGCGCTTCTTTAGGTTGCTATTCAGCAACCGATTTATATTTTGTAAAAATAAGATTTTTAAAAAGAGGTAAACTATCATGAAACAATACGCAGTAATCACAATCGACGGTCAAGCAACTGTTTACGCTGAAAACAAATATCAAGCATGGGACATAGCATCTGACATTTTCACAGATGTTATCGATGTTCAATTCGTAAAAGCTATCTAATCTCATGTTGTCATGAGATTTTTTTCAAAGAAAGGAACCCTTACCATGCTACTAAGAGATTTCATCAAAAAATCACAAATTGAAACTGACGAAAACGAAATTCTTCTCCTAGAAGATTTCTTTGGAATCAACGTTTCAACTTCACATCCACTAGAATTGATTTCAGACATTGAAACATTTCTCATGACTGCTTAATCGAGGTAAACAACCATGACAAAAATTCAACGTTTACTAGAACAATTAAAAGAAAAATCATCATTCTCATACGACATCGCTCTTGGTCAATACCAATTGCTAAAAGACACAAAAGCTTCAAAACAAGCTTTTCTTGACTTTCAAGATGACCTTGAAGGTTCACTTAGAATGTTTCAATAAACATTTAACAAAATCATCTCAGCAAAGCTGAGATTTTTTTATAACATTAAGCGCGTCGGGCGAAGCCCGACAAGCGCTTCTTTCAGTTTGCCAAAGGCAAACGATTTATATTTTGTAAAAATAAATTTTTAACAAAGAGGTAAGTATCATGAAAAACTTTGCAGTAGAAACTAAATTCAACGGAACAATTGTTGTTTCAGCTATCGATGAATTCAACGCTGAAGAACTTGCAATCGAAGTTATCGCATCTGATGACGAAATTATCAGTGTTCAAGAATTAGACATGTAAGAGGTTCACAAGAATGCTTGCTTACGAATGTCTCATCAAAACTAAATCAAATGTATTTCCAATGATTGTTCACGCTAAAACTGAAGATGAAGTCATCTCCACAATTAACAAAACTTTTGGTAAAAACAATCTACTTTACATGTTCCCATTCACAATTTAAAGAGGTACTAATTATGTCAATTCTAATCACAGATATGAAAATTGGACAAACTGTCAAAACTCGCTACTTTTCAAATGTTGTCGCTGACTTGAAAAAAGTTTCAGATACAATTTTTGAACTATCATACCAGGACATGGCTCCTTCAATCATTCAAGGTCAAATGACAGTTCGTAACCAAACTGACATCTTCGAAATTGACTACAATACTCAATTGTTGATTGAACAAAAACAATTGTTTTCAGCAGATGATAAATGCAAATTCTATAACTAAGAGGAACCAAATCATGTCAACAAAAGAACTAATCCAAGAACTAACAGACAGATTCTACTACATCTCACTTGATGAGTTCAAAGAACTTGACAAAGAAGTTCAAGAAATATCAAAAATAATTGAATCTAACGATTTATTGTTAACATAAAAAAATCGAACATCACTAAAACACAAAAGGAGTTAATAATCATGTCAATACCAACTAAACAATTTGAAAAGTATGTCAATTTATATAAAAATGAACAAATTAAACAAGAAAAAACATTAGAATTAAGTAAAATTCTAAGTGACACAAACATTGATGTTCTCATCGAACAAAATAAAAATGAACCTATTCTATATTCAAAAGAAAATAGTCAACCTATGTTCAGAATTTTTAAAGATGTAACTGATGATTTTCAAAAAATCAAAAACGCACTAGAAGTTTTCAAACCATTTTTTGAATCAATTAAAGACTCAACATCTTTCATTTCTCACGGATATATCAGCACTTTCGGTGATGAAATAAAATTCATTTATAAAAATTTACAAATCAAAATCAAATTCAAAGATGATAAACTTTTCATTGAATCAAATTTCGAATTCACAAAACAAACAACAGCTATTCAATTTGGAAATGGTAATCTTATCATAAGACCTGATGATTCAATTTCAGATGACCTAATTTCATACCGTATTGAAAAACAACTTGATATGAATGACTTCAACACTAAAATTCTTGATGAGATGTTAAAAGAAACAAAATACGTGTTGAAAAACAACCTACAATTCAAAATCGATGATTATTCTCAAGTGGATATAATCGATTGGTTATGGTAACACATAAAGCGCATCGGGCTTCGCCCGATAAGCGCTTTTTTGTTTGCCAAAGGCAAACGATTTTCATTTTGTAAATTAAAATTAAAAAATAAAAGAGGTAAACCATTATGTCAAAAAATATGTATCCAGCACTTTCAGCAGTATTGAACCAAAACAAAATCACACTTGAAAAAGATGAATTCAAAATTGTTCTTGACCTCATCAACGGTAAAGATGTAAAATCAAACAAAGAATTGACTCCAGTTGCTCAATTAGTTCTACACGTATTCGACCAGAAAGACCTTCAAGATGACGAGTTCTATCTTGTATTCGAAGAAGATGCTGTAGAGTTTGGAACATTCCACAAATTTGTTGTCAAAAACCGTGCACAACTTTTAGACGTTCTCATGAACAAAACTCTCAATGCACAAGTTTCAGTTCTAAAATTTGGTGACTCATTCCAATAAAAATGTCTCAGCCTTTTGCTGAGATTTTTTTTCAAAAAATAAACCAAAGAAAGGAGCTTGCCATGCCATACAATCCAAACTTAAAATGCCAAGCTTTATCAAAGCGTGAGGCTTCAAAATTCAAACCAGATAAACCCACACTTCTCATCTCAATTCAAGATGGTGACAAGTCACATCTCCCATTCAAAAATAGAACAAATCATATCACGCGCTCCCGCTACAAAGACGTTCTATTTTGCTACTTCGATGATATCGATTTGATTCGTCTTAATTGTGAATTTAACAGTCCATTTTTATTCTCACAATCAGACGCAAAAATTATCATCAAGTTCTTGAATAATCACTTTGCAAATCCAGAAAACTTTGAACAAATTATTGTTCATTGCCAAGCTGGAATTTCTCGTAGCCAAGCTATCGCAAACTTTATCGCAAAATATTATTACAAAGACGAAAATCTTTTGAATGAAATGAAAAAATCAGCTCCACTTCCTGATAGAAACTTATTCATTTATTCAATCTTAGAAAAAGAATTTTTGAAAGGTTTGGATTAAACATTATGTCAGAATATTTAGCACAAATTATACCAACTACAAACATAAAAGTTAAAGAAGATTTTCAAAAATTATTCGGTGAAAACTGCTCCGTTATTTCTGTTGGAACATCTGAACTTTTTAACAACGAACTTGTTCATCAAGTCACAACAAAATATAAAAATTTCTTGTTCCAAAATATCATTTCAGAAACTAAAAATAACTACACAGTTTTATCAATCAATACTAAAAGAAAATTCCAAAATAAACACCAACCAAAAGTTGGCAGTATAGACTTTCCAATCACAGCTTTTGAACATCAAATTTCAATCAATTTGGAAACAATTCATAACTTCCCTTTTGATAAAAATACAGTCATAAAAATATATGACAAGATGATTGAATCTAAAATAAGTTTTGACGAAATTATTTAGTGAACGATGTTCACTCGATTCAATCTTTGTAGTTCATAAAACTGCTTCCTTTCGAAAAATTTTACTCAATCACTTCTCCATAGGTGGTTGAGTTCTTTTTTATAAGAAAACAAGTCAGGTGCCCTCGCTTTGCTCGGTCACCACCGCTTCGCAAATTCATATTGCTTCTAATCATTGGTTAGAATTTTAGAATTTTTTTGTTACGCTTCTAATCGTTGGTTAGAATTTTTTTTTGTTACAGATTTGTTTCCCATGACAATCACAATTTGATAAACGGGGGTTTACAAAATGCGACACAAACAGACCACAAATGGTGAAACAAATCTGGTAACTAAGATTGAACACTAATCGTGTTACACCGATGGTCAAATATTGGACCTATATCTGGTCAGATATACGGTGCAAATTAATGAATCAATTCTGATTCAACATTCATCTTTGATGAATATATTTTTATTAAATATCACACGCAAAATATGACCCAAATTTGGTCAAATATTTGTACCAATATTTGCGTGACAATTTTCACAGCAGCTTGTTCCAAACTCTGCAAAAATTTTATGGAATAAAAGACACTTCGATTCGAACTTTTTCGTCGAAAAAAAGTTCAACTTCGTGTCTACAAAATGAAAAGTATTTCTTCAAAATATTTTCATTTTTTATTACACGGATTTGGATAAAAATTTGTTCCAAATTTCAAAAATATGAGTGTCGGAACCGTGACGCAAATTCAAGCATTTTCGAGTTCCATTGCGAACCTTGAATTTTCAACCAAAATTTGACGCAATGATGAACCAAAAGAACTCGGTTCCACTACTTTTGTTGCCAAAATCTGAACCCGTGTTCCACACCCAAACCCGTATGAATGCTGACTTCACGCTCCTAATGTCGGTTCGTCATCAACTTTATTTGTTCCAAATAAAAAGAGCATAAGAGGTTGTGACGCAATCGAGAAAAAAATGCTCCGCATTTTTCCCTCTCAGCGCTCGGCATAGCCGAGACAACTTCCTCACTTCGTTCGTCACCACTCACAGCTACGCTGTTCGGGCTCTTACTGCGCTACACTCATTTTCGAATGCATTCGCATTCTCAAATTTCCTTCCGCTTGCCCCTGCGGGGTGCTCTGACAAAACCATTCGTCGTGATGAGAAAAAGCTACGCTTCTTCTCCCACTCCTCAACATCTTTTGTCATAAAATTGAACCAATATATTGTTCAATTTTGAACCTGAAATAGATATACTATTTCCAATAATTTGTTACACAAATCGAACTAATTTTTTGTTATAATAGTAATATAAAATTATGATTAGTACATTACAAAAAATTATTTAAATGTGGCTAATCTTATCATTAAAAATAATAATAAAAAAGGAAAATAATATCCATGGATAAATTCATTTCAGACCCACATTTAAGTCATGAAAACATCATAAAGTTTGAACGAACTCAGTTCAAAACCATCGACCAACATGATGTTTACATCAAAAATTTAATCACAGAAAACACCCAACCAACGGACACATTATATGTGCTCGGTGATGTCGGTAATCTCACAGATGAAAACATAAATTTTTGAAAAAATTTAGAATGTGAAACCATTCTAATTCGTGGTAATCATGACACAAAAAAACAAAAATTACTACAATCATTTGATGTTGTTTCAGATGTTCCAATCTTCTATAACAAACGAATTTTATTAAGTCATGAACCACTACCTGTAACAAAAGAAACCGTAAATGTTCATGGTCATTTACATGGTGCATATTTGAATTCAGACAACCATATCAACATCTCAATTCACATGGTTGATTACCAAATTTGGGATGAAAAAATGTTAGAAAAAATACTCCAACAGACACCAAAAATTTCTCAGAATTTCATGTTTGAATGGTACGCTGACAAATACATTTTCACCACAGATAAACCAGAAGTTGTATTCAAAAATGACAACAAAATCGATTTAGAAAAATCAAGATTAAACCAGTTGAAATCTGGAAAACTAAAACGAATTTATAACAAAACAGTTTCAGATTTCAGAAAAAAAATATCCAGATTATAAACACTCAAATTACAAAAAACACATTCAGAAATTTTTATTATCTGAATATCAAAACAATGCTAATTTTAATCTAAAAGACATAGAAAATTTTATACTAGACGTTAATGATTGACCAAACATTTGGACAATTTCACACGTCTAACACCAAAAATAATCTTCACTAAGGAGAACATATGACAACACTAAAACCAAACCTAGCTGAACGCATGAGACCAAAATTTATTGCTGACATTGTTGGACAAGAACACCTCACAAGTCCAGATAAAATCATCGGAAGAATTGTGAAAGCTCAGCGCCCAATTTCACTAATTTTATATGCTAGACCTGGTGTCGGTAAGACATCAATCGCTAACGCTTTAGCTAATGATTTAGGGATGGATTTTGAACAATTTAATGCATCTGTAGATGACAAAAAGAAACTAAAATCCATCACAGATAAGTCCGAAAAAGAACCTTTGGTTCTCTTGTTAGACGAGATTCACAGACTCGATAAACCAAAGCAAGACCACCTGCTTCCATATCTAGAAAAAGGTCACATCACACTAATCGGAGCCACAACAGAAAACCCTTACATCAATGTCAATCCTGCCCTACGGTCACGTACAACAATCTTAGAATTAAAACCTGTTGATTTCGATTCTATGACCAAAGTTATTCACAAAGCAATCAACTTTTTACAAGACGAAATTGACAATAAAATTATCATTTCTGATGAACAAATTGCCTTTCTAGCATCCTCAACTGATGGTGACGTTCGCTCTGCTTTAAACGCTCTAGAACTAGTCACAATGTCATCTGAACCTGATAAAAAAGGTATCAAAATTGACACTGCTGCACTCGAACAAGTGCTCAATAAAAAAGCTATCGCTGGTGATAAAAATGGAGATGAACACTACAATTTATTATCAGCTTTTCAGAAATCAATTCGAGGTTCAGACATCAATGCAAGCCTACATTATCTAGCTCGATTAATAGCTATTGGAGACCTACAATCTATTTGTAGAAGACTATCAATCATTGCTTATGAAGACATCGGAATTGCTAATACACCAGCAGTAATCAACGCTCAACTTGCTATTCAAGTTGCAGAAAAAACAGGTCTACCTGAAGCAAGAATTGCTCTCAGTTCAGCTGTAATTGAACTCGCATCAAGTAAAAAAACAAACATTGCTGAAAAGGCAATCGACTTAGCTTTGGCAGACCTAGATGTGTTCAACACTACCATCCCAATGCACCTCAGAGACACACATTTCAAAGGTGCTGCTACTCTAGGTCACACTGGTTATGTATACCCTCATGATTATAAAAATCATTACATTCAACAACAATATATGCCCGATGAACTCATCGGTCACAACTACATTATTGATGAAAATCCAATTGACGAACACATTGACCGTGTGGTAAAATTTGCTAAAAGAAAGTCTGACTCGGACTTAAATAATTTGAAAAAATAAAGGAGCACTACATGAACACAAAACGACAATCAATGCACATGTATCCATCATTCATGTTGCACGATTTAAAAGCAAATGAATTGAATTTAAGTCAATCTCAAATCGAAAATCTAATCAAAAATTCATCAATTTTAACTCAAAATATTTATCGATTATATTATGAAGATGGCTACTCTCAAGCTCACATTTGCGATGAACTAAACGTCACGCACTCAACCATTCAATCACACATTCAACGCATCAAACGCAACTTAAAAGTATTGTCGTTATTATTTAAAAACGACCTAACTTTAATCATCGGACGTTCAGGAACAGGCAAATCTACATTAGAAGAAAAATTATGTAATGACTATAATTTAAAATCAATCAAATCATATTCAACACGTCCAAAACGTTCACCTAATGAAGACTCACACATCTTTATCAAACCATCTGAAGTAGATAATTATCCAAATAAAATTGCCACAACTACTATCAATGGTAACTTCTATTTTGCAACAAAAGAACAACTTGATGAATCACAATTATATGTTATTGACCCAATTGGATTGTATGAACTCAGTAACAACTTTCCTGATTTAACATTCAACCTAATCTATCTAAAATTGCCAAAATATAAACACCAACAATATTTGAAAAATAGAAGAAAAAACTCCAATGAAACACCTGAATTGCAAGCTCAAAGATTAAAATCTGAGAACCAACAATTTGATGAATTTGAAGAAAAAATTAAAAACAATTCATTGCCAAAAAACATCAATTTAATCAAAAAGATTAATTTAATTCCTGACAAAAATAAATAAAAAAACCTGCTAATTGCAGGTATTTTTTTATAATTAATTATTAACAGAACTCCAATTTTCATCCTGTTTTAAAATGTCCTTAGACGTATACGATTGCCGATATTTATTCCAAACTAAATTAGATTCTGTTGTTGTTTCTGTTGTAGTAACAACCGTTGTTTTTGTATTATTTTCAGAAGCTATTTTGGTACTACTATTATTATTCAGATAAAAAACCATACCTAAAAACAATACACTCCAAATAAAAATACCCACAAATAGTTTTGTAAAAAAGTAATCATCATCAATGGTAACCGTACCATCAATATTATGTTCAATTAAATATGAATCAATATCATTCTTCAACTTATCGATTCGACCATTCAACCGTGACTCAGACTCTTTATACACGTCTAACCGTTTTAATCGAGATACTTCATTATTAAATAAAAGCTGGGCTTCTCCTAAAGACCCAACTTTCTCCAATTTATGTTTTAGTGACATGAAACCACCACCTATTCATCCACATTATCCAACTCTAACAATTGGTACCGTTGTTCAATCATATCTGATAAATACGATGCGGCTGACAAAGCTTCAGATTCATAATCGTATTCAACTAATTTATCTAATTTTTCACGAACACTAGGTTTCATTGTAAAATTATAAGGTTTTGTCTTTTCACGAACCTTTTTCTTAACAACACTACTAGCAACACTATTCATCTTATGATTCTGTTCCAAAACAGAACCAATATTATCATTACGCTTAAATCCCATTTCTCACTCCTTCTAAGCACTCTTATCCAAAACATCAATAACATTATCAAAAACTTCATTTAAATGCTCAACAAATTCTTGTTTAACATCATAAGCACCTGTCTCAATCAAGTCATACACACTAGGTTGAACACCATTTTCATCAGAAATCATAGTTGCTCTATTAAACAACTCCTTGTGTGGAATCCAACCTAACACCCTATCATCATTTTCCAATTCAGATAACAACGATTTAGACGTTGCTGTATTATGTTTAATCATATTACCTACAAAATATAAATCAGCATCAATATTAGATTCACCTGTTCTGAAATCAACATTTTCTTCAGAATATAAACGCAAACGAGTTTCTAAATTGTCTCTTGCATCCAAACTATATTGTGATGGTATAATCGGTGATACCAACATATGACTAATTGCAATAGCATTTCTAGTAGCAATTGAAAAATCAGGTCTACAATCAATAATTACATATTCATACTGGTCACCATCAATTTTATCATAATTTTTCTCTAACCACATATACATTAACATATCTTTAAATGTTTTTGTTTCAAGCTCACTTTCAATTATATCCAAATTCATAGCACCTGGGATAATATCAACTTTATCATCGACATGAATAATTGAAACTTCATCATTTCTCTTAAAGATATTAACAACAGTACCTTCTGATTCATAAATACCATGTGATTGTGTCAAATTACATTGATGGTCTAAATCAATTACCAAAATTTTCTTAGAACTATTATTAAGTAAAAGACGAGTTTTTAACCTCGATATGATGTTTTTAACAAACGTTGATTTTCCAATTCCACCTTTGATACCAACAACAGATAAAATTTTCATCAAAGTCCCTCATTTCTTCTTTTTTTTATAAATCTATTATACTACATCCAAACATACGTGTCAACATATTTATAACCATGTTTATAAAAATATGCACAAAAAAAGTAGGCATGAGCAAAACCTACTTTCGGATATATAAAAAGGAAAATAAAATACCATAAACAACAAACATTTTACTATAAGGAGCATAGTGCATGTTTTACGAGATATCTCAATCTCAAATAGAGTATACCACATTAAAAAATACATGTCAATAATAAATTGAAAATAATTACAATTTATTTCGTAATAAAACATCAACTAATAATTTTTTATCTGTAACATCAATAATTATAACATTAACATCATACACAAGAGGTGAACCTTCTTTATAATAACATTCAACACCATATTTAAATACATGATTCTTTTTCCAATTTACAAAGAAATCAAATAACATCTCAAAATCATTCAAAGAATATTGAGCCTTACCATAACTTCCAAAATTTCGGTCAACATCAACTGTCGGATACTTCAGATACAACTTAAAATCATTAGCAAAAAACATATCTTTTAACTTATTGACACGACTAAGTGTTGAATCTGATGTTTTGCTATATGGCGGAACATAATCTAAATTATATCGAGCTCCTGAATTTAAATGAGCCGTTCCTGTAAACAACAATCCATCAAAATCACCTTCAGATAATGAATGTCTAAACGCAATTAAATGTGTCAAATGGTATAACGATGACTTCCCACCACCATTATCAACCACCCTATCACGAAAATCATCAATACATGGAGCACCATTAATTTGTCTTTTTTTAGAATCACGTTTAACAATACCATCTTTTATTAACTTTTTATTTCTTTGAAGCAAATCATAATTCATATAAACAAAAGCACCGACAACCCTATTTCGCTCCTTTTTACAAATAACCAAATCAACATTGTCTTTAATTCCTAATAAATGTCTATGTCTTGACATTAATTGTTGATGAAACACCCGTCTAGACGGTGAATAGTAAACTCTATAGTCCCTTTTTAGTGCAGAATGTCTACGAATTGTTTTATATCGTTTTGGTTTACATACTTTATAAAGTATAAACAATATTATAAATAATATTAAAAAA
>ERZ773051.333-NODE-333-length-35905-cov-3.175425_pt1 | contig 35905 bp, 44 predicted proteins | sample MGYA00580631_ERZ773051 | MGnify/ENA primary metagenome ERZ773051 (study PRJEB29015, sample SAMEA2738137) | human oral metagenome | biome: human oral; feature: human-associated habitat; material: saliva | place: China | collected 2204 ... | reverse complement strand
TTTATCAATGCGCCGCCGACGTTCAAGCGGCATTAGACCATCACTTTGACACCGAGACAGAGCGTCAAGATACGCTGGAAGCGGTTATCGGGCAGTTTGAAGTAAAAGCAAAGTCCGTGATTGGTTACATCAAAAACCAAGAAGCGACAGAAACAATGCTTGAAGAACACATCAAGCAGATGACTGAAAAACTCAAGACGATTAAGGCGCGTAATCAAAGCCTGAAAGACTATCTCGATCGCAATATGAAAGCGGCGGGAATCAAAGAGATTAAGGCAGACGACGGCACATTTAAAGCGTCATTCCGCAAATCGAAAGCAGTTGACGTTTTCGATGAAAAGCAAATCCCCGCCGAATTTATGCGCGAACGCATCACGGTTGTGCCTGACAAAACCGCAATTAAAAAAGCAATTGAAAGCGGTCAAGAAGTTGCAGGCGCGAAGATTGAAGAGCGTTTGAATCTTCAGATTAATTAAAGAAATTTCAGGCGACCTGAAAGGTCGTCTGAATCGGAGATGAAAATGGAAAATCGTTTAGACACCCTGAAACAATACAAAAGCGAAATCTTTGAATTAAAGAAAAAACTAGCCGAAAAAGAAGCCGAATATCTTGATGTAGGCAAAGAAATTTTTGAACAAGATACAGGGTGGGAGTTTGGGAAGACTGTTCTTATAAATAAAAATGGTCCGGTAAAACTGAAAATCCTACTCAACTTTGCAGAACTGCGCGACGGCGAATTTACCGCAATCGGCAACGTTATGAATAAAAACGGCGGGATATCCAGTCAACGACGAATTATCACCGTTGATGGGTATGAAGAATTTAAGGACGACTGAAATGTTTGCCGTTTTCGGAAAGAGCCGTCCCGAAGAAGAGAAACGGCGGCGGCTTGTTTATAACAAAGAGGATTGCAAGTGGTACGAAGACCAGCGCAAATGGAAGCGGTTGAGCAACAGCCGCTACCAAATCAGCCCTGAATATTCGTCTATCGAGACCGCCGAAGAGTTTATCAGGCTGTTTGCAGGGAATCCCGACATCCACATAGTCGGAATCAGACAGGCACAGGAAGTGAACGGCAGAGTCGTTTGGAAGCCTGTCAAAACAGTTTTAAAAGGAAGCAAAAATGCTGAATAAAGTGATTTTAATCGGGCGTTTGGGTAAAGCCCCTGAATAAGAGGAAAGATTATGCAAGAAACAAAAGAATGCAGATGCTGTGGTAGAGAGTTTTTTAAAAGGAAAAGAGACTCTCAAAAACAATGGGAAGAAAGAAATTTTTGCAGTATCAGTTGTAAAAATAAATCCGTAGAGCAAACACCAATTCACATTAGATTTTGGAATTTTGTTGATAAAAAACGTGATAATGATTGTTGGCTTTGGCTTGGGAGTAAGGATGAGAAAGGTTATGGACGTTTAGCTACACAGCAGGGCAAATCAGGAATTAAGGCGCACCGTTTATCTTATGAACTTAGGAATGGAGCTATTCCTAAAGGAATGTTTGTATGTCATAAATGCGATAACCCTTCCTGTGTAAATCCATCTCATCTTTTTATTGGTACTCAAAAAGACAATATGCAGGATTGTTCTATAAAAAACAGAATTAATCCTAAATCATTTAAAAATTTAATAGCAGGAAAGCGCGGCTATCTAGGTGCTGCAATTGAAAGGAATAAAGTATGAGCTTAAATAAAGTTATCCTAATTGGTAGGCTTGGTCAAGAACCAACTATACGCCATATGCCCAACGGCGAGGCCGTCTGTAATTTCAGTGTAGCTACCAGCGAAAGCTGGAACGACCGCAACGGCCAGCGCGTAGAGCGTACCGAGTGGCACAACATCACCATGTATCGCCGCCTTGCTGAAATCGCTGGGCAATACCTGAAAAAAGGCAGCCAAGTTTATTTGGAAGGCAAAATCCAAAGCCGCAAATACACCGACAAAAACGGCGTGGAGCGCACGGCATACGACATCATCGCCAATGAAATGAAAATGCTCGGCGGCGGTGGTAGTGATGGGCAACAGGCGCAACCGGCACAAGGCGAAACACCGACCCCGCCGCGCCGTCAGGCACCAGCAGCACCAGCCACGCCCGCTGAAGACATCGACGATGGCATACCCTTTTGAATCAATGGAGTAAAAAATGAGTTATTTAAAAGACATAAAAGAATCATTAAAAAATATTGATGATTTGCTTGCAAAGAATAAGGAACTGACCGAAAAATTGGATTGTGAATTTTATATACGCGAAATTAATTGGCATGCAGAAGAGGCACTCGATAACTTCGAACATTTGATAAGCGAATTAAAAATGGGCGAAGAGAAATTAATCGAAGCCGCAAGAATCATTGAAGAATACCTTCACGGGAAGGATTAAAAAATGACGCAACAATTTAAATTCGGAGACCGTGTAATAGATAAAGCTTTCGGACTTGGCGAGTGTGTTGTTATTAACACTTTTGAAGATTGCGTCCATATCAGAAATGAGCAGGGCGGGTATAACTTGGCAGCTAAGGCGGATACATTGGAGCTTGTTAAATCACCTGACACTATTCGTTTAGATTATATCGAAAGGGTAATTAATATTGACGGCATGGTTAAGCGTGAAATGCGTAAAGGGTGGGTTTTGGTTGCTGGTGATATTGAATTAACCACACCTGAGCCATTATTGCGCGACGCGATAGACGAGGCAATTCACTTAACGAGAGGTATTAGACCATAGGCAGACAGCATAAAGCAATGAAGTTTAAACTATTTAGGAGCAAAAAAATGAAAGTAACAGTTTACAAACCAGTCGAATTAGAAATCAATACCGTAAGAATCGAAGTTGAATTACACGATGATGTATCAGAAAGTTTGCCGAACCATTTATTTAACGATGATGGCGAGTTAGATTTATTAATTGAAGTTGATACCGGCAAGGTCGTGTCTTGGCAGGGAAGTGAGCCGGTCAATATCTATGACAAGGTTCGTGATAATGGCGTTTACACTTTGTTTGGAACGGATGGTTTAGAAGTAGCAAAGATTGATAACTACTACGTCCCGAATGATTTAATCCCTGGCGATTACGGGGATTACATTAATCTTGAGATTAACGCAGACGGTTTTGTTACCAACTGGCCCAAATATCCAAGCGTTCTTAATTTTTTCCCTGAAAAAGACGACTAATCCCCACAGGCAGGCAGCCAAACGCCCGAGCCGTTGAGAGGACGGCAATTAAGCGAGGAAACAAAATGCAAACAATAGCAACAAGACCGACGGCAAGTCAAATACTTGCCGCCAAGCGAGCAGCAAAGAAATCAACGCAGCAAGAGCGCGCACTTAAACGCGCGGGAGCAGTAAAAAACGTTGACCGAAACCGCCTATCCACTTTGTCAAAAGCGCAAAAAGATAACATCGCCGAGATGTTGTCAGGCGTGAAAGTATCAGCAGACGAAGCGGTTACATGTAGCGTCAAGATGTGGCTGTCGTTGCAAGATATGCGCTATGCCTGCAATCAGGAGTTAATCAACTTCGCCGAGCATATCATTAAGCAGGTGCAACGATTGGGCTTGTACTGCAACACAGACGACCCAACGAACGAGAAAAGCGTGGAGTTTGCCTGTCGCGAAGCATCGCAAGCAGTCGCGCAATGGACTAAGGATTTTGACGACCTCAGCCCGAATCAGCGTCAATTGGTATTGCGCTCCCTGTCTAATCTCTTCGTCGCATATGAAGAGTTTTTGAAAGACGCGCCGGTTCGCTTAATTGCTGAAGTATCCACATACTCAATCGCCGTCAGCATCACCAAGAAATCCATGACGTTTTTAGAACTTGATGGCGGCTTGATTTCGGCGATTGATAAAATCGTCAACGGCAGCGATTCCCGAGCGGAAGCCAGACGCCTGAAAATGCCCTATGCCGAATTTACAGACCGAATCCTACACGCCGCCAACTTGCTTTACGATGTTGGCATTCACGCAGATGCGGAGCTTTCGGCGATGTACGGCAAGCCGCTGAATCCTGTACGACCGCAACGAATCGGCGACGTGCGTCAACCGATGATGAAAATGCTTGTTGCGAATAAGGGCGGCGCGCTGGTTCAAGCCGTCAAGGATTCGGAAAACATTATCCGACATTGCGACAGCGGCACAGGCTTTAGCTGCTTCAATTGGACTAAGCATTTCAAACGTGCCGCAAACCTGATTGGACTTATGCGACAGGAAGCAGCGGCATGAGAGACGTAATAGCCGCAATCCTGATCGCCGCCGTCATTATTGCGGTGGAAGTATCAGGAATCCCGAAAGTGGCGGTGCAAGTAAACGAATATCAGAAAGGACAGCAAAGATGAAAGATGATGCACCTGAAATGTTATTGCAACGATTCAAAATCTACCGTCATTACAAAGGCGGGGAATACACCCTTTTAGGGCTGGCAAAGCTGGAATCTGATTTGACCGACATGGCTATTTATAAAAAGGCTTATGTTGATACAGACACAGTTTTCGTGCGCCCACTCTCAGAATTTAAAGAGAGATTTAAACCGATTTAAGGAAAATCAAAATGAACGAATGGAAGAAAGTATCTGAAGAATTGCCGCCGTTAGACACTCCCGTATGGGCTGGATGGTTTGAATATGATTACAGTTTTACGAGCGGGTTGTTTGTTTTCGCGGATGACGGTATTGATGTTCTCTGGTGCCGTTGTGATGATTCAATATCTTATAACGAGTTTGGTGATTGGCTGAGCGACGATGAATATCCTGTTAGTCATTGGATGCACCTACCGGAGCAACCGGAACCGCCCGAACTACCAACCGCCTGAAGAATAAGGAAAATGGCAATGACAATTTCAGACGACCTACGTCAGCTATCAGTCGCGATAAATTACCTAAACCAAAAACGCAAAGATATTTTAGACGACCTGTCAGTCATATAATATTTAATACTATGATTACAATTGGAAATATAGAAAAAAATATAAAATTACCATTATAAGAACCATGTAACATACTTAACGTATGAGTCTGCATATAATCCCCCCATACCCACAATAAAATCCCATCATTCAAACGATGGGATTTTTTTATGATTGAAATCGTGCCGGTAAAAATATCCGAACATTTCGACGAAACGCGCAAGCTGTCAGCGTTACATTGGCGTGAGACAGAATCGGAATTTTCCAACAGGCCACCTGAACTAGACATCCAAACCTATCAAACACTGGAGGCGCAAAACCTGATTATAGCTTTTGCCGCCGTGTCAGATGGCGAGATTGTCGGATATGTTTCAGGCTTCCTATCTCGCCATCCGCATTACGACCAACTGATAGCGCAACACGACTTGTTGTTCATACATCCATCACACCGAACGGGGCGATCAGGATTAAAACTTATGCGTGAATTTGAGTTGGCAGCAAAAGAAGCGGGCGCCAAAAAAGTCCTATACCACGCAAAGCCGGGCAGTAATTTTGCCAAGTTATTGGAGCGGCTTCAGTTCCAGCAAGAAGAAATCATATTTCATAAAGGTTTGTAATTATGCCAGCAGCCATACCAATCGCCACACTCATTGTCAGCGCAGCAGGTGTCGGTGCCTCGATTTATCAGGGAAATAAACAAGATGCGGCAAACCGCAATTCAGCAAATCAGGCAAAAGAAAATGCCAAAAAAGCTCAAGCGCAGGCTGATATTGACACCAACCGCGCCAATCAAAAACAAACTGACGCGAAATCTATTTTAAGTCAGCAGCAGCAAGACGCGGCAGGCTCAGGCTCAACCATGCTCACAGGCGTGGGAGGTATTGATCCAAATAGTCTGAAACTTGGTAAGCAAACGTTACTGGGCGCTTAAAAATGGAAGACCAACGCAGAAATATTTACCGCCGATGGGAATCTTTAAAGACAGAGCGTTCGTCTTGGATGGACCATTGGCGGGAAATCTCGGAAAACATATTACCGAGAAATGGGCGATTCCTTGACGGCGATTCCAATAGCGGCGGGAAGAAACACAACAAGATTTACGACAACACCCCAATCCGCGCCCTTGATATTTTATCGGCAGGACTGATGGGGGGCTTAACATCACCGTCCCGACCGTGGTTCAAGTTAGCCATGCACGATGACGAGATGAATCAATATCACGAAATCAAAGAGTGGCTGGCTAAGGTTGAAAACATGATGCTGTCTGTATTCCAGCGCAGCAATATATACGGTTCTCTTCACTCCATGTATCAGGAGTTGGCGGCATTTGGTACGGCAGCCTGCATCATCTTACCGGACTACCAAGACGTAATCAGATGCTACCCGCTGACAATCGGCGAATATGCGGTTGCAACAAACTGGCGCGGTGAAGTTGACACGATTTACCGAGAGTTTGAAAAAAGCGTTGTCGAAACGGTTGAAGAATTTGGAATTGAAAACGTCAGCGAATCGACGCGGAATATGTATGAAAGCAAGAAGTACGACCAAAAGGTTAAAATCATTCATGCAATCGAACCGCGCCGAGAGCGAGACCCAAATCGGGAAGACTCGAAGAATATGCCTTATAAGTCGGTATATCTCGAAGTTGGAGCAGAGGATGGAAAGGTTCTTCGTGAATCCGGCTTCCTGCAATTCCCCGCAGTCTGCCCAAGATGGGATATCAGTGACAACAACGTCTATGGCAACAGCCCAGCCATGACCGCATTAGGCGATGTCAAACAGTTGCAATTCAATCAACGTATGAAATTGCGCGGGATTGATTATGCCGTCAACCCGCCAATCATTGCGCCGACGAGCATGAAAGGGCAGTCGGCGGGATTCTTGCCGGGCGGAATCCTGTACCACAACGGCGATGAACAAGGCGAGTCGGTACGGTCGGCATTCAATGTCAATTTGGATTTAAACCCGCTGCTTGCCGATATCAACGACGTTCGACAACGGATTCAATCCGCTTTTTATGCCGACCTGTTTTTGATGGTGTCCCAACAATCTCAAAACATGACCGCCACTGAAGTTGCGGAACGCCATGAAGAAAAGATGTTGATGTTAGGTCCTGTGCTGGAACGCCTGCAAAACGAACTTATCGACCCACTTATTGAAATTACTTTTGACGCAATGGTTAATGCCGGCGTTTTACCGCCACCACCTGACGCCATTGCCGACCAAGATATTAATGTTGTTTTGGTTTCTATCTTGGCGCAGGCGCAGCGAGCCATAGGCGTGAACAGCATAGACCGCTTTGTCGGGGCGATTGCGTCAGTTGCTCAAATCAAACCTGAAGTTTTGGATAATCTGAATGGCGACAAGTGGGCGGAGATATACGCTGATTCATTGGGTATAGACCCGCGCATACTGACAAATCCAGATGACGTATCTGCGATGCGAGAGCAGCGCGCACAACAGCAGGCGGCAGCAAGCCAGTTACAACAGGCAGAGCAGGGCGCAAACATCGCGCAAGCCTTAGCGCAGGCGCAAGGGTTATCAGAATAAGCCCTGCATATAATCGGGAGCAGAATATATAAAATGAATCACGTTGATTTTGACGAACTGGAAGCCAAGAAAAAAAATGACGAGTTGCTACTCAGGCAACAAAGTGAAGATTTTGAATGGCTGATGTCAGAGAAGCGCGGGCGACGTATTATCCGAAACCTACTTGAAGAAGCTGGAGTATGGCGTTCTACATTTAGCGAGACGCCGACCATAGCGGCATTTAAAGAGGGGCGGAGGAATATGGGGTTGCGCTTACTAACCCTTATTGAGCAGACACCAAATTTCCATCTAATTTTAACCAAGGAAAGTGAAGATGAGCATTGAAGAAAATCAAGGCGAAGTAAACAACGAAACACCGGGCGCGGAGCCGCAAAACCAAACTGAAGAAACTTTGCTTGGTTCAGCAGGCAATCAATCCGACACGCCGCCTACCGATAACGAAGAGAACCCTCAAGGCGATACAGGAAGCCAAGAAGACAAAGCGTCAGAAGTCCCCGAAAAGTACGACTTCAAAGCCCCCGACGGCATGGAGTACGACCAAGAAACCATCGATATTTACGCCGAAGCCGCCAAAGAGGCGGGATTGTCTCAAGAAAAGGCTGACATCATCTTAGGCAAAATTGCCCCGCATTTGGCGCAACAACAAATCAAAGCCGTTGAAAAAGCAAGCGCAGAATGGAAGGCGGCTTCACGCGCAGACGCTGAATTTGGCGGCGACAAACTGAATGAAAACATGGCGGTTGCTGCAAAGGCAATGGAAAAGTTCGCTACACCTGAACTGAAAACATTGCTGAACGAAAGCCGACTAGGGAACAACCCCGAAGTTATCCGCCTGTTCTACCGTGTCGGAAAAGCCATCTCCGAAGATGGTTTCGTATCGGCAACAGGTGCGCCGCAAAACAGCGACGCCCGCGCACTTTTCCCAAACACCAAAAATCTTAATCCATAAGAAAGGAAGTTAAAACATGGCAACCTTGAACTCACGCCATCCTACACTCGCAGACGTTACCGCCCGCTTGGGTCAAGACGGCAAAATCATCCACAACATCGTTGAGATTCTGTCCGAGAAGCATGACGAACTGGAAGATATGGTCGTCGTAGAAGCCAACGGCGTTACCGAACATACTACTACCGTTCGTGGCGGCTTGCCTGATACTGCATGGCGCCGTCTGTATAAAGGTATCCCAAACAGCAAATCAACCGTCGTTTCTGTAAAAGATTCGATGGGCGAACTGGGCGCGCGCGCTTTGGTCGATGAAAAATTACTCAATCTGAATGGCAATTCTGCCCAATGGCTGATGTCCGAAGAAGCCCCGTTCATCGAATCAATGGGCCAAAAAATGGCTGATACATTGTGGTATGAAGACGGCAACATCAATCCTGAACGTTTCATGGGTTTCGCGCCGCGCTTCTCAAACAAGTCTGCCGAAAATGGCCGCAACATCATCGATGCCGGCGGCGAGGGCGCAGACAACGCCTCTATTTGGCTGGTTGTATGGGGTGTTGATACCGTCCATTGCATTTACCCGAAAGGCTCAAAAGCAGGCTTGCAAAAGAAAGACATGGGCATCGTTACCGTCAATGACGACGAAGGCAACCGCTACGAAGCCCACGAAAGTAAATACGTTTGGGAAAACGGCTTGTGCGTCCGCGACTGGCGTTATGTTGTCCGCATTGCGAACATCGACGTAAAAAAACTGGATAAAACACTGAAAACCGGTCCTAACCTGCCTGAATTGATGGTTGATGCTTTGGAGCTTGTTCCGAACCTGAAAGGCCGCCCTGCGTTCTACATGAACCGCACATTGCGTCGTATGTTGCGCGCTCAAATTGCAGCAAGCGCAAACCACACCATTACCCAGCGCGAAGTTGGCGGCAAGTTGGTAACTCATTTCGGCGACGGCGAGGGCGTGCCGGTTCGCGTTACCGATTCACTGTTGTCCACTGAAGCCCGCGTGAAATAAGGAGCGACAAATGATTATTGATTCTTTACTTGAACTGTCCATCAAACAAGCCGTAACCACGTCTGCCGCCTCGACCAACGTTGTTGATTTTGGTTTGAAAAATCCGAATCTTGGCAATGGGCCATCTCCGTTGTACGCCGTATTTACCGTTCCCGAAGCATTTACAGGCGGTTCGCTGACTATCGCCCTGCAAGATTCCGAAAACAACACGAACTTCACGAACGTCATTACCGGCGTCACCATTGCGGCAGCCGACCTGAAAGCGGGCGCGCAATACGTTCTGCCCCTGCCTGTAAAACACCGCCGCTACATTCGCGCCTACTACGCCGTCACAGGTTCAATGACAGCAGGCAAAATCAACGCAGCAATCGTCAGCGGCTTACAAAACAACGAGCCGATGCCCGAATCTCGTAAAGTATGGAGCGGCAAACAATGAAAGTAGTGGCCATTAAACGAGGCTTTTACGGCCAAATCCGCGAAGAGGGCGACACTTTTGAAGTGGAAGATGGCCTGACTGCATCATGGTTTAGCCATCTCGACCAAGAAGACAAGCAAGAGCAGATTCAAGAGCCGACAGGCGGCAAATACGACAATCTGACAAAAGAGGAGCTTCAAGCCCTCTTGGATGAACGTGGTATTGACTATCATGGCAATACAGGCGAAGCCGCCCTGAAAGCCTTGTTGGAATCCAGCGACGAAGCATAAAGAAACGGAACAAGGGCGGGAAACCGCCCTTTTTTAATGGATGAAAAAATGTCTTCAGTAATCGATATTTGCAATTTGGCATTAAGCCATATCGGGCAGGCAGCAGACGTATCAAGCATAGACCCGCCCGAAAACTCAATCGAGGCGGAGTATTGCGCCCGATTCTATCCGATAGCGCGTGACACTTTGTTAGAGGCTCACGCATGGGATTTTGCATTAAGGCGCGAACCGCTCGCCACTTTGAAACATAATTCAAAGCAATGGCGGTTCTGCTATGCCGTACCAACGGAATGCCTGCAAATCATAGGCATATTCCCCGAATCGGCGGCCAATGATATTGACTGCCTGTCGGTCAATCATGCCCGCGAAACAACTGCGGACGGTCATAGAATTATTTGGGCAAACACTGAAAATGCGATTATTCGCTACACGCAGCGTGTTCAAAATTCACATCTATTCACGCCCGTTTTCACTGTTGCCCTATCGTGGAAACTGGCGGCAATGCTGGCAGGCGCAATCATAAAGAGCGATACCGGCGCGCAGTACGCGGCAATGTGTGAATCACAAGTGCAAAGCCTGATTGCGCAGGCGAAAAATAACGACGCGCGGCAATTCTCACAGCAAATCCAATTTACACCGGCAGCAATATTAGCGAGGCAGTAATGGCAAACACACGTCTTCTACAACAGTCATTTATCGGCGGCGAAGTTTCGCCAAATATGTTTGGGCGTATCGAAGACCCGTATTATCGGAACGGGCTTTCCGAGTGTCGGAACTTTGTTATCCGCCCCGATGGCTCGGCAGAGAATCGGGCGGGATTTGAGTTTGTGAATGTTGCGCGTAACGATTATTCCAAAGCACGCCTGATTCCATTCCAGTTTTCAAACGACCAATCCTTTGCAATCGAAATGGGCGTCGGATACTTCCGCTTCCACACCAACGGAGCGACGTTGTTGAATGACGAAGAGCAGCCCTACGAAATTTCCAGCCCATACAATGAAAACGAGATTTTCGACGTGCATTACGTCCAATCAGGCGACGTGATGACGCTTGTTCATCGTAACCATTATCCATGCGAACTACGCCGCCTGTCTGCAAAGCAATGGGAATTTAAGCCCATCACTTTCGGTGCGGCAATCGGATCACCCAAAGGAGTAACGGGTCAAGCACACAAAGGCGGAGATGCAGGCAACCCAAACAAAGTCTATTACAACACTCAGTATTGCGTAACAGCAGTCAGCAATGACGGCTTAAATTCCGAGTCTGAAACTTCAGAAATCGTTACCATCAACAATAACGTTTACGTCACAGGTAATCACAACCGTATCGAATGGCAACCAGTAGAGGGGGCTGGACGTTACAAAATCTACAAACGCACAAGCGGCATTTTTGGCTATATTGGTCAGACGACCGAGTTACATTTCATTGACGATAACATTGCCGCAGACACATCGGCAACCCCGCCGATTTACGACAACATCTTTTTGCAAGGTGGGATAGATTCGTTTATTGGCGTGAAGCCAATCACAATCCCCAATTACGGAAAAATTGTTGCGCCGGTAATCGAGAGCGAGGGCAGTTATACAACCTTGTTTTCAAATGCTGGCGGCAAAGAAGTATTTACCGGAACGCCGTTTAACACCTACATCGACAATGTAGTAGGAACCGTCACTTATAAAATCGAGCTTGAAGACAAGACAGGAAGCGGGGCTGTCTTGTCGTTAGCGTTTCTTGGCTATAAATTAAAGAGCGTGGAAGTTCTAAGCCCCGGCAGTGGATACACCAATCCTAGGCTAAAGATTTACAAGAAAAAAGCCGGCACTGCTGACGAGTGGGTGGAGTACACAAGAACTATTATCCATGCTGCGATTAAATGGAATCTGTCTCAAAACTTCTCAATCCTGATCGGAGATGAGGAGGGGGGCGGAGCAGGCGCAACAGCGAATCCAATTATCAGAGATGGGCAAATGGTGGACGTATTAATAACCTCTCGCGGTTATGGTTACAAAAAGCCAAGCATGATTCTGAAAGGCGAAAGCATCTCACAGAATATTGAATTTGAGCGAGCCGTTATAACCCAGTCTTCTTTTCCGTCTGCCGTTTCATACTTCCAGCAGCGGCGAGTATTTGCCGGCACCAGAGAAAAACCGCTGCAAGTATGGATGACGAAGACAGGGACAGAAAGCAACCTGAGCTACTCACTGCCGATTAAGGACGACGACCGAATCTCTTTCAAACTGGCTTCGCGCGAAGCAAGCATGATTCAGCATATTATCCCGCTGAATAAAATGATTCTGATGACGGGCAGCGCGGAATGGAACGTCAATACCTTGAACACTGACTACCTGACGCCATCGTCAATTTCAGTATCGCCCCAGTCCTACATCGGGTCGTCTATGGTTCAGCCGATTATCGCCAATAACTCGCTGATTTACGCGGCGGCGCGCGGCGGGCATATTCGGGAACTTGCTTACAACTGGCAGGCAAACGGCTACATCACAGGCGATATATCGATACGCTCAAGCCACCTGTTCGACAATAAAAAAATCCTCGATATGTGCCTGCAAAAATCGCCGTTCCCGGTCGTTTGGTGCGTATCGTCAGACGGAACGCTTTTAGGGCTGACATACCTGCCCGAACAGAGTATCGGCGCATGGCACAAGCACGATACAGACGGTCATTTTGAAAGCGTAACGTCAGTCACAGAGGGCGAAGATGATGTGCTTTATGCCATTGTCCGCCGCCATGTAAACGGCAGAGATTTACGATACGTCGAGCGTATGAAGCCGAGAAAATTCACTTCCCAGAAAGACTACTACTTCATGGACGGCGGTTTGACTTATCGCGGGAATCCCATAAGCACAGTAAGCAATCTTGGGCTTTTGGAGGGCAAGACGGTTTGTGTTCTAGCCGACGGAAACGTCATGCCGAAAACAGTCGTATCAAACGGCACGATTCACTTACCGGACGGAATCAAAGCGTCAGTTATCAGCGTCGGCTTACCGATAGAGGCGTCTATAACCACTCTTCCGCTTGCCTTTCAGGTTGATGCGGCAATGGGGCAGGGGCGCACAAAGAGCCTGAATAAGGTTTGGTTGCGGGTGTATGAATCTGTCGCGGTTCTTGCGGGTATTTACGGCGGCAAGATGTATGAATACAAGCAACGGACGACAGAGGTATTCAGCCATCCGACCCGACCAAAGACCGGCATAATTGAAATCAACATTGGCGGACAATGGGATGATGACGGATTGATGCAGGTCAAACAACATAACCCGCTACCGTTAACCGTTCTGTCGGTATCCGCCGAGTTTTCGGTCGGTTGAAGCCTGCATATAAAACAAAGAACTCATGGTTAAATTCCTAAATTCAGGAGGTTTAATCATGAGTTCTTCTTCTATTGATTGGAATAAATTCGGCGATTATGCCGGCCTCGCTACACAGGGAATCGGCGTAATCGGTCAGGTTGCGGGCGCGTTTTATTCCGCCCGTTCCATCCGCAGAAATGCGGAGCTTCAAGCGTTCATGGCGGAGATGAACGCCAAGAATAACGAACGACAGGCGCAAAACGTTTTCTTGCAACGCGATAAACAGATAGCCGCGCTTGGAATCAAATCAGGCCGTCTGAAAAGTTCCCAGCGTGTAGCACTGGCGGCGAACGGCGTGGACTTATCCAGCGAAAACGCCGTGGAGCTTTTGGCAGATACTGAATTTATGAAAGAGGTCGATAAGGACCAAATCGAACAAAACGCAGTTGCCGAGGCGTGGGGATACCGCTTACAGGGCGTTCAAAACCAAAACCAAGCCCTATTTGCACGGGCGCAGAAAGCAGGGGTTTCACCACTGCTTGCAACGCATAACACCATGCTCACAGGAGCCAGTCAGGTTGCGCAAAACTGGTACGCCCTGAAGAAACAGGGCGCGTTCCAAAGCAAGCAAAAAACAGACGACCTGATTTACGGGTTATACGCCATGAATAACGGGTGGAAATAATGAGAGTACCGACATCAAACGAATTTAGCGTCGGCGTAGCAAATGCGCCGTCAGCAAACTTTGCCGCGCCAAATCTTCCCGATGTTGGCATAGAGGTAACGCGCGCAGGCAATCAGGCATTTTCAGCAGGGCAAGAGGTTGTAAACGCGCAGATGAAAATGCTTGCGGAAATGAACGAGCTTGCGACCGATAACGCTTTGGCGCAGGTAAAGGCATTCGAGCAGGATTTGCGCGTCAATCCCAATAACGGCTATGAAAATTTGCGCGGCGAGAACGCGCTAAACCGCCCGAACGGTCAATCATTGGTCGATGAATACGACGGCTACTTGATGGAACATGCCAACGCGATTAAAGACACGCTGAAAAACGACGTGCAAAAAGCATTGTTTACCCAGCGCCTTGACGGCATCCGCCAAACCTTGCGCAATAAGACCGGCGAGCATTTACTGACAGAGGGTCGAAAATGGAAAGACACCTCGCTCAATACGCAAATCGAATTAGCCGCCAATTCGTTTTCACTTTCCACGACGGACGAAGAACGGGACGCAGCCATCGACCGCGCCATTTCAGCAGCAAGAGGGCTTCAAGACCTGTATGGTTGGGATGGCGAAACCATGCAAAAGAAAGTCATGGATGCTTCGGATAAGGCAATCAGTCAGGTAATCGACGACAAAATCGACAAAGGCGACTATGCCGAAGCCCGCCGCCTTGCCATCCAATATGGCGCATTTGCACATGGCGATACCGTTGTCAAAGCGCGCCAAAAAATCGAGCAGGCATACCAAGACCAAATCATTGAGGACGCCACCGCCAACTTCAAGCCGGGCGACACAATCCGCATCCCCGTCAATATCAATTCCGCGCAGGCGCAGACAGGTAACCCAGTTCAAGATACTGTAAACCGAATCATCGGCGCGGAATCAGGCGGCAACCCAAACGCAAAAAATACAAAAAGTTCTGCTGAAGGGCTGGGGCAGTTCATTGATTCGACGTGGTTCCATATGGTACGGAAATATCGACCAGACATCGCCAACGGCAAAACGAACGCGCAGCTCAAAGCAATGAAACGAGACCCTGCGGTTGCTCGTGAGATGACGACCCGTTACGTCGAGCAAAACGCCGCCCTACTCAAAAAACACGGATTCCCTGTCAATATTCGAAACCTCTACGTTATGCACTTTTTGGGCAGCGGAGAAGGCCCGAAGCTGTTGCGAGCCGACCCGAATCAACCTGTATCGTCTTTCATTTCGGCGCAATCCATCAATGCGAACCAAAAGGTTTTATCAGGCAAGACCGCGCAGCAGGTTTTGGACTGGGCGGCACGGGCAATGAAAGTGGGTAAAGGCGGCGGAGGCGGTACAAGTTACGTCAGCATTCCGACAGGCGACCCCGTAGCGATGGAAAAGGCAATCCGCCAACTTCCGAAGAATCAGCAGGCGAGCGTCCGCGCGAACATCAACCGTCAAATATCGGCTTACAAAGAAGTCGAAGAGCAACGAAAAGCCCAGCGCGACAACGCCATTGCAGGGATTATCGAAACCAACGGCGGGAATGTTCAATCCGTTCCGCGCAGTGCGTGGGCATCTCTCACGCCTGAAGAACGACGGAAATTTACAGCATTTGGTCAATCCATCAAAACCAACAACGAGAAAGAATTGCAGGATAGGCACGTTGACGACTATCTGATAATGCAAAACCCTGACGTACTAAGCAAAATGAGCGAAGACAGCATCATCGCTTTACGCCCAAAATTTGGTAAGTCGTGGACGGAATCGCTTTTAAGGAAGAAGCAGAGCATTGATAAAAATGGCATTCAACACGCCAAATTATCGAACCTGCGATTCAATGAAACATTGCGTCAAGAGTTTGATATCGACCCCGATAAGACAGGCAAGTCAAATGAACAGAAACGACAAATTGCCATTATCCGATACAACAGCGACCGCGCCATTGAAGCGGAAGAAAAGCGGCTTGGTAGAGAGATGAGCGAGGATGAAAAAGTAGCGACCATTCGCAAACTTGCCGCCGCCACCGTTGTAACAGAACGCGGGTGGTTTAGTGATACCAAGAAATCAATTTTGGAAATTTCCCCTGACGACAAAACAATTTCCGTGAGATATTAATTATGGCAGATACAAACGACATTCAAAAACGACGCGCTGCGCTACTTGCCAGCTTTGGCGTAAATCCTGACGAAGTAGCCGAAATCAACCGTAAGGCGGCAAGCCTGAAAGTGCCTGTCGGGGTGGTAAAGGAAATGCCGCAGACAGCCAATACCCGCATGAAGTTGAACGAAATCGAAGCACAAGTCGGCGGGCTTTCCATTCTTCCGCAACGTCTTTCAGATCAGAAATTTTCAGACCTGTCACACGACGACATCGGCGAACTTTCAGAAATCGAGCGCAAAGCAGGCGTATTACGCGCCGCACCTGAAGATGGATTTTTCACAGATATCGGCAAATCCCTGAAGCGCGGATGGTACACAGGCAAAAAAAATCTATACGGATTGATTGCAAGAAGTGATTTTTTCGGACTGGAAAAGCAACGCGAAGCAGCGGCAAAAGCAAATGGCGTGTATTACAACCGCGAATTGGATATCGCCCATTCCCAAGCAAAATTACAGCGAGATATCGACCGATACGCACCTGACGCGACACTTCAGAACCAGCAACGCGGGCTTGCAGAGCAGAAAACATTGGCGGGTGCTGCCGGTTATCTCGTCAAAAATCCAACCCTGTTACTCAACACGTCGGCTGAATCACTGGGGCAGAATGCTTTAGGTTTGGTGGCAGGTTTGCCAACGGGCGGAATCGCTACCATCGGAACGGTCGGTGCGTCGTCGGGCGCGCAGGAATACGCCGCGACGATGGAAGAGATGCTGAATGAGCACGCAAACGAATTGGGCGGTATGACTGAAACGCAAAAATACGCATACGCCCTGACCCGTGAAGACTGGATGGCTGAGGCGAAGAAAAAGGCGTGGAAACGCGGCATCGCTATCGGTCTGTTCGATGCGGCAACCGCAGGCTTGGCAGGTCGTCTGCTTGGTGGTGCGACAGGCAAACTCAGTGCAGCGGCGCGAACCGCAGGGGAAGCGGGCATTCAGGCAGGCGGCGGCGCGGCAGGCGAAGCAACAGCACAAGCGCTGACTGGGGAATACAAGCCGGGCGATATCATCATGGAGGCGTTCTCGGAACTTCCGACAGGCGCATTTGAGGCGCGGAGTAATTACAAATCAGCACGCGCCAAAGTAGAGGAGCGAGCCGCCCAAGTTCAAGCGGCAGAGCAGGCGCGCGCGCGCCTAAAAGAACAAGCGCAAGCCGTTACCAATTCCCGCCTGACAAAACGCGCCCCCGATGTTCAGGCTTCCTATGTGAATGATGTTTACGCCGACAATCAGAAAATATACTTCGACGGCGGTGCATTGATGCAGTCGGGACGCGCAGCCGCCGTTGCCCAAGCTATGCCCGATATGGCGGGAAAAATCCAAGAGGCAGCGGAAACCGGCGGCATGGTAGAAATGACGCGAGGAGATTTTCACGCCCGTTTGACACAGGAAGACCAAAACGCACTGGCGGAAATCGCAATGGAAACGCCCGATTCCATGACCGCCGCCGGAGCCGAAGAAATCCGCAAATCAGGATTTGATGCCATGATGGACGAAGCCTATCAGGCTGACTTGACGCGCCATCAAGAAGAGCAGGCTCAGGCAGAGCAAGACAGGCGCGTAGCGGAATTTGAAGCATTCAAAGAGGAGGTAAAGGAACAGCTTACCGCCACAGGGATGATAGATACTGCGCAGGCTGAAGCAAACGCCACACTTTACGCGCGCGCAATCGAAACCCTTGCAGGTCGTCTGAATATGGGAATCCGTGATTTTGACGCGGCATACGGCGGCTTGAACGTGGTCGGAGAAAACCTGATTGACGACGGCGTATTGAATCAATCGGCATCGGCAATGAAAAGCACTGAAGCCAATCTGCAACGCGGGCGAGACGCAATGAATAAAGCCCTTATTGAGAAAGCAGACCAAAAACGCGCAATGTATCGAAGTGATACAGGCTGGATTGATTTTGTTTGGGGCAGCGAGGGCGTTTTAAAAGCCAACGGCAAAACAAAAGGAGCGATGGGTTTAGCGCATATTATTGAAAGCCGTATGCGTAAAGATGGAATGAGTTATCAAGATGTGGCAGAAATGCTGACCATGCAGATAACCGACACAATCGCCAAAGGCGGCAGCAGCAGGATTTACAGCAATGGGAAATCTGAAAGTATGTTCATAGAACATAACGGATACCGCGCAACCCTTGTAAGAAACAAAGGTTCTAACGGCTGGCTGATGAATGCTTTTGAATTACATCAAGGCGGCGATACCGGGAAGAGTAACGATTCCAAAGTACCTACGCACGACCAAACTACACGTCATCGTTCGGAAGTGGGAGCGCCTGATGTATTAAACAATTTTACCCAAGACACCGACGCCAATCAAGACATGCTGTATCAAGGCGGTGCAGACCGTGGAATGTTCAGCCGTGAGCATAACCTGATTGCCCTGTTGAAAAACGCCGACGCATCTACATTCGTTCATGAACTGGGACATTTCTTCCTTGAAACAAATACCCGCATCGCCCGCGACCTGACCGCCAAGCCTGCCGAGAACCTGACCGAGCAGGAACGGCGATTCCTGTCCGATGTTCAGACGACCTTGGATTGGTTCGGCGTGAAAGACCTTGCCGCATGGGACGCAATGAGCCTGAACGAGCAACGCGAGAATCACGAAAAATGGGCGCGCGGTTTTGAAGCCTACCTGTATGAGGGCAAAGCACCAAGCGAAGAATTGCGCGGGGTATTCCGCCGTTTCCGTTCATGGTTGAAGCAGGTGTATCAATCCCTGAAAAACCTGAACGTAGAATTGACCGATGAAGTCCGCAGCGTGTTTGACCGAATGTTTGCCAGCGACGAGCAGATTCAGCAAGCCCAATACATCAACGGCATGACCCCGATGTTTGAAGATGCGGCACAGGCGGGCATGGACGACACGGATTATGCGCAATACCGGCACAACACCGAACGGGCGACGGCGGAAGCGCAAGACGACCTGACCGCCCGCGCGTTACGCGACATGGCGTTTATCCGCAATCTTCGTGCGCGAAAAATCCGCGAGATGCGTAAGCAGTACAAAGCAGACTTCCAGCGCGCGGAAATGGCGGCACGAGGCAGCATCATGAGCCAGCCCGTATATCGGGCATGGCAGCTTCTGACTGCCCGCATGACCGAAGAAAACCGCATCGGAGACGGCAAGCCGAAATTCAGCAAGCAGGTTGACGCAGCACATGACAGCCTGTTTGAAGCCATAGCCAAACTTGGCGGCGTGAATAAAGACGAAATGATTAGCCAATTCGGATTAGACCCAAAAGACAAAATCCCCGCCGTCCATATCGGATACCCTGTATTGAGAAAAACCAACGGGCGCAGTATCGACGGCATGATTGAGGCCTTGACCGAAGAGGGATACTTGCCCGTTGACGATACAGGCAAGGCAGACCCGCGCGATTTTGAAGAACGCTTCTTTGATGAAATGCGTGGTACCAAGCGTTACAGTTCCGCCTATGTGCCGCATGAACAAAAGGCGGGCGACCATGTAGCCAACCCATACGCCCTGACCGCCGTCCGCTTCGACCATGACAGCCTTGTCGCAATGGGCGTGGACGGGCAGACGCTTGAACGCCTGATTGATTTTGACATGACGCGCAAAAACGGCGGAATGCACCCCGACCTTGTATCAGACCTGATTTTGAACGAAGACGGCGAGCCGGTATTCTCAGGCGGCGAAGATTTAATCCGCGCCCTGACCGAAGCCCAGCCACCGCAGGAAGCAATCGAAGAGACAGCATACCTGAACGTTCTCGCAGAAAAAGGCGAAGTACCGACGCAGGCAGACTTTGAAGAAGCCGCCGACCTTGCCGCGCACAGCGAAATCCGTCAGCGCATCATCGCCGCCGAGTTTAAAGCACTATCCAAAGCAACAGGCGCCGCCTCGCTGATTGGCAAAGCCGCATCTGTTTACGCAAAAGAAAAAGTCGAGCAAATCAAAGTCCGAGATTTGCGCCCGTCGGTCTATACCCGCGCGGAAGCCAAAGCCGCCAAAGCAAGCATGGAAGCATTCCGCAAAGGCGATATTCCGACCGCCGCCACGCAGAAACGCAATCAACTGTTGCAAAACTCAATGGCACGCGAAGTCTTGAAAGCCCGTGAAGAAATGGAATCGGCGCGCAAATACTTGAGCAAATTTAACCGCGTCGTCAAATCCATTGATATTGAGTACCGCGAGCAAATCGAAGCCTTATTGGAATCGGTGGAATTGAGCAACGCACCAAGCCTGAAAGACTTGGATAAACGCACTTCCCTGCTCCAGTTCGTCAAAAAGATGGAAGAGCAAGGACGCGCCCACAACATCGACGCTGAATATATTGCGGAAATTCAAGCGAAACGGAACTACCGCGAGATGACCGTTGAAGAAATGCGCGTACTGGTGGACACTGTGAAAGGCATCGAGCATTTAGGCCGCCTGAAAAACAAGATGCTGACCGCCCGCGATAAGCGCACCTACCAAGAAATCCGCGATAACATCGTTGAATCCATCAAAGAGAATGCGCGGACGCACGATAAGCGCACATCGACAGCGGCAAACAACATCGAACGCTTGGAAGATACCGGCAGCGGCATTTTGTGGGGACATATCAAGATATCGTCTATCGCGCGCATACTGGACGGCGGTAAAGACGGCGGCGCGTTTTGGAACTACTTCATCCGCCCAATCAACGAGGCAGCCGACCGAGAGGCAACCATGACAGCGGAGGCGGCGGAAAAACTCGAAGAAATCTTGAAACCGCTGAATGACAAACTTGGCTTTAAAGAGTATTGGAGCAAAGGGAAAGAATACATCGGTTTAGGAAGATTGAACCACCGCCAACTGTTCGCCATCGCCTTGAATATGGGTAACGACGGCAACATTCAACGCTTATTGAGCGGCGGGCATGGCAATATGCGCGACTGGAAAATCGACCATGTATTAGGCGCGTTGCAAGACCTGACGAAAGAAGAATGGGAAGCTGTTCAAAAAGTTTGGGATATGTTCGAGAGCTACCGCCCACAAATTGCCAAGCTGGAAAGAAAGGTTGTAGGTACGGAGCCGCAATGGGTTGAACCTAAGCCGCTGACCGTCCGTACCTCAGACGGAGAGATGCTGACATTGCGCGGCGGGTATTACCCAGCCAAATATGATTCCACTAGCACACAGGCGGCAGAGAGCGGTAACGCCCTTGCTGACATCGAGGACATCAAGAGCGCGGCGAAGATGGCGGCAAACACGCGCCATAACTTCACGAAAGACCGAGCGGAAGCCGTGAAGAATCGCCCGTTGCTGTTGGATTTATCCGTGACCTACAACGGACTGAATGAAATCATCCATGACATCACGCACCGCGAAGCCGTTATCGACGCCGCTCGCCTGTTGAAATCAAGCAGTATTGACAAGGCAATCCGCGAAACATTAGGCGCACAGGCGAAGCAACAACTGAACAAAGCCCTTGAAGATATTGCACGCGGCAATACCGCGCCGGTAGAAGGTTTCGATGAGTATTCAGGATTGCTCCGCCAAAACGTCAGCATGGCCGGGCTTGCCTTCAACATCGTATCGGCAATTCTTCAAAGTACAGGCTTCGTCCCTGCCATCGCAAGATTAGGCGGTAAGTACGCTTGGGCGGGCTTGTCCCAATTCACCACCCACCCCATCAAGGCGACGCAATCGGCGATGGAGCAGTCGGAGTTTATGCGCAACCGTGGCAACACCCGATTGCGGGAAATCCGAGAAGTAGCGGCAACCATCAACGGCGCGGGCAAAATCCGTAAATTCTTGAACAAGTATTCTTACTGGCTGATGATGAAAATGCAGCAGGTCGTCGATACCGCCATTTGGCACGGCGCACTTGCAAAGGCGATGGATAGCGGCAAAGACCTGGACACCGCCATCAAGCTTGCCGACCAAACCGTCCTAGACACGCAGGGTGGCGGGCAAATCAAAGACCTTTCGGAATTTGAACGCGGAAGCAACACGCAGAAACTATTCACCGTGTTTTACGCCTACATGAACACCGCCCTAAATCAGGGATTCGTCGAAGTGAAGACACAGAAGAGCAAAGCCAAGCTGGCGGCGGATTTGATGATGATTTACGTCGTGCCGACCGCGCTTACTGCCCTGATGAAATCCGCATTGATACCGGGCGACGATGATGACGATTTAGCTAAGAAACTGGCAAAAGAGCAAATCAGTTTCTTGCTTGGCTTGTTCGTCGGCGGTCGAGAGATGGCGCAACTAGCCAACATTATTACGGGCGACCGCTTCTATGGCTATGCAGGCCCGTCAGGTTTGCGCCCAATCGACGATACATACAAATTCGCGCAACAGGCGGCACAGGGCGAAATAGACCATGCGTTCGTTCGTGCAAGTATCAACCTGCTTGGCGATGTTTACGGTATCCCGTCAGCGCAAATCAATCGAGCCATCAAGGGAGCAGAAGCGTTACAAAATGACGAAACGGACAATCCTGCCGCGTTACTGTTCGGGTATCAAGGCAATTAATCAGTCCTGCATATAACAGCCTCTTTGAGAAATATCATTAGGTATTTCCAAAAGAGGCTTTTTTTATGGCAATCCATTCTCAAAGCGTCAAAACTGGATTCTTTACCGGCAATGGTACAGAGCGTATTTACCCGTTCAATTTCAAGATTTTTCACCCGTCAGACGTATTGGTTTACACGGCAAAAGCCGATGCCCCCGACGAGATGAAACTTGCCTTTGGCGAAGAGTATGAAGTAACCAAAAACCCAGACCAAGAGAACAACGCAGGCGGCACCGTCACGCTGAAAAATCCGCTTCCGACAGGCAGCAGAATGATTATTGTCAGCGGACTGGCTTACACGCAGCCGACCACGTTTACCAATCAGGGCGGGTTTTATCCGCAGGTATTGAACGGCAGTTTAGACCGACAAGCGATTTTATCCCTGCAAATTCTCGACCGATTGCGTCGGACATTGCACCAACCCATAACGTCCGACAAAGAACTCAACCTAGCCATCCCCAATCCTGAGCCAAAATCAGGGCTTTCATGGAGTGAGGACGGCACACGAATAGTCAACAACGACTACCCGCAGCAGGTGGAGCAATTCCAGCAAGACGTGCGCGGGTATGAGAAGCAGGTCGGCGCATTTAACGGAACAGTCGAAGAGTTCAACAGGACGCTCGGAGACAGCAAAAAAGAGTTTGCCGACCAGTCCGACCGATTCCGATTATCCGTTGACAACCTGAACACCGCCTTTAGCGAACGGTCGGCGGAAGTGAAAGAAAAGGCGCGGCAGATTGAAGAATACGTTTTCAACGAATCAGGGCGGACAAGCCTGTCAATCGCCGACCTATATGCCCAGCTTGGCGCAATCACACAGGACGGCGGGTATTCAAACATCCCCGACGAAAGCGGCGTAAGTGAGCGTTTCTTGCGTGATATGCAGCTTTATTTTGGCTATTCCGCCTATTCAAAACTGCCCGACGAAAGCGGAGTTAGCGAGAACTTTTTGGCACAGTTAAGTAATTACTTTGGCAAGCCATACACACACCAAGACAGCAAGCAAGACGGCGTCAGTGAGAATTTTTTAAACGAACTTAGAAAATATCTAGGAGTTAAACAACCATGAGCATGAATCTAGTCGGTAATACCAACTACGAAAAGGGCATGGCGATCATGTCCGAACAAATCAAAGCCATCCAAGAAAAGCTGAAAATGACGGGCGGCAATTTCGATAACGCGACTATCGGCATGACGGGGAAATTCCGTAATACCGTCCAGCTTTTGATGAAGCTTGAAGAAGCTGAAAAGAATGCCGCAATGGTGGAATTGGAAGAAGGCGTTTACGAATTGCCATTCCAAATCAAAATCACGAAGCAGAATTTCCCGAGCGTCAAAGGCATTAAAGGTGCAGGTCGTGACAAAACCGTCCTGAAATACGGCTGGGGCCAGGAGATTGACTGGGACCCTGACACCAACAAAACCGACGCCCGTTGGTTCGGCGGTATTTTGATTAACGGCGTGAAAGACAAGGTTTTGAAAGACTTCAAAATCGAATATACCGGAGAATTTTACCGCGAGGGGAATACCTATTTCGGCGCGATCAACAACATCCACATCAACAATTCAAACAACTGCCTTGTTGAGAACGTTGAATCAACAGGCGCAAACCGTATGGGTATTTACCTGACAAGTAACGAAGCGGCATTTACCGATAATGACAAGGTATTCCGCGGTGAATTGAGTGTTGACAACCTGACGCACCACTCAATGAACAACCGTGTCGTCAACTGTTACTGCCACCACAACCGCGTCGCCGGTATTTCCGCGGCGAATCAAATCAACTGCATAATCGAAAACAACGTATTAGAACGAAACGGACACGAGAAAGACGGCGGTACCGGCTACGGCTTCGCTTCGGGGGCAGGCTCAGTTAATGTGAATATGATTATTCGCAACAACCGCGCCATCTACAACTACCGCAAGGGTATCGACTCGCACGACGCCTACGACTTTATCGTCAAAGGAAACCACATTGAGGGGAATCGATTATTCGGTATTGCCATTGAAAGCCGTGGTTATCCGCAGCGTAAGATTGAAATCGAGGGCAACAAAATCATCCAAGACCCGAAATTCCGCCTCGCTAAAGATGACGACTACCCCGAGTATGAAAAAGACAAGAACCGCGACTACTACCGATACACATCAATCCGTATCGAAAACAAATCGCAGCCAAATCAGGCATGGCGAAAACAGCCGGCAAACGTATCAATCGTCATCAAAAACAATGAAATCAAAGACATTGAATGGGACGGTCGCGGCGTACACCGCGTGTTTGAAATCCGAAACAACGAGCAAGCAACGCACGTTCGATTGAGCACTGAAATCTCAGGCAACACCATCAACGGTAAAAATGTTCATAACATCTTCTTCGGCGCTGGTCCGGGCCATAACGGATTGGGCGACTTTGTGTTTAAGAACAACAAAGTGACGCTTGAGCAGGTTGTTGAAACGCCGTTCTACATTCAAGAAACGAATCGAAGCGGTGAAATCGGCGGCGTATTTGAAGTCAGTGGCAACACGTTGAATTTCGGCAAGACTGCCGACCAAGCAGACAACGACATCATGTTCTTCAAGACCGATGTTAGACCGCTGATTAAATTCAACGGCAACACATTACAGTATGCCGGCGTCCGTCGTTATCAATTCGGCTTTGCCTCGCAATCTCAAAACAGTACATCCAAGTTTGAGATTATGAACAACACTTGGACAGGCCCTACAAAAGACAGCTTTACAGGTAAGTTCATCAACCTGACAAACATCCCTGCCGCAAACGTGAACGTTTACAACAACAAAGTGGGAGAGGAAGTCATCACTTTTGATGGCGCGACCACCAATGCCGAATCAGCCACGCCGAAAGAGTTGCCAGCAGAATCAGCGACCCCGAAAACATGGGAAGAGATTTACGCAGCAGCCAAGCCGACCGCGACAGTAACAGCGCCGGCGGCAACTTATACGCTTAACTGGGACGGCGCGACGGCAGAAAGCGTGAGCAGTGCAGACGGTCAATTCACTATTACCAAAGCCGAGGGCGAGGAAGGAGCAACACCAAAAGATTATCCGGGCTTAATCGATAAAGAGGGCGGCGTTATTCGTGCCCGCCTGAAGTTTGCAAGAGGTTCAGCCGGCGCTTACGGATTGGTAAGCATGCCACTGACGGAGCGAATCACAACACTACTCCTCCCAATCAAGGTTCTCAATCTTGGCGGGCGTAGTAAAACTGGGGCGATTGTTGCAGGTGCATTTAAGTCAGCAACAAACACAGCAGTCGATGGGGCGATTGTCTTCGTCGAGGGCAGCACAGAGGATAAATTCCGCATTACCCGTCCTCTCGGCGTTACCGTTGACGGCAAGGTTTACAAAAACGAGGAACTGTCTTTCAACAAGACCTACGTCATTTCCATGAACGTCGGCACAGGTGCAGACCGAATTACCATCGGTTCGGCGTACAACGGCAACGGCATGGCGTCGGTAGATATCGGCAAAGACTTGGCATTCTTCAACCGCAGCATGAGCGAGCCTGAATTGCAAGCCGCAGCCATCGAAATCGTCAAGAAAGTCAAACCCGAAGTATTGCAATAACCAAGTCGCCGCCTGACCCAGTCGGGCGGCATTTACAGAAAGCACAAAAATGAACAAATTGGAAACGTCCGTACAGGCAGCCTCACAAGTATCAAATTACGCCAGCAACGCAACATACAGCGGGGCAAGCGTCGGAATCGCAGGAGCGCTTGGCGGCATTGATTGGATTGCCATTACAGGTCTAGTCATCGCCGCAGGCGGTTTTATCGTCAATGTTTACTACCGATACAAAGAAAACCGACGCGCCGAAGAATTGCACGAAATGCGAAAAGAAAAAATCAAGAAAGGAAACTGTTATGAAGATTAATCACAAAGTCCCCATCGCCATCCTTAGCGCGTCTGTCATTGCCATTTTCGGTATCAAGGCAGAGGAGGGATACCGCGCCAAGCCATACCACGACATCGGCAAGGTTGCGACAGTAGGACATGGCAGCACCGTTTACGAGGACGGCAGCAAGGTCAAAATATCCGACCCGCCTGTCAGCCGTGAACGAGCCGATAAAATGCTCCGCGCCCACGTCCGTAAAGACGAAGCAAAGATGAAAGCCATGTTACCGGGCGTTGAGTTATCTCAAGGCGAATATGACGTTTATATCGACTTCTTTTACAACTTCGGAGCGCAAAAGTTTTACACGTCGTCCATGCGCCGCGAACTGCTTAAGGGAAACCATGTAGCCGCCTGCCGCGCCCTGTTGCGTTACCGATTCGCCGCTGGACGCGATTGTAGCCGCCCCAGTAACTGGGGGCCTCGTGGCTGCAAAGGCGTATGGACACGCACCGAAAAACGCTACAACAACTGCATGGCGGCGCAATGACACCTAAAGAGTTTTGCGAGCGCATGATTAAAGAGTGGCAAGCCAAAAGCCGAGAAGCAAGCGAAAACGCAGACCTTGCGGCTTTCGAGCAAGCCGAACAAGAACTGTCAAACTATACGGAGATGTTAAAACGTTATGATACTGATATTACTTAAAAAATACTGGCGGTATCTTGCTGTAATTATCGCCATCATCGGTCTTGTTTTTTGGTGGGACGGAAGCGTTAAAAAAGCCTACCAAAAAGGGCGCGACGATATGGCATTGGAAATATCAAACCGCCTAAAAGAAGAAGCCATAAAGAAAGCCCAAGAGCAACGGGCGCAATCCGAGCAGTACCAAGACCAAAAAGCAGAACGCGAAGAAAAAGAAAGGATTAGATATGTTGAAGTGCAAAAAATCGTTGAACGCCCTGTTTATCGCAACGTGTGTATCGATTCTGACGGCTTGTCAGTCATCAACGCCGCCATTGCCGACAGCAATTAAACCTCCTGCCGACTTGGTGCAGCCATGCCCCAAACTGCCAAAACTATCAGGCAGTACCGGCGCAGAGATATTGCCCTGGTCGTTGCAGGTCGTCCACCTTTACAATGACTGCAAGGCACGGCACAAGGCATTGTCAGAGGCAGTGCAATAAAACAATCCCGATGTTATTAATTGTTAACATCGGGATTTTCTTTTAAATCAAATCGGGTCGTAATCCTTACGAACCTGCGCCCCACCATCACGCCCAATCAATTCTTTTTTCATGACAGGATACGCAAACGAGATAACCAAAGCGTCGGCTCGGTTCGGACTTGGCACACCGCGCGACTTCATCTCTTTCTTGGACTCAATTTGTATTTTCCCATCAACACGCGGCACAAGTTCGGGAGCTTGCAATTCATCACGCAACATCGGGTCGTCAGGTATAGAGCCGCCATTCTTAAGCCAATCACGCGCCGCTTTCCACATTTCCGCGCGCTTGTTGTAGCAGCCTACGTCATTAGATTTACCTGCAAACCACACCAATTTCCAATCGCGCCCCAATCCTTGCCCCGCTGATTTAATGCCGGTACCAAAGCCCGCGTCGATAAATACCGCGTCCGCCTTATGCTCGTCTTCGTACCGTGCGATTTTTTGCGCGGCAATCAGGTCGTTATCGTTTTTCGGGAACGTCTCAAGGATTTTAAACACCAAACCTTGACGCATTGCGATCACAAATTCGTCGTCACCCTCCCATGCCGGGTCAACTGTGATGATTTTCGGGGCAAACTCATATTGCGATTTAGGGATATGCTTACCATACCCTGCCGATACGTCATTTTCAGAGATAAATTGACGCGCGGACATGGCAGGAAACATACCACGCACACGGATTTTGAAAAAGTCCGACTCTTCGCCGTAGTCCTCCGCCCATTTTTGCATCTGCGCCTTATTCGTCCCTTCGACCGTGCGGCTGTCAATCTGATAGGTTATCCACCGATGTTTATACCGACGGAAGCATTCGCGGAATCGCCCGATATTTCGCGTCGGATTCCCAAAGGCAAGCCAAATAATTTCGGTATCTTCGTCGGTCAGCGCACCTTCGGCTACCTCCCAAACCTTATCCGCAATCGCAGACGCCTCGTCAAACACCAGCATAATGCGCTTGCCTTTATTGTGCAGACCTGCGAACGCCTCCGTATTATGCTCGGACCACGGTACAAAGTCAGCCCGCCACGTCTTGGTATTCAGACGGTCTTTAGCCGTGATACTCATAACCGCGTCGTTAAACCAATCCGCCGTGATACTCAACCGCTGCCATTTACCCACTTCAGGTGCAGTTTTGGTGCGCAACTGGGTCTCCGTATTGCTCGTAATGACGACCTTACTGTCTTCGCACGTTGATAACGCCCAATTAATCAGCATCCCAATTTCTGCCGATTTTCCGATGCCGTGGCCGCTCGCAACCGCAATCATTAACGGCATATGGCGCGTCTCAGGATTGGAGAGATGGTTTTTCACGTCTTCCATGATTTTCGCCTGCCATGTTCGCGGCGATTTATACCCCGCAAGCTCGCCATTATCCCAGTCATAGGCAAACATCGCCCAGGACAAAGGGTCATGCTGATACGCGACGGCGGCTTCGATAATTTGGCTGTTCAGGTCTATCATTTCAAACGCGCCTTCGCCCGTGCGATACGCTCCGCCAGCGTCTCGTCCACCGACACTTCGACCTTATCCTTAAACATACCCAAATGACGGGCGATACTGTCCAATGCGGCTTTGCTGCTCGACAGCTTCAATTTAGACACCTTCGCCGCGATTTCCCCCTCCGTCTCCGTTACATCCAAGCCATCGACCGCCAATACCATTTCGCGCGTCCACTCGCTCACGGGACGCAAGCGACCGGCACCGTCAAAAAACGCACGCTTATCCACATCGGCGATTGCCGCCCAGCGTTGCAATACCCAGTCTTGTGTAATTTCCGTACGCTCCGAGAGTTTTTCACGCGCTTCTCGGACAGCCTGGGCAACCTCCGGTTTTTTAAGCAGGCGTGATGCGGTTACACGCGCCGCCGATTCCGAATAACCCGCCGCCCGTGCCGCCCGCGCCCCGTTCATATCAATCAAATATTCTTCGACGAATCGTTTTTGTTGTTCAGTCAGCATTTAATTTTTTCCATTTTACTTTGATTACATTGCGAATTTCACAGCGGCAGATGCGCCCAATCGTTTCAGGCGAACAATCAAAACTCCGCGCCAAAATATGATAATTGACCCCCTGTTCATTAAGCCGCCTGATTATTTCAACCTCTTTATCCGTCAACTTAGACCGCCCATGCGATTCCCCGCATCGCCTGCCTGTTTCCTCATTGCACTGTACCAGCATTTAAAACTCCCAAATTATGCCAAATTCCCCAGCCGCCCACGATTGCAGGCGGTTTTGATAGTCCGTCATTTCCGCCGTATTAAGCGTTGTCGTGCTTATCGGCGTTTTGACTTCTGTTCCGTCGGGCATGGCTTTAATATCAAAGCCCAGTAACACGCCTTTGCAATACTCGTGCCACGTCTCCGCGCTGTACCGGCGGCCATTGACCCACGCTTTATCTGCCAACTCGCCGTAGATTTTCCACAAGCGGCGGTTTTGCTCGACGCTCCGTTTGGATTTATGCGGGCGGATCGTAATTTCTAAATTGCCATTCTCGAACCACCCATTCAGGTTGTCCCAAATCGACCGCATGACGCCCCGTGCGTTTTGCGGTGTCAGTGTGAATTTTGCCTCGTTCATTTCAGACGACCTTTCACGCTGATAATCTCCAAATCCACAAGGCGGCCCATCGTGCGAAACTGCGACCGGCGCATATAGAACTCCTTGTCTTCGCGGCTCAATTTGATATGCGACCGACCATCTATCACGTCATGACAGGCGTTACACCCAAATCCGCCGCTTAAATCATCGCTTTTCAGCCCCATGCCGTGCGTCTCGCTGGGGAAATGGCAAAAGACGACGGTTTCAGGGTTGTAATTGCACACACCAGCGATGTTGAGTGTGCATTGCTCGCCTTTAGCGGCTTTTCTGATCGCGCTCATCTAAAACTCCCCAACCAGCTTAACAATCTCGCCCAATCCAACCAGTAAGAAAAAAATACTAAACGCGAAAAAATCCCAATGCGTTATTCTAAAAATGACTTTTCCTTTATCCACAAACTCCAATTCTTCAGGGGATTTTTGTTTACCGATTAGAAAAGACAATCGAGCAAAACAAAAAGAATAGTAAAAACATATAAATATGTACCCAATTAAGATTGCTTCTTTCATTTCTTTTTCCTTTTTCTTTTGGCGCGGTTTTCAGTGCCGCATCCACCCTAAAACACCTCAAACGACCAACCACCGCCATCCTTTTTAGACTTAGCCTTAACGGCGACAAAACGGAATGGATAAGATTCGGCTGCAACCTTAATTTTTACGCGGGCATCATCCTGCCAAAAACCCTTAACTTCGTGCATTTCCATCGTGCCATTTGATGCCATGACGGCAAAATCAGGGGTATAAAAAGTTTTATCCGCAAGTCGTAATTTGACACCCTCGAACCGATACCAAAGGATTACTCCTTGCTGCTTCTGCTGTTCAAGATATTCAGCGTATGCCGATTCTGTCTTGTTCATTTCGCCAGTTTTCAGACGACCTAGTGCATACATCGCACGTTTTGATTTTTTAATCATTGCGACTCCAGTTAAATCATCGTCCATTTCAGCCCCAATTCTTCGTAAACTCGTTTTGCTGCGCCTGTGTTCCAATACGCAGGGCTTAAAAGTGGGAATGCCTGATTTGCCTTTCGTGCGGCTTCGCGCATCAAGACGCCCACATTGGCGGCGGTCTTTTCTCGTAGTTCTTGGCGTCTTTGCTTCAGTGCCTCTTTGTTGTTTTCGCGGTAATATTTAGCCTCAATGCTGACGCACACCTTGCATTTGGACTTAAACATACTGTTCCCATAGGCATCCAAGCCGCTTTTGTGAAACTCGCTCAACGGCTTTTCTTCGCCGCACCCGATACAAACTTTCATCATTTTTGCGTTCTCCATTTTTCAAAAACTTCACTTCTCTTTGCCATCGTCGCCGCCGGTGCGGCTTCAAAACCGCTACCACCCGACCAAAAGTCTTTCAGATGGCAGATATGCCCGCCGTGGTAATACGTCGCCCTTTCTTCGGCATTTCGCGCCTTACTGCACTTCGCAAAACCGCGCATCGTGCTTTCCGATTCGGCTTTGAAATCTGCGTGGGCGCAGTGGTAACAGGTTTCAGACCTCATATTCATTACCCCACTTATTGCCCTGTTCGGTCGGTGTCCAATTCAGATCAGGCTCGTCTTCGAATCGTGCAAACTGACCTTTCCACCCGCATACCACGCTGCCCATTTCGCCATCTCGGTTTTTGGCGATAATCAACTCCGCAAGGTGCGGGTTGACTTGTTTGTCGTAGTAGCTTTCGCGGTGCGGCATGATGATGATGTTTGCATCCTGTTCGACGCTACCGCTGCCGCGTATGTCTGCCATGTTCGGGCGTTTGTCTGCCGCTTTCGCGCTGCCCCTGTTCAACTGGGCAACCAGCACGACGGGGATATTCAGTTCGACAGCAAGGTTTTTCAGGCGGCGTGAGATATTGCCAAGTTCAGCCACTTCGTCTTTGCCCGGTCGCGGCATGATGTGCAGATGGTCAACGACCAACAAATCAAGCCCCGTCGTCATTTTCTTTTCCTTTGCCAAAAAGCAAAGTTCATCCACGTTCAACAGGTCGCTATTCACATCAAGCCGCCAGTCAGACGCTTTCGCCATGTAGCCGCCCATGTTTGAGTAATCCATCTCGGTCAGGCGACCTGTTTTCAGGCTTTTCAGGTTGATGCTGCATTCTGCCGCCATGCTTCGGCGGGCAAGCTCAAGTGATGACATTTCGTAGCTTTGGAAATGCACCGCCTTTCCCTGTTTCAGTGCAAAGCGGGCGATGTTTTCGGCTAGTACCGTCTTACCCATCGACGGACGGGCGGCGATTACAATCAGGTTCCCGTCAGGCAGACCGCCGACAGCTTCGTCCAGTTGCGGCAAGCCTGTCGGCAAACCGAACCGCACACCCTCAAGCCGCTTATCCAAATCCGCAATTAAATCTTGCAACGTTTCGGCAAAGGTTTTGTTTTCACGCTTTACCGCGTCTTTGCCCACTTCCGCCAAGCAATCCGCCGCCGCGTTGAGTTTTTGGGCAACGTCGCCGCCGTCTTTGGCAAGGGCGATTTTTTCAATATCGGACGACACTTTCAGCAATCCCCGCTCTATGTAGCGGTCGTTCACGATTTTTGCGTATCGGGCGATATTCGCGGCTGACGGCGTGTTTTGCTGCAACTCGATCAGGTAGGACAACCCGCCCGCGTTTTCCGCTTCGCCGCGCGCTTCCAGTTTGTCGCTTACCGTGATCACATCTATCGGCTCGTTTGCCGCCGCCATATCCAGCATGGCGCGGAAAATAATCTTGTGCTGCGCTTGGTAAAACTTTTCGGGCGTCAGCGCGGCGCATTTCACAATCGCAGCAGGGTCAATCAAAATCGCGCCCAAGACCGTCCATTCCGCCTCAAGGCTCGTCAGCGATTCGACTGCCATCATCTCTTCAACTTCGTTCATTTCTTCGTTTCCTCGTCTTTGGTTTTAGTGTTTAGGCGGTCGCCATTCGATGATTTTCAAAAAGTTTGCCGGTTTGAAAATCCAATCGAAGCTGACCGCAAATCCCGAACTGTTATCGCCCATCCAAAACGGATTCATCGCTACTTTTCGGAAAACCGATGCAAACCAGTTCAAGCCGTCTTCAGTGCTTTCAAAGCGGATTTTCCCGTTCGGAGCTTTCGTCCCTTTGATTTCCATCCATCGCGCCGTGATTGCCCGTTTCCGTGTTTCGTTGAGTAACTGCACATTCGGCAGGCGGTCGCCCAGAATCTCGTTGTAGCAGTCGGCGATGGCTTGGCATGGCACCGAATCGGATCGGCGGCGGCGCGGAACATTCCCATCTTGGCGGTTTCCCTTTCGGCTACTGTCGGTTTTGCTTTCGCTGTTTGTCTTCAGTGTGGATTGTTCCGCTCCTGCTTCCTGTCCCACTGTCTGCAAAACATCTTGGACGTCTTGCTCATGCGTTTTCGCGTCAGCGGAAACAAACGCGTCAGCGTTCAAATCGTCTTTTCCGTTTTCGTCGTTTGGGGGTAAGGGGGTATTTACTGTTAAATCTTCTGTTAAATCTTCTGTTCTTATAACGGCTGTTGATTCCTCACTCCCCGAATGTTGATTTTGAAGTTCGGGGCTGTTGATACTGCATTTCGGGGCTGTTGATTCCTCACTCCCCGAATGTTGCAACATCAAATCATCGAAAGCGTCTAAATTCAGCTTGTAGTAAATGCGGTGTTCAATTCGTTTTTCAGTCTCAATCAATACGCCGCGCTCCCTTAATTTCGCCCGTGCCGTTCTTTGCTCTTGAACAGATAGCCCGGTTTCAATTTCAATTTCCTCCGCTGTTCGGTAAATGCCTAATTCGTGTTGCGTTTTATCGTGCCAGTAGAAGAAATGACCAAATAAGATTGCCGCGTTCACACCGCCTAAAGGCTTTGCCAATTTCGGGTAGTAGGCTATCGGTCTGCCTGCTACTCTCAAACTTTCAGACGGTTTCATCATCAACCCCTTTCACTTCTTCAACCCACTTATCCAATGCTTCCTGCGCCTTGCTCACGTCTTCGGCTTGCATATAAGCCAACACCAGCAATCGGGCCTCGTGTATTCTTTGTTCTCGGTTCATGGTTCAATTCCTGATTTGGCTATCGAGTAAAACGCCACCGGGTTCTTGCGGTTGCCGACCTTGTAACGCGGTTTGTTAAATTCAAATCCACGGCTTTCCAAATCCGTGATTCGTGCGGCAAGCTGGGTAACGCGCAGCTTTGCGTAAGCTTCGTATGACGTGATGTGTCCGTTTTCGCGGATATATTCAATAATCCGCTTGCATTGTGTCGCTGTATCGTTCATAATCGCCTTTCGTCTTACCTGAATCGTTTCCTCGCAATTCAGGGGAATTGCCCGCCTCGTGCGGGCTTTTCTTTTTTTAGTCTTGTGATACATCATCCATTGACATGATGATTCGCGTGTTCAAAATAGCGAGGTATGAATCCATCGCTTTTTCCTGCTCGACCAACAAATTACGGTCTTCTTCGGCGAGGATTTGGAATCTCTCCGACTGAATGAATACGCGCAGCTTTCCCAATCGTTCTTCGAGTTGCGCATATTCGATTGTCAGACGGTCTTTGAACGTTTCTGAAACCCGATAGGCTTCCTCAAACTGTTTCTTTTGCGACCATGAGACGTAGCCGTTAAATTCCTTGATGTTTGGCTCGCCGTTTGGATAGACGACTAAATAGCCTTCGTCATCGGGGCTTTCGTTTTCCGGCACCTGCCAACCGCGCAATGCGTTGTAATCGCCGCGATTCATCGGCGTTGCCTGCACTTCTTTTGTTCCGATGTACTGCTTCATTTTCTTTCCTTTCTGATAAATTGCGGATGACTTCCGCTTCAATCCGTTTATATTCGATTAGCTTTTGAAGGGTGGACAAACAAATAAATGGATATTCAATCGGAAGGGAACTTTTTGATTTCATAAGAAGTTACTTTCCCATCTTTCTCCTCAATATAAATTTCTCGTTTATATTTCAGAGCTTTACATATTGCGGACTGCGTAACGCCAAGCAACTCCGCTGTTTTTACTTGCCCATTTTTACTTACATATTCCAGTAATGTGGTTTTCGTCATAAATACCTCCTATACCCAAATTATAACCGCCCGTAATTTTAAATGCAATACGGGCGGTAATTATGTTTTATATAAAACTTCCAGTAATATTATTTAAAAGAGGTTTTTTTATGAAAAAGCGCGAAATTTCAGATATTGAGAAAGAAGAGTGCAAGCTTCTAAAGCAACTTTTCAATGATAGAAAAAAGGAACTGGGTTTATCACAAGCAAAAATTGCTGGCTTGATGGGGGTTACACAAGCGGCGATAAACCACTACTTAAACGGGACTAACGCATTAAATGCGTCTATTGCAAGTGAATTTGCAAAAGTATTAGGCGTTCCTGTCGGCAGCTTTAGCTGGAGACTGGAAAAAGAAATTAACGAGATGTCAAACTCACTAATAATATCGGGTGGTGTTATAAATGGCGCACTTCACAATAATATTGGAGGCGTACACAACAATA